>UMFR01045288.1_pt1 | contig 16512 bp, 10 predicted proteins | sample 1965041 | NCBI WGS metagenome assembly UMFR01 (sample SAMEA4836049, study PRJEB28245) | human gut metagenome | biome: gut microbiome; material: fecal sample | place: Denmark | collected 2008
GTGGCGGAATTGGTAGACGCGCTACTTTGAGGGGGTAGTGGGCATTCGCTCGTGTGAGTTCGAGTCTCATCCCGGACACTTTTGCAGAATGGCGCTTTCGTCTAGCGGTTAGGACGCGGCCCTCTCACGGCTGAAACACGGGTTCGATTCCCGTAGGCGCTACAAAATCGAAGGAATGGAATCACAATGGTTTCATTCCTTTTTTTATACCTTGCTTTTATGAATAATTATTATAAAGTACGCTTTGATTTGAATCCTTGCACGGAGACGGAGACTGATGTGCTGGCTGCATTGTTGTGCGATGCCGGTTTCGAAAGTTTCGAGCCTGATTGCAAGGGTGTGTCGGCCTATATACGGCAGGAGCTTTATGAGCCCTCTGCTGTCAACGACGCTATTGCCGCTTATCCGTTCTCGTCTTCCATAAAGGTGACGGAAGAATTGATAGAGGGGCAGGACTGGAACAGTGAATGGGAGAAGCACTATTTCAAGCCGATAGTGTTCGAAGACATGTGTGTTGTGCATAGCTCGTTCCATACGGATTATCCCAAAGCGGAATATGACATAGTTATTGACCCTAAGATGGCTTTCGGCACAGGACACCATGAGACAACGTCCTTGATGATACGCCGTATCCTTTCCGCTGATATGCGCGGGAAGAATGTGCTTGATATGGGCACCGGTACCGGGATACTTGCGATTCTTTCGGCGATGCGTGGCGCGGGTAATGTGGTAGGTGTGGAAATCGACCCTCCGGCGTGTGAAAATGCCAAAGAAAATGTAGCGGTTAATGGCGAGGAGCGCATCGACATCCGTTTGGGTGGCGTTGATGCGGTTAAAGAAGTAGAGTATTTCGATTATGTGCTTGCCAATATCAACCGCAATATAATACTCGCCGACATCGGCAGCTACGCCAAATCCTTGAAGAGTGGCGGCACGATGCTGCTTAGCGGTTTTTATATTCATGACGTGGATATGATTGTCGAGGCAGCCGGAAAATACGGATTGCAAAAGCTGTCCGTGCTGTCGCAAAAAGATTGGGCGAATCTGATGCTCATAAAATTATAAATAGGAGAATCTGTTTTATATTATTGCGGTTCTTCGTAACTTTAGGCGGTTTTTATGGGGAATCGTATGAGAAAAAGTATAGCATTCATAGCCATATCGTTTCTGTTTGCTGCGATTTTGTATCCGCAGGACAGTCGTTTGCAGCAGGAATCGGATTCATTGTTTGCCGCCGGAGTAAAACTTTATAAGCAAGGAAAGTATGAGGAGGCGATACCGCTGTTTGCCGTGAGCGACAGTATGGATAAAGCCGAAATGGATTCTGCGGACGTGCGTAGGGACTATTCCGCGATGTGGCTGGCTCATTGTTATAAGAACATTGGACAAAAGGAATTAGCCGACAGCATTTATTCGCCGTTGTATGACGCTCCGGTTGACCGCCGGTTGACTGTCGTGTCCGATTCTCTTACTAATCTTGCCAACAGGTCTGATTCTTTGGCACAAAAAATAGCGTTGCTCAAGAAAGTGGCTGCTGTGGAGGCTAAGGAGCTCGGGGAGGCACATTATTGGAGGAAAAACACAATATGCAATCTTGCTTATAACCAGTTGCTGGCAAAAGATACTGCCGGCGTATCGGAAACATTCGATGAGATATGCCGTATTTCAGCGTTGAATAATTCTTTGCGTTTCGATGACGATTTGCTTTGGTATATATTCGCATCCCTAACGAATGACATTTCTGCGGAGGGGTATTCTGCCATACGTGACAAGATGATTTATATTACGTCGTTGTCTAAGGCGGAGACTGACGGCTCGTTGTGGAGTTCGTTGTTGTCAATTAAGGTCATGTCTTTGCAGAATGAGGGAAGATATGATGATGCTTATGCGCTGATAGAGGAGGCATACGCCGGAATGAGGACAACCGGTGTGGTCAATGCGAATATGTTCGAGATTAGTTCATTGTTGGGGACGGCGTTGGCACGGAAGTTTATGCAATCGAAAGACACAACTGAGCGTGACGGCATAGATAAGCGGCGGATGTGGCTTTATAATGATATGCTTGAGATGTCGGAACGGTTGTGGGGGAATAAATCGTTCGAGTATGGTGTTGTGTTGAACAAGATTGCGAATACCAATTTGGGTATGGGTAAGGCTCTCGACCGTGAAAAGGGCAGGCGGATGTTGCTTCAGGCGTTCGACTTGATAACAGATTCCGCAAATGTTGTGTCGCATCCTTTTGATGCGGTGTCTGTTATGGAAGGAGCATATCATCCTTTTGACGTGGCCGGAGCGGGAGAAGAGTTTGTTGAATATTCATGGAGAGTGGTGAATATTATAGAAAAAACTTTTGGTAAGGGTTTGATTGATATTTCCGGTTTGAAAGGGCGTCTTGCCGATGAACTTTGCAGTTCCCGGAATGTAGAATACAGGAAACAAGGGATAGCTATTTACACAGAATTAATAGAATCTAATTCCGGTAATCCTCGAAAATTGTTGGATTATTTGAAAAGCAGGGCATTTCGATACAGTTTGATGAAGGAATATGATAAGTCGTTAGCCGATTATTTGCGGGTGGATTCATTATATGAGTCGGCAGTGCCTGTAAATGATTTTCAGGAAGAGTCGTACAGGATAGATGTCTATAGGGATATAGCGGAATGTTATTTGGGACTTGCAGACACTGCGGATTTTCAGAAATATAAAGAGCGGTATTGCCGCTTGTCGGAGAGTTTGATAGACAGGATTGTGAGAGGGGAGGTGCAACCGGTAGGCTCTCCGTTTGACGACGATTTCAAGCTTCAGATAATCAAAGGATATGCCGATTATTTTTTCATGTCCCTTAACACATTGTCGTTGGATTGCGGTAAAGCCGAGAAATATTACAAATTGTGTCTTGATGAATTGACAAAATCGAATCCTGCGATGGCTTCCCGCGGAGAGCTTGAACGCCAGATATATACATATTTGACACATATTTATATCTATGAATATGATTTCGCCAATGGCTATGATTATGCTATGAAATTGATACGCAGCGCAAAGAGGGATGATGATTCGTATGGATATGCTCGCGGATTGGATTTGTTGTCCGACCTCTACGAGCGGGTGTCGGTCGAGCCGGAGCTTTCGCTCGGCTACAAATTGCAGTCTTGCGAATTGCAGAGCGAGGACTTGGTGCGCAACCGCAACGCGATGCTTAAAGAGCAGTTCATTACGACTTATGACGCCATTCTTTATGAATGGACTAAATGTGCCGATTTGTATAATTATTTAGGTGACGCAGCAGGGGTGGATAAATGCTACGGACGTTTGTTGCACTATATAGAGCTTCTTGACGGGAAAGAAAGCCCGAATTATGCGGAAAAAGTGTACGAATGGCTTAGTCTCTATAAGATACCGTCATTGAGACGAAGGGATGATGGCTTAGAGGAAGCGCGCACGTATTGCGACTCGCTCGCTTCGTTCTATGGGCATAACAGGCATCTGTTAGAAAGGTGGCCGTTCTATAATTATTATGATATTGGCAGGGAATACTATCTCTTGGGTGATACGACTAAGGCTGCAGAATATTATGACATTTATGGACAGGAATTGCGACAGAAATATCTGGCGGATTATCAGAGCAGGATTGAGTATCTCGATTTGATGAAGGCTAAAGTGTATTTGCTCGACCGCAAGGATAGGGTTGACGCTTTCAAGGCTTTGGAGGCAGGATATGCTGGGCTTTTGCCGGAGCATCGTTCGGAATACATATCATTGTTGAGTTCCATTGCTTCGGAGTATTCGTCGGCGGGCGACAAGATGATGGAGATGGAATATTGTAGGAAGATATTGGATGTAAAACCTGATAATAGATATTCGGCGCTTAATTTGTTTGAAAAATATAGGGAGACAGGGATGTATGCGGAGATTCTTCCTATGTTCGACAAAGTGTCGGCCGATACCCGGAAAAGTCTGTTGGAAGAATTCAAGTCACAGCCTGCGGAGTATAGGGAAAATATGTGGCAATCGTATGCCGATGTTCCTTTCTCGCTGGGCGAGCCGCTGGCGGAGATGTTCGGTGACAGTGTCTCGGCTACTACGATATATAATAACCTGTTGATGCGCAAGAATTTCCTTCTGAACGCCTCGATAAGCGCGGAAAACCTGATAAAGACCGAGGGCGATAGTCTTTTGCTTGCCAAATACGACCGTATGGTGGCCATCCGCGATGCCCTTAACGGCAGTGATGCTGATTCGATAACGGATATGGGGCATACGATGTCGCGTGAGCAGGCCGGGAATCTCGTGAGGCGTTTCAATCAGGAAATAATGCAACGCGCCGCCATTTTGGGTGACTATACGGAGTCGTTGTTCGTGGAGTGGGAGGCTGTGCAGGAAAATCTGCGTGCTGCGGATATGGCAGTGGAGTTCACGAGGTATGTATCTTTTGATGGCGATGTATCCTATGGGGCTGTCGTTTTGCAGAATGTTGGAAAGCCGGTTTTCATACCGTTGTTTAAAGAAAATGAATTGAAAGAGATAAACAAATCGCTCTATTATAGCTCCTATAGCTTGTATGATTTGGTATGGAGACCGTTGGAAAGTTATTTGGAAGATAAGACCAGTGTTTATTTCTCTCCTGACGGATTTTTATACAGCATAGGAATAGAAAACATACCGTCGCCGGCTGGAAATCATCTGATGTCGGAACAGTATGACCTTTACCGTCTTTCTTCTACGCGCGAATTGGTCAACAGGGGCGATAGTGTGGGATTGGAGTCTGCTGCCATATATGGCGGGATAAAATACGATACGGATGTGGCTGTCATGGTTTCAGACAGCAGGAAGTACCGTAACCGTGATCTGTTGGCAAGCACATCGGCGATTGCCGATTCGTTGAACTTGCGTAGCGGGGTACGCTATCTTCCGGCCACTATGGAAGAGGCCGTGGATATTGACACCAAATTAGAGAAGATTGAAGTCAATCCGGAATTGTTTACAGACACTGTCGGCACGGAAGCTTCGTTCAAGGATTTGTCCGGGCGGAAAAAGAATCTTTTGCATATAGCCACGCACGGCTTCTATTGGACGGAAACGGAAGCCCGCCGGTTGGGAGGATTGTCATTCTTGAATATGGCAGACGACAACGCTGTCCGTTATTCTGAAGACAAGGCTTTGACACGTTCCGGACTGCTCTTGGCCGGTGCAAACAATGCTTTGATGGGCAGGCCGTTGCCCGAAGGTGTGGATGACGGAATACTCACCGCCAAGGAAATTTCACGGCTCGATTTGCGCGGGCTCGATTTGGTGGTGCTTTCCGCTTGCCAGACCGGGCTGGGGGAGATAACTGGCGACGGGGTGTTCGGATTGCAGAGAGGGTTCAAAAAGGCGGGTGCAAATACGCTGCTTATGAGCTTATGGAGCGTTGACGACGATGCCACACGCTTGCTGATGACGCGGTTCTATGAGAATTACATATCAGGTATGACCAAGATGGAATCGCTCCGGGAGGCGCAAACCTATGTGAGGGATTATGTGATAGAGAAAACAGTGACGGTAGGCAGCGGCAAGCGGCCGATAACGGCTATGGAGAAAGAACAGGCGCGCAAGCGCAAGCCGCAGACGGTAGTCAGGAAAATACGCCCCTACGCCGACCCCAGATACTGGGCCGCCTTCATCCTCCTCGATGCCCTGTAAACTATGAATATTTCCATTTATGAAAATTTATGTATTCCATAAAAATAAAAATTGAAGGTATGACTAATTATAATCATTAAATTTGCATTCAAAGCAACTTTGAATAAGATGTACGACTATGAGCAACACCCAATTTAACGAGAATACCAGAGTACAAGTTCCGGCGGCACTCCATTTGAGCAAATTGGGATATATTTATTTGTATAACATCAAGGAATAAGCATCATGGCAAACGAAATAAAATTTCTACTTTACAATATGCCCGAAGAGGAGGGCAAAGTGCAGGTCGTCATCAAAAATGATACGATTTGGTGTACTCAAAAGGCAATGGCTCAACTCTTTGGAGTTGATAAATCTGGAATCAGCCGTCATATAGCCAACATATACAAAGACGGTGAATTATCTCCCGATACGACAGTTGCAAAAATTGCAACTGTCGTGAACAGAGGTATAAGAGGAGAGGTTGAAGAGCTTGTTGATTTCTACAACCTCGATATGATTATCTCCGTCGGGTATCGTGTAAATTCCACAAAAGCTACCCGATTTCGTCAGTGGGCAACAAAGATACTTAATGAGTATATACGTAAAGGTTTCGTATTGGATGATGACCGGTTGAAGCAAGGAACGGCAGTGTTCGGCAGGGATTATTTCCGCGAGTTGCTTGAAAGGGTACGCTCCATTCGTGCGAGTGAACGGCGTATTTGGCAACAGATTACGGATATTTATGCCGAATGCAGTACAGACTATGACCGCAACTCTTCGACAACAAAAGAGTTTTACGCAATGGTGCAAAACCGCTTCCACTATGCGATTACCGGACAGACAGCAGCTGAAATCATTTACACCAAAGCAGACCATACCAAAGAACACATGGGGCTGACCACGTGGAAGAACTCTCCCAAAGGACGGATCCTCAAATCTGATGTATCAATAGCGAAGAATTATTTGGACGAGAAACAAATCCGGCAATTAGAGCGCACGGTAACTTCTTATTTTGACTATATAGAAAATCAAATTGAGCGTCAAAACCCTTTCTCTATGGAGCAATTCGCCGCAAGCGTAAACAAGTTCCTGACGTTCAATGATTATAAAATCTTGCCCGACAAAGGGAGTATATCCTCGGTGCAAGCAAAAGTAAAGGCAGAAAGTGAGTACGACATATTCAATCGTACGCAACGCATCGATTCCGACTTCGACAAAGAAGTAAGGAATATGTTGGGGAAATAACGTTGTGTTTAGGCATATTGGATTATCGAAAAGGGTACGATCCGGAATCCCAATATAATCACTTAATAAACAGGTGTTCCAGTTTATAGGAACGTCTTTATGTAAATCGTCATTCCACACCATTGCTCCACCGCTTGATTTATACGTCTTGCCATCCTTATCAGGGAAATCAAATTGCACAAACCAATAGTCGTAAAGTTGCTTCGCCGTATTCTCTAAATTATCATTTATCGACATTGAATGTTGGTTGTCACCTAATGGAGATATCCTTTACTTCAGGATGGCATCGGCGAGGGAGGAGCCGCGGAGGAACGCGGAGGAGTCCATACGCTTTTTCCCGGACTGCTGGAGCGAGAGTATTTGCAGGTAGTTGTCGGCACAGGCCACGTAGATGTTGTTCTTGTCGGTCTTGACCGTGCCGGGTGCTGCTCCGTCGGCCGACATTTGGGTTGGAGCCGTCTCGAATATTTTCAGTTGGTGTTCCTTGCTGTCTTTCTCGAATGTGCTCCAAGCGGCCGGGTAGGGCGACAGTCCGCGCACTAAATTGTGAATTTTTTCAGCGGGGGAGTTCCAGTCGATGTGGCATGTTTCTTTGAAAATCTTAGGTGCGGGTGTCGGTGCCGCTCCTTGGCATAGCTGGTCTTGCGGGATTGTCGTCACTGCCCCTGCTATGATGGCATCTACTGTCTCGATTACCATGTCCGCGCCGAGTGTCATTAGCTTGTCGTGGACGGCGCCTACGTTATCGCTGTCTTCTATGGTGATTCTTTTTTGCTGGATAATATCGCCGGTGTCGATTTCGTGTTTCAGGAAGAATGTCGTGACTCCTGTCTCCTTGTCACCGTTGATTACAGCCCAGTTGAGCGGTGCCGCTCCGCGGTATTTGGGCAGCAATGAGGCGTGGAGGTTGAATGTGCCGTATTTAGGCATCTGCCATACCACTTCCGGCAGCATGCGGAAAGCTATCACTATGAACAGGTCGGCGTTTATGCGACGCAGCTCGTCGACAAAATCGTCCGCTTTCAGTTTCTCAGGCTGCAATACGGGGAGATTGTGGGCAACGGCATATTTTTTCACGTCGGATTGCAGGATTTGCTGTCCGCGTCCGGCGGGTTTGTCGGGCATTGTCACTACGGCCGCTACATTATAGCCGCCTTCTACTAATTTATCCAAACTTGCCACGGCAAACTCCGGAGTGCCGAAAAATACTATCTTGAGGTCTTTTTTTGTCATTTTCTTGTGATTGTTTTAGTTGTTAGTCGTCAGAATAGTGCCTAAGCACGCGCCTGTAGGAATTGAATATCTTGGATTTCGAAACGAATCCTATATATTTTCCGTCGGCATCTACTACCGGCAGGTTCCACGCGTTTGTACGGTCGAACGTTTTCATCACGTTTTCCATACTTTCGTTGATTTCGATTTTTGCCGGCGGCATGCTCATGAATTTGCGCACATACATTTTGTCGTACAAATCGGGGCGGAACATGATGTTGCGTATGTCGTCGAGCAGGACAACGCCCAATAGCGTGCCGTCTTTATCCGTCACGGGGAACAGGTTGCGGTTCGATTCCGAAATTGCCTGTACCATCTTGCGCAGGCTCATGTCGGGATGCACTTCGATGAACCCTTTTTCTATTACGCTGTCCATTTTCAGAAGCGTCAGCACGGCCTTGTCCTTATGGTGCGTGAGCAACTCTCCACGTTTGGCAAGACGCATGGTGTAGATGCTGTAGGGCACGAATATCTTTATCGTGCAGTAGGATATTGTCGATACAATCAGCAAAGGCAGGAACAGCTGGTAGCCGCCTGTCATTTCAGCCGTAAGGAAGATTCCCATCAGCGGGGCGTGCATCACGCCCGACATCACGCCGGCCATTCCCATCAGCGCGAAGTTCTTGCACGACAATTCCGAGCCGTCGGGGCTTAGTCCTAACGTGTTCAAAAGAAAAGCAAAGAAGAATCCCACCATGCATCCAACGTAAAGCGACGGCGCGAACGTACCGCCTACTCCTCCGCCTCCGTTGGTAGCACTCGTGGCGAATACCTTTGTCAGGATAATCATTAACAGGAACAACAGCACGAACCATACGTTGTCGCGGAATCCGTAGAACACACTGCCGTCGAAAAGCGACGACGGCGAGCCGTTGAGCAGTTCTGTAATAGCTCCGTAGCCTTCTCCATAGAGCGGAGGGAAACAGAATATCAATCCGCTTAGCACCACCGAGCCGAATGCGAATTTCACCCAATAGTTTTTTATCCGTGAAAAAATATTCTCCATAAACCCTATGGCTTTGGTGAAGTATAGGGACGTGAATCCGCATACCACTCCGAGCAGCATTGAATAGGGGATACGGTCGATTGTGTATATGTCGCTGGCGTCGAAGATGAATTCCGGACTGTAGCCGGTGAATATGTAGGATATTGTCGCCGCTGTTATGGAGGATACCAATAAAGGCATTACTGAAACGGTCGTCAGGTCAATCATCAGCACTTCTATGGCGAAAAGCATTCCGGCAATCGGAGCCTTGAATATTGCGGCCACTCCTGCCGCCGCCCCGCTTCCCACAAGCATCATCAGAATCTGTGGCGGCATACGGAACATGCTGCCAAGATTAGAGCCGATGGCCGCGCCGGTGTTGACTATCGGGCCCTCAGCTCCTACCGACCCTCCGAATCCGATTGTTATGGAACTTGCCACTACGGATGTGTATGTGTTGTGCAGTTTGATTCGGCTTTTGTTTTGAGATATTGCGTAGAGCACTCGTGTAACGCCGTGCGATATGTTGTCTCTTACGACGTATTTGACATATAGTCCGGCAATCAGTATGCCTAATATCGGATATACCAGATACAGATAGTTGGCTCCCGATATTGTCAGGTGCTCGCTTAGCATCGACGCGATGGATGCGATGAGATATTTCAGGAGGAGCGCGGCAAAACCTGAAAATATGCCTGTAAAGAACGCCAGCACGAGCAAGAAGTTGCGTTCTTTTATGTGGGATTCGCGCCATTGCAAGGCTTTAATCAGCCATGCCGACATCCGTCCGGTCATATACATATAGTTTGCCATACCTTATAATCCTTTTCCTGTCAATACTGTTTTGATTGTTAAGAGTATGATTTTCAAATCAATGGCTATCGACATATTTTCGATATAAATCAGGTCGTATTGTGCCCGTTTTATCATTTCGGCTACGTTTGTGGCATATCCGAACTTCACCATCCCTAATGACGATATGCCGGGACGTATCTGATAAATCAATGTGTAATATGGGGCGGACTTGAGAATCTGGTCGACAAAGAATTTCCGCTCCGGCCGTGGCCCTACAATCGACATGTCGCCTTTCAGCACATTCCAGAATTGAGGAGTCTCGTCAAGCCGGTATTTGCGAAGTATTTTCCCGATTGGTGTGACACGCGGGTCTTCATTTGACGACAACATCGGGCAGTTTCCTTTCTCCGCGTTTTCAACCATAGTGCGGAATTTGTATATCATAAAAGGTTTGCCATGCCTTCCTATCCGTTCTTGCCGATAGATTATTTTTCCCGGAGAGTCTTTTTTTATGAGTATTGCAATTGTCAGGAAAGCAGGTGACAGGAGGATTAGCGAGAATAAGGAGAATAATATGTCGGTTACGCGCTTTACGCATTTTTGCCATTCGGGCATGCTGTTTTGGGCTATGTCGATAAGCGGTTCTCCGAAAATGTTGTTATGCCTGATTTTCGCGGTAAGTATATCGTGGAGTTCCGGCGTGATTTTTATCGGTATGTTGTATTTAAAAAGCCGGTTTATCAAATTGTAGATATACTTTTTATCCCCTTGGTCTTTGATTATGATTATATTGTGGATTTTATTTGTTTCACAAAGCCTGTCTATTTCATTTTCGTTGTATACGGGTATCCCATATATGGATTTTTCGGATTCTCCCGGTATGCTTATTATTGCGATAGGCTTATAGCCTAATTCTTTATATTTTCCTTTGATGCCGGTAAGGAAATTGCCGGTGGCTGTATTGTTGCCTATTATTAAAGTATTGAACCATAGTTTCCCCGACTCGATTTTCCTCATTACATTCTCTGTCAGGAACGCTCTCATTGTGTAGATGAAAACAAACAGGCATAGCCACATCGCAGCAATCAGTTCATAATTTTTTATCCTTTCAGGGAAACTGTCGTTGATGAGTATGGTAAAGAATATTATTAAGGTTGCTATGAATGTGGAAAATGCCGTCGTGGAGAATTCCTGTATTTTGGATTTTGAATATACCACATTGTAATATCCTGACAAATATGCTATTAATAGGAATAGGAATGGAACGGAAAATTGTCCCAATATTACATTGGGCATAGAGAGGAATGAATATAAGTTGTCGTAATGAATCATCATTTCGCTGTCGCGTGTAAGAAAATACCTTATCGCGCTGTAGATGAGCCATCCGATATTCGCCGCGATAAAATCGCCTGCGATGTATTTTATCCGTTGCTTTTTTTCTCCTGTCAATTCCGTAAGATTTTTATAACGTTGCCTGCTGAAAGTTTTATGACACTCGATGCGGCGTGTTCGGTTTCGTCGTTCTGACGGTATTTCACGATGTAGTCCACCGATTGCTTGATTTCGTCGGAAATGGCGTTGAATGTCGGTGCCGGCGCTTCGCCGCTTATGTTGGCGGAAGTTGAGACTATCGGTTTGCCGAATTTTGCGCAAAGCTGTTTTGAGAAAATCTCGCGTGATACGCGTATTCCTACACTGTCATTTTCTCCCAAAAGGTTCTTGGCAAGATTCCTTGCATTGTCATAGATTATTGTAATGGGCTTTTCACTGACCTCATTGAGTGTGTAGGCCATCTCCGGAACGTCATCGACATAGCGTTCGATTTTGTCCATTTCGTCGATAAGGACGAGCATTGCCTTGTTTTCGGCGCGTTTTTTTATTTCGTAGATGCGGCTCACCGCTTTCTCGTTTGTGGCATCACATCCTATGCCCCATATAGTGTCGGTCGGGTAAAGTATTATTCCGCCTTTTTTCATCGTTTCTACAGCATTTTTGATGTCTTCTTCCATTAGCGTAGTTTTTCTTTTATACTTATGGCAAAGATAATGCAAATCGAGTGCAGAGACAAATGAAAATGGAGTTTTCAGGTTTGGCTATGCCGAGATGCAGCTTATCTTATTCAAAGATAATGCAAATTGAGAGCAGAATCACCAAGCTCGCTTGTGTGTTATGCCGAGATGCAGCTTATCTTATTCAAAGATAATTGATTTATTTTTAGTTGGAAACTAAACCGGCATTTTCCTGCGGAATAAAAAATGACCGGCATTGTGTGGGGGTATGCCGGTCATTAAGTATTCTTTCTGTTTATGTGGCGTTTTTATATTTCGCTGTGATTGAAAGTGAAACTTATGCCCATTGTGATATTGGCTTTTGCGTGATACAATGGAATTCCTTCTTTTGAGTATCTGAAAGGAATGTAGTCGCTGCCGATATAGAAGTTGAACCCTTTAGGGTTGAAATTAAGAAGAACGCCCATCGACTGTCCGATGTTGGAAAAAGAGCCGTTGATTGTGGCATTGAACCATCTGACAGGACGGAAATTGGCGGATGCCATCAATTCGGTCCATACGGTCGGCAGGCCGAAGCGTGTTGAAGAAAGCAAGCCGAACGATATTTTATTTGAAAGGAGCGAGTATTCACCGCCTACATTTAGCGTTGTTGTCAGGCTTCTTGTGCTTTTTGCCTCCTGATTGTTTTGGAATCGGATGAGGTTTTTCAAGTCTTCTTCCAATTGGTCAGTTTCCTTGTCCAAGGCTGATTCCCCGGTCGCCGGGTCGTCTTCTGCACCTATATGGTGGAATCCGTCGAATACGAATGGCTCCGGATTGGCCAGTGCTTCCGCTCCTTTCCAAGAAATGAAGCCAATATCGGTCAAAGCTGCCGATAATGTCAGATTGTCCAACAGTTTGTATGTCGCTCCCAAGTCAAAACCGATTCCTGCTCCGTCCATACCGAGAGAGCCTGCATCGAAGTCAAAATCGTCTATCTCGCCGTTGTCCTTGTAGTTGATTTGCACTGCCGGGGTCGTGAATATGCGGCCTTTCTCTTGGATTTGCCATTTGTCTTGCGACATCGATACGTTCAGTTCGTCGATTTCCGCGCTTGCGTGCAGTACTCCGGCAAGAAATTTGAATTTGGCTCCTATTGTCAGCTTATCGGTTATCTTGTGCGAATGTCCTATCGCGAGTTCCGCATAATTGTAGGTGTTTACGCCAATTCCTGAAATGTCGTAGGAAGTCGCCTCTCCGTTCTTTTGTCCGACTTTTGCGAATTCGAACAGCTCGTAAGGCATATTCATGCTTGTCTGTGAGCGCACGCTTAAGTCGAATGTGTTGTATCCTCCCCATTTTGCGAATCCGAATGATAATAGATTCAGCTTTATGTTGGCTTCAATTACGTTCTTGCGGTGTATATTATTCAGAAATTCGTCGTCGCTTACACTTGAATGCAGACCTGTCACTAATTCATTGCCTCTCGGATACAGGAAATTCGCCATGCCTACATTTGAATTCAACCCTATTTGTATTCCGCTTAATGCCGGTATTAGGGGAAGATTTACATAATTGTATTCCGGAGTAAGCGCCGGATTGAGCTGATGCCGTGTAGGCATGCTTTCCATAAAGTAGGATGTATGTGGCGCTTGTGCCATAACGTTTATAGAAGAAGCGATAATGGCACAATATATGCTGAATTTTTTAATAGTGTTCATTTTTTTTGACTTTTAAAGTGGTGGATTATTCTTCATCAAGATTGACCGCGATGCCTTGTGGCAATTTAGCTTTCATTTTGATTACAACATACTGGCTGGGCTTAAGAACCGTATTTGCGGTTTTTGTGTCGCCATTGATTTTGATTTCTATCCTGTCGAGGTCTTTGAGAGCTCCCTTTACTTTTTCTTTCAGGAGAATCTCTTTTGATTGTGCCGGGGCGTTACCGTTTCCCGGTTCTATGAGGATGTCTTGTGAAATATCTACCCTGTCAGACATGTCTTGGCCGTTCCAGTCATATGGCGTAGTGTTCAGCACCAGATTGAGGGGTATCGTGTTGTAGATGTCGGCATAGACTTCCATCTCTGTGATTTTGTCGATGAAGTCGGCAAGGTCGTCCTGTATTCCGTCGAACGATTCCGTGTATTCGATTTTCGAGTTTTCACCGAAGTCGAACGGCATTTCCACATCGTAGTTTGCCGTAGTGTTGTGTTCGATTCCTAATTGCGCGAAGTGCTCCTTGCTTTCGTCTACGGTGACTGTAGGGCTAAGGCTGATATGAGCCGGTATTTGCTTTATCATTTGGTTCAGCTCTGGAATCAGTACCAGTTCATATCCGTCGGGTGCTTTCAGGTTGCTGTTGTTTGTCAGATAATATTTTGAAACTTTCGATGTTGAAAAATCGATGGCAGCCGGAATATAAATCCTTGCGGTTACTTCCGAGTTGATTTTTTGGTTGTTCTTGTCGAAAGCGGTGAAAAGCAGGTTTGTATAGAACGGTATGCCTGCCGGATTATCTATTTCCAAAGTGGTGGCGATTGTGTTGACATTCAGGGACGTGTTTTCGTTAGCGAGCGCGTCTGGAATGTCGCCCATGTCAAGATTCTCCGCGTTGACTTTGATTTCGGGAATAAATGTCCCTTTTACTTTTTCTATTTCAAAATTCGGTATGTTGAATTCTGTCGCGACAATCATTGACGACATTTCTTCATTTGTAGCTCCTTTTACGTCGGCGGAAACATTCCCTTTGAATTCTATTTCACGGACAAATTTAATTGTATGAGTCGTTTGGTTTACATCGGGAATGTTTTTTATGTCGACAATGGGTACTAATTTCCTCAATATCCCGTTTGCGGGAATTGGCTCATTGATGGTAAGAATGTTTGAAGTGTAATCCATTCCGTCTATTCCCGCCCCGAACACGATGAATTTTGGAAAATCGATTGTGAAATCGCTTAACCGTAGATTTTCGAGTTTGGAAAGTGTATTTTGGTCGTCAAAGGAAAATTGGATGGAAAGCTCCGCATAGAAGGGCTTAAAATACATTGATGTGATTTTTTTAGCCTCTATTGGTACTTTTTCTTCTGTGTCTATATTTGAAAAGTAGTTTAGCTCTTGTGTGAATTGGAAATCTGAGGGTCGGTTCATACCCGGGGCAACGTCGAATACGTCTTCAATCGTAGGATTTGCCGACATTCCGTCAATGGTTATTTTTTCCATCATGGGAACATTCAAATCCAGATTTCCGGATTTTGCGATTTCGTATGCTCCTTCATTGTTTTCTGTGATTACGTCATCCAGTTCGATGACGCGCGACAGCTTGAGCGTGTCGGTTTCGCCTAATGGGAGACTGAGGCTTCCGCCTAAATTCAGCTCAGTGGAAATGTCTTTTGATAAATCGTATTCGGAATTACAGGATGTCAGCATAATAGCCGTTCCTAATATTCCCACAAAACAGACATTTGGTAAATAAAAATTGGTTCTCATAAGATTGAAATAAAAATAAATATCCCTTTTATTTAAATGTGTCCTATTGGAAAAGTTGTACAAAGGTATGATTTTTCAGACTAATAATTGTAACATATTCGTTAAAATAAATTAACTATGCGGGCATTGTCGCGAAAAACAGTTGTCTATAAATCAAACGACGGCATAACCCTGTTTTGTAAAGTTATGCCGTCGTTTAATTTATATGTAATTGCTTTTTATTTATTAGTGGGTTTCAACCATTTGTCGAACCACTTGAAGAATTCACGTTGCCACAATAGTGCATTCTGTGGCTTAAGTATCCAATGGTTCTCGTCAGGGAATACAAGCATGTGTGACGGTATTCCGCGGAGTTGTGCCGCGTTGAATGCCATCATTCCCTGTGATGCGAGGATACGGTAGTCTTTTTCTCCTACGGTTATCATAATCGGAGCTGTCCATTTGTCAACAGATTTGTGAGGAGAATTTGCGTATGTGCGTTTGGCGATGGCATTGTCCTTATCCCATGGCGCTCCTCCAAAATCCCAGTTGGCGAACCACATTTCTTCGGTCTCAAGATATTGTGCTTCCGAATTGAATATTCCCGCATGAGCCAGCAATGCGGCAAAACGATTTTCGTGATGTCCTGCGAGCCAGTAAACGGAGAATCCGCCGTAGCTTGCGCCTGTAGCTCCGATATGGTCTTTGTCTATATATGGCTTTTCAAGCATATAATCCACGGCGGAGAAATAGTCTTTCATATTCTGTCCTCCGTAGTCTCCCGAAATCTGTTCGTTCCATTCTGTCCCGAATCCGGGCAGGCCTCTGCGGTTAGGCGCTATGATTACATATCCTTGCGATGCCATAAGACGGAGATTCCAACGTGAGCTCCAGAATTGGCTTACCGCCTGTTGCGGGCCTCCTTGGCAATAGAGTATTGCGGGATATTTCTTGTTCTTGTCGAAATTCGGCGGAAGCAGCACCCATGTAAGCATTTCTTTTCCGTCGGTTGTCGGGACGAGATGCTTTTCTACGGTTACAGGAGAAAGTTGCGAAAGAAGTTCGGTATTCACGTTGGTGAGCTGCTGCTCATAGTCT
>UMFR01080765.1_pt1 | contig 16457 bp, 18 predicted proteins | sample 1965041 | NCBI WGS metagenome assembly UMFR01 (sample SAMEA4836049, study PRJEB28245) | human gut metagenome | biome: gut microbiome; material: fecal sample | place: Denmark | collected 2008
GGCTCCCGAAGGCAATATGATTGTCGACATAGGCGGCGGCACTACGGAGATTGCCGTGATTTCGCTGGGTGGCATTGTCACTAACAAGAGCATCCGCATCGCCGGCGACGTGCTGACCGACGACATACAGGAGCATATGCGCCGTGCCCACAATGTCAGGGTGGGCGAGCGTATGGCCGAATTGATTAAGATAAATGTCGGTTCCGTCCTTACAGAGCTGGAGAATCCGCCGGAAGACTATATAGTTCACGGTCCTAATGTAATGACGGCATTGCCGATGGAAGTGGCTGTTTCGTATCAGGAAATCTCGCGCAGCATCGAGAAATCCATTTCGAAGATAGAGGCTGCCGTGCTTAACGCGCTGGAGAACACTCCTCCGGAGCTTTACGCCGACATAGTGCGCAACGGCATTTACCTTTCGGGCGGCGGAGCTTTGCTGAGGGGGCTCGACAAGCGTCTGACCGACAAGATTGGCATAAAGTTCAACATCGCTGAGGATCCGTTGCACGCTGTTGCGAAAGGGACAGGAATAGCGTTGAAGAACATCGGGCGCTTCTCGTTCCTCATACGTTGATGACATTTGTTGATGAATCGTATCAGTGCATAATTTAATTTCATTCCTTATACGGCATTCTTCGTGGTTTGTGTTTCTGATTTATGTGGCGGCCAGTCTGTTCCTGCTGTTTCAGAACAATCCTTACCAGCAGTATGTCTATCTGACATCGGCGAACAGCGTTTCAGCCGCTGTCTATAAGGGTGTGGGCAGCATAACCTCGTATTTCAACCTGCGTTCGATTAACGGCGATTTGCAGGAGCGCAACGCTTTGCTCGAGATGGAGGTGGTGAACCTCAAAAGGCAGCTCGACGATTGCCGGTTGCTTTTGCTGTCCGATTCGGTCAGCTTGCCTGATTCTGTAGCACAGTCGTATGATTACCATTTCGCGAGCGTGATTAACAACAGCGTGTCGAAACCGATGAACTACATAACCATCGACAAGGGCCGCGCGGACGGAATAGAGCCGGAGATGGGTGTTGTCGACCAGAACGGCGTTGTAGGGATGGTGAGCGTGGTAAGCGACCATGCCGCAAGGGTAATATCGTTGCTGAATCCGAATATGCGGCTTTCGTGCAAGGTGAAGAACTCGGAATATTTCGGCAGCCTTTATTGGGACGGCGCAAGCCCTTATTATGCCATTCTGGAGGAGATGCCGAGGCATGTGGTATACCATAAGGGCGATACGATAATAACGAGCGGCTATTCATCGGTGTTCCCGGAGGGGCTTATTGTCGGTACGGTGGAAAGCGGCATGAAGATGAAAGACGACAATTTCATAGCGTTGAAAGTGAAACTGTCGACCGATTTCACCCGATTGAGCACTGTGCGCGCTATAAAGAGCAAGATTTCGGATGAGCTTAAAGAATTAGAAAGTGAACGGTAGATGGCAAGGCAGGTAATACAGTTTCTGATATTGTTCGTGGTGCTTGTGTTGGTGCAGGTTCTTGTATGCAACAACATCAGCATCTTCAATGTCGCCACTCCGTTTGTGTTCATATATTTCCTCATACGTCTGCCGATTGACATGCGTATCAATTGGGTGCTTACGCTGTCGTTCTTTTCAGGATTGATAGTAGACGTGTTTTCCGACACCCAAGGGATGAATGCCCTTGCCTGCACTTTGCTTGGAGCGTCGAGGAATGTGATATTCGGGCTTTATGTCACGCGCAGGGACGAGATAGCCGATACCGTGCCGTCGATGAGAAGCCTTGGGATGGCCGTCTATATGAAGTATCTTCTCACGATGACGCTGTTCTATTGCGTTGTGATTACGTTTGTCGAGGCGTTTGCTTTGCATAATGCGCTTCTTTCTGTCCTGAGGGCTGTTTGCAGCACTGTGCTGTCGTTTGCGGTGATGCTTGGCATAGACAGTTTTGTCAATACGCGGAATGAAAAAGGATTATAGTTTAGAAAAGCGTAAATATGTCATCGGCGGGCTGCTTGTGGTGCTTGCCGTAATCTATTTGTTCCGTTTGCTTGAATTGCAGGTTTTTGAGACGAAGTACAAGGAAAATGCCGATTCCAACGCTTTCTTGCGTAAGACGGTCTATCCGTCGCGCGGGCAGATGTTCGACCGCAACGGCAATCTGGTGGTTTACAACAAGCCGGCATACGATGTGATGATTATCCCCCGGGAGGTCGGCGATTTCGACACTTTGGACTTTTGCAGGACTTTGCGCATATCGAAGGAGGAATTGCAGGGATATTTCGACGACATGCGCAATCCGCGGAAAAATCCCGGCTATTCTTCGTATACGCAGCAGGTTCTTATAACACATATCTCGGCGCAGGACTACGGACGGCTTCAGGAAAAGCTCTACCGTTTCCCGGGATTCTTCATACAGAAGCGCATATTGAGGGAATACGCTTACGAGGCGGGAGCCAATTTTTTGGGAAACATACGTGAAGTCAACGCCCGCGACATCGAGAACGACGATTATTACCGTGCGGGCGACTATACCGGCGATTTGGGCATAGAAAAGAGCTACGAGCGTTTCCTGCGGGGTGTAAAAGGTCAGGAGATACTGATACGCGACGCGCACGGCCGCATAAAGGGGCGGTACGAGAATGGGGCGCGGGATGTGGCTCCCGTAGCTGGTAAGGACTTGAAGCTGGGGATTGACATAAAGCTGCAAGAGTATGGCGAGAGGCTTATGCAGGGCAAGATAGGGGCGATAGTGGCCATCGAGCCTGCTACCGGCGAGATTCTTGCGTTGGTGTCGAGTCCTACGTATAATCCTAAGTCGCTTGTGGGGCGTGAGCGCGGGAAGAATTACCGTGCGCTTGTCAACGACCCTTACAAACCGTTGTATGACCGTTCCATTATGGCGGCATATCCGCCGGGCTCTACATTCAAACCTACACAGGGGCTGATATTCCGGCAGGAAGGTATCATCGACCTCAATACGGCTTATCCGTGCTATCACGGTTATATAAACGGAGGACTGAGGGTGGGATGCCATGGGCATGAGTCGCCTATAACGCTGAAGCCTGCCATCCGTACCTCGTGCAACGCTTATTTTTGCTGGGGGTTCAAGAATATGATTGACCGCAGGTCGAAGTATGGCTCTCCGGCGGAAGCTTTCGAGGTGTGGAAGAATTATATGGTCGATTTAGGGTACGGCTATAAGCTCGGTGTCGACCTGCCGGGCGAAAGCCGCGGGTTTATTCCCAACAGTAAGTTCTATAATAAGATATATGGCGAGAACCGTTGGAGCGCGAACACTATAATCTCTGTGGCGATAGGACAGGGCGAGATACTTGCCACGCCCTTGCAGATTGCCAACCTGTGCGCTACGGTGGCCAACCGCGGCTATTATATAAAGCCGCACATCGTGAAGGAGATTGCCGACACTGTGCTTCCCGAGGAATACCGTACGAAGCACGTCAGCCGTATCGACAAGGCTTATTTCGAGGACATTGCGGAGGGAATGAGAATGGCCGTCGTCGGCGGTACGTGCCGCAATGCGCAGTTCCCGGGCTATGAGGTGTGCGGCAAGACCGGTACAGCCCAGAACCCGCACGGCAAGGACCACTCTTCGTTTATGGGGTTCGCCCCGATGGTCAATCCGAAAATCGCTATTTGTGTGTATGTCGAGAACGGTGGCTGGGGTGCCACTTACGGTGTGCCTATCGGCGGACTGATGATGGAGATGTATCTCAATGGGAAAATTGCGCCGGAACGCAAGTATATAGAGGAACGCATATTGCAGTCGAATACGATTCTATATAGCGGTGTGAAAAAACATTGACAAGAAAATTATGCTCATAAACGATTTGGACGAGCGTAAATGGAAGACGCTCAAAAGTGAATATCTCATACGCCGTCCGTGGCTGACGGCACGGCGCGACACGGTGGAATTGCCGAACGGCAATGTCAACGACGAGTTTTATGTTCTGGAATATCCTGACTGGGTGAATATCCTTGCCATTACTGACGGCGGCGAGTTCGTCATGATAAGGCAGTACCGCCATGGCATAGGCCAGACGCGCTACGAATTGTGCGCCGGCGTGGTTGACCCGGGCGAAGAGCCGCTCGAGGCGGCCAAGCGCGAGCTGTGGGAAGAGACGGGGTACGGCGGCGGAGAGTGGGAGAGGACTATGGTAATTTCCGGCAATCCGAGTACCACCAACAATCTCACCCATTGTTATCTCGCAAAGGGAGTGCGCAGGGTTTCTGGCCAGCATCTTGAAGGCACGGAGGACATTTCGGTGCATTTGCTTACTGTCGATGACGTGAGGCAGCTGCTTTTGGACGACGGGATAAAGCAGTCGCTGATGCTTGCGCCGCTTTGGAGGTACTTCGCAATCAATAAATTGCTATGAATTTTGTGGAAAATAAGACAAAAACGGCTTAAATTGAATTTTTATAGGTTATTAGTTGTTTTTTTGTTTGGAATAACATACATTTGTCGGAGAATACCATAAACCTAAATATTTTAATTATGAATAAAGCAGAATTAATCAACGCGATTGCTGAAAAAGCAAACCTGACAAAAGCTGATGCTAAAAATGCATTGGACGCGACAATTGCGGCTATCACAGACGCCATGACTAAGAATGATAAGGTAGCTCTTATCGGATTCGGTACTTTCTCTGTAGTTGAAAAGGGCGAACGTACAGGCATCAACCCGGCCACTAAGGCTAAGATTACCATTCCGGCTAAGAAGGTAGTTAAATTCAAAGCTGGTGCAGAACTTGCTGACAAAGTGAAATAATACAGATTGTTGTGTAAAGGTCATAGCGGAGGGCATGCAAACGCACGTCCTCCGCTTTCGTTAATCCCGGTGTCAAAGCCTTAGATTGCTTTTCCGTCTTGGTCGCGGATATGCTGGTATACGGCTTTCACATTGCACCAAAAATCGTTCATGCGCAGGAGGTCGGCCACGGAATAACCGGTGTCATAAACACAGATTTCGTTGACTGCATTGCAGATTCTAATGCCTTCGAGTTCCGGAATCCATATTTTCATTTCGTGGTGGTCGATTCTATCGTCGCTGTTGTCGAGTTCCAGTTCGCTGTCAGTCATTTCCGGTCTGTCGCTCTTGCGGAAACTTTTGGCGAATGACGCTCCGGCATGGGGCTTGTCTGCGCAGAAATCATAGCAGACATTCATCATGTAATCGAAATCCGAACCATAATGTTCTTCATCCCCGAGTTTGGAGATGGAATTTTTTCCGTTGTATATAAACCGCAAACCGGCTTCTATCATAAAATCGTCGTCGAAATCTCCGTCGATACCCGCTGTGAGATATTGCCGGTAAACTCTTGCCCCTTTCTTGTACATGCGGTCAGAAAGTTCTTTAAGATAAGCGTTGATTTTCTTGAAATGTTCCAGCCCGGCGGGGTCTTTTCGGAATAGCATGGCGAGGCGGTAGCGTCTTTCCTGAAAAAGTCCGGACAGCTTATTGCGGTCAATGTCCGGCGGAATCTCTACCCAGTCATTATCCCTGCGTGGCCCGACAATAGCTTTTATCTCCGATTCTATTTCCCGGAGTTCTTCCCTAAGTTGTTCAGGGTTCGCTTCTTTCTCGTTTGTTGCCTCTAAATATCCGCTCATATTGTTGCCTTAGTTGAGCAATTTATTTTTGAACAGCTCCATATTGAAGTCTTTGCATAAGTTGAAATTCGCCCAATATTCATCCATGGCGGCAATCCTTGCAATGTCGAAGGCGTATGCATGGTCGCGCTGGTCCAAAGATAGCAGGTAGAGCTTTCCGTTGCGCTCTTCAATGCGGACGGGAGCTACCGTGAAATACATTTTTTCTTCATCGTCAAGCAGGTAGAACAGTTCGATGACTTTGCGCTTACTGATGGCTGTCTTGATTTTTTCTGTGGTTGTTTTTAAGTTCATAGTGTTGTGATATTTGATTTATGGCAAAGTTATCCGCTGCTTGTGCCAAATATTGACATAAGTGGATTTTTTTTGAAATTATTTCTGCCTGTGTCACATTCTGGCATACCATCGCTGTTATTTTGCATCAGAATTCAGTAATAATAGTAAAATTATAGACGTATGAGTGTTTTGATTAAAGATGTCAAGGTGGAAATGATGCAATTCGGAGTGAACGGCAACACTCTTCCAAAGCGTGTGACAGTGTGTTTCCCGCAGGTCACGGTCAGTTATATGGACTCCGGGAAAGCTGACAGGATTGTCTTTCTCGATGAATTGTCGGGACGTTTCAAGAAATCGGATTATCGCGGCAAGGTGGTTTGCGGCGAGTTTTTCGTGCTTCTTTTCAAGGCGGAATGGGAGATAATTTCTCCCGACGGCAGATTGATTGCCTCGATGCAGCCTTGCGGCGATGCCATCGCGGCGGATGAAGACCATTTCATTGTCAGAAGCGGTCGCGTCATAACCGCCTACGACATCGAAGGCAAGGATGTCGGGAGTCGTGAGTTGACAGATGAAGAAATAAAGCAGTTGGCTTGTAAATGAGTAGCTTATGGGACAGATAATAATAACAGTCAAGGCTCTTAACTGGACTTGTGGCAATATCGGGTATGTAAGTGTGTTGCTGAATGGGGGCTCATGCCGTATTGATTGGGGGGATGGGCATGTATCGAGTATTTCCGTTCCGCCGTATTCAAAAAAGCCGGAATGGTATGGTGCGTCGCTTGCATATCCGGCCAGTTGTATGGCTGCTGAAGAAAGATTCAATATTTACGTATCCTCCGGAGATGATGATAATATCATAGGGATAGATGCCGACAGTGGCGATATGAATGTTGACGATGTTGACATCAGAGGATGCCAGTCTATAAAACATTTCAGTGCATCATATCTTATCAGCCATTTCGACTTGACCGGCAATCCGGGAATAGAAACCGTCTATCTGCATGGAGAGGCTTGTCTTTGGGCAGATTTCTCGAATAGCGTGGAGCTCCGGGAATTGATATTTAATAATACTGGCGGCGGGCTGTTTGATAAGGTGGAAAAATTGGATTTGTCGAAATGCGATAAGCTGGAATATCTTGACTGTTGCTATGCATGGGATTTGAAAGACATAGTGATAAGCAACCGTTCGGCTTTAAAAGAATTTGTGTACAACGACAAAACGCCATTAAGCGAGAAATCGCTTGGAATAATCAGACGTATCATTGAGCGCAATGGCGGGAAAATCACGAAAGAAAAAACATATTTCTAATGACCGATTCTGGTTTATGTTTAGAATGAGCATGATAGACAGTATAGTTGATTTGTGGAGTCCTCATACGTTTTCTTTATTGGCAGGTCGTCCACGAAAAGGTAAAACCACGTTCATAATATCTATGGCAAAGCATATTGCATTTGACAGGAATATGCCGGTATTATTACTCTCTTTTAATAGTAAAGACTATGTTGTAAAAAGATTATTGGTTAATGCATACGAACTTGAGACGTGGGTTGTTTATGAAAATGAACAAGGAGAAACGGAGTTGTTGGATTATACAAAATATGACAATTATTACGAGCCCAGCTTGTTCAGCAAGGAAATATTTAAAGATTGGAAAACAGTGGAGCGAATCATAGCAAATGATCAAAGACTTAGAAAAGTTCCGTTTTACATAGATTGTTTTGAAACTTATGAGGATTATGCAAGTATGGCATGGATAGGGAAAATAAGAGAGGACGTGGCAAGGTATAAAATCAAATATGTTTTCGTTGATAGCAATTATAGCCGTTATGAAAAATTCTATGGGCATTCTTTTCTTAGTTCTTTAAGACATTTGGCTGACGAGCTAGATTGTGCGATTATTGCTACGGCATTTATGTCTAAGGGTTTGGAAGATCGTTTCCCGGAATTATCCTCTATGTGTATGGACATAGAAGATTGTCGGCTTACCGATATGATTATGATTCTTCACGGACAATACCATAGTAATATAGCAATGGTAAAGGTGATGAAGCCGGACGGCAGTTTAATTTGTGATTTTGATTTACTTTTTATAAGAAAATATGGCAAGTTTGTTGATTCGGATAATAGATTAGAATAGATAACTAAAATTTCAGGAATTATGAATCGGGAGGAAGCGATGGAGTGTGTAAGCTATGGACGCTCCGATATGGAAATCAAGAAAGAGTTTTACGACGGTCTCGTCGAGGAGTATTTTTCAGGAGGAGGCTTGTTGGAAGAAGCGGATGATAAATCCCTGTTCTTCAAGATAGACGGACAGCTTGCCGATGCCGGTTTCTCCTGCATTGAGGAAGAAATAGGGGTGAACCGTTGTATGCGTAAATACAGGATTGCCGGCACCGGCGCGTATGTGGAGTTGTCTTGGAGATATTCTAAAGGTATTTTGAGCAGGGGTGGTGTCGGCTACCGTAACTTTCTTTTTCTGAGCATCCATCTTGACCAATTCAATGGAGAGGACGATCCTGTCGACAGGGGATTCTATGTGGAAGAACGCAGGGAGGATGTCGCGGCGCGTTGTGCCTCGTTCGTCCGTGGCATTCCGCAATGGGAGGCGGAATGGGAAAGATTCGATATTGCCGGCGTACGTAGGGAAGTGGAGCAGCGGAAGTCTGCAATTAGGGCGAAATGTGCCGCGATTGAAGTCCCGGTGAGGGATTTTGTCCGGCGCATTGGGTTGCCCTATGATATTACGAAGTTGGACGACGGATATGATGTGTTTTTCCGGATTTCCGGCGGGATGTACCTGAAGGCTTCTTTCACGGCCGACAATTACAGCGAAGAAAAACTCCGCGAGTTGGAAAAGCTCGCGAAACAAGTGGACGCATCATGCCGCAGTCTTAATGGCTGGTGCTTCAGGATGCGTACGGAGGAAGAAAATGAGGAAGATTATGTGACAGATGATGCCTACAGTTGGCATGAGCCGGAATAGCCGGATACGGAAATTTCAAGATAATGGTTGAAAAATCCGGGTCGGGCTTCGTTTTGGCATACGTTGAGGCTACATTTGCGGCTGTAAACGGTGCAGCGGCAGTTTCACGTCCGGCAGTGCGTGGTGCGACGGATTAATTGAAAATTACTTTGTTTGTGATGATATGTTTGCTATATTTGTGATACATATTGACAAACACGGAAAGTGTAAGTTTGTTCTCGCAAGCGAATCTGGAAAATTCAATGAAGAGGGGACGGGCGGACATTTTCCTGCGTCATATCATAACGATATGGGCGTGGGACTGCTGCTTGCTTATTTCATCTTCAAGGTATTCCAGAACCTGCTTGCTGAATGGGCTTCGGTGCCACGCTTTCCGCATTTTTTTGGAATACAAACCTCTCCTTCTTTGGCATCGGGCAGGAGGCATAAAACCTTAAAATTATGGAGCAATATGTTGGAAAACAATTGAATGAGGGATACAACGCAAACCTCAACAATCTGTTTGAAGAATGGAAAGCCTCATATGGGGCTGATGAAGTGCATTTGTTTTGTGAGGATGGACTTGTGGTTAAACATAAGGAAGAAAACAGCGGGTACGACATCAATGAAAAATGGTGTGAGGCGGAAAGAAAGATTATGTTTATTGTAAAGGATTGTCCGGACGGATGGGGTTATGACACCAGACGGCTTATGGTGGGTTATGAGGGTGACGAGAAATCCCAAGAAAATGCTTTTAAAACGAGGAATTTGAAAGGACGGACTGGATATTTCAAGAACATTGCCCGATTATTGTACGGTTTATGGCATATGACAGATGATAATAAGGGTAAGGAGCTTAATGACCAAGCCTATAATGACGCATCAATCATACAAGCATTTAATGATATACCTTTTGCATATGTTGAGGCTAAGAAACTGGCCGGAGGCAAAAGCTGTTCACCTGCAGACTTGCACAAAACATTGGAACGCGATGGGGTGTTTCTTGCAAAGGAAATCGGTATCCTGAAACCTAACATCATAGTATGCTGCGACCAAAACGGCGATATTTTCAACAGCGTTGTGAAGAATTGTTTCCAAGGCCGGCTGCCGGATGAAGATGCCAGGTGGGATTATGTTTTTGAATTTGAGGATGGACGTAAGGGAGATTTCGGATGTAAACTGTACTATTACAGGGAAGAGGGTGTGCTTTTGTTCCAATCTTATCATCCTACCCGCTTAGGCAAGGCTGATTGGAAAATAACTGAAAAAATATTTTCTCCATTCAGACGATTTTTTGACAGTTACAGGACTTTTGATGTTATTTATAGTCGAAAATAATTTAAAAATTCACAGATATGTTGCAATGGCGTTTTTGGAGAAGATTCCGTATAGTGGTGTAATATTTTAAAATCTTTTGCTTGTGTCTGAATATGGCATATCTGCCCGTTTATTTTGCAATATGGTTTTTTATAAGTAATTATTGTGTTTTATGGAGACAAATTATTCAGACAAGGAAAACGCTCCGGCGGAGTATGTGTCCCCGGGATTGGATTTGCTTGACAGCTATGCAGATGAGCAGTATGATGTTACAGATGAGGAAGTGAAGCGGAATTGTGATGAAATCCGTGCAATCCTGTCACGGCATCAGCTGACTGGCTTAATTGAAATTCACAAAGGTCCGACGGTGACGCTTTATAAGGTTATCACGAAGAGGATTGGTAGAAAGCGGTCGGAACAGGTCGTTGAAGATTTGGAATTAATCTTCAGCAAGATTGTGCGTGCCACAATGGATGATGGAGTTATCTGTGTGGAAATCCCTAACGAAAGACCGTCGATAGTGCCGTTGAGGGAGATAATCGGCAGCGGTGAGTTCAGTAATTCCGGATACGACCTGCCGATAGCTGCCGGGGTTGAACTTGACGGAACTCCCAAAGTGATTGACCTTGCCGCTGCTCCGCATATTCTTGTCGGTGGTGCTATGGGGCAGGGTAAAACCGTCTTTTTGAATTCTGTCATTACTTCATTGCTGTACGCAAGGCGACCGGATGAATTGAAATTCGTGCTTATAGATGCGAAAAAGTATGAATTCGGCGTTTATTCGAAATTGCAGCATTCATATCTTGCGACATCGCAAAATGGGCAGGGCGGTGTGCCTGTTTCTATTGTCAGCAGTTCTGAACAGGCGGAGGCTGTGCTTCGGGCGTTGTGCAAGGAAATGGAGGATAGATATAAACTGTTTGGCGGTGCATCCGCTGATAATATAAAGTCATATAATCGGAAGTGTGCCGGCAGTGACCGCATGCCGTATTTGGTCGTGGTAATCGACGAGTATGCCGATTTCGTGCCGTTCGAAGGAAAATGTTCAAGAAGCATCGTGTCGTCGGTATCGCAGCTTGCGCAAAAAGGCTGTGCCGCGGGCATTCATTTGGTAATAGCCTCAAGGCGGCCTGATATTATAAGCCATATCAGGAGCAGATTTCCGATGAGAATAGCTTTCCGGGTATCACAGATGGTTGATTCAAGGACAGTAATAGATGTCAGCGGCGCGCAGATGCTTGCCGGGAAAGGTGATATGCTCTATGAGCAAGGAAATGTTGTGGAACGGCTGCAAGGGGGTTATATTGACATGTCGGAAATGTCACGTGTGGTTGATTTCATATCCTCGCAGCCTATCTCGTCCGATTTAGTTCTTGCAATAGATATACGGCAGGATGGGAAAAAAGGAAAAATCGACATCGATCCTATGTTTGGCGAAGCAGTTGGGTTTGTGTCAAAAAAGAAGAATTGCACACCGGAACTGTTGCAGGAGAGGCTGGCTGTCGGTTACAGCAGGGCATGCAGAATCCAGCGGCAGATTGATAGCCTTATGTTGGGCAAGGCAGTTGAATTGGTGTCGGGAACGGACATCTGCACGCCTGCCATGTTGCAGGACGGACTGCATATCGGTTATGAGTGGGCATGCAGAATCCTGCAGCAGATGGAAGATGCCGGGATTGTCGGTGCTAAAATTGTAAAAATGCCTATCCTGACAGGAGGGGAATGTGAATATGACGGCGGAGAAGATGTTGATCCCCTGTTTGACAAGGCCGTTGAGTTGGTGTCGGAAACGAATATCTGCGCACCTGCCATATTGCAGAAGAATCTTAAAATTGGTTGCAACAGGGTGCGCAGAATCTTGCGGCAAATGGAAAAAGCCGGTGTTATCGGCGCGGCTATAGTGGAAAGGCCTGTACTGATTAATAAGCGGAGAGATGGGCTATCCTCTTGACGCGATAGCCTCGGCGTGCTGCCTTACCTCGTCCCTGACATGCTTCGGAGCCAGTACTTCCACGTTATAGCCGTGTGAGAGTATTTCCTGAATGAAGTCGTATGTCGGGGACAGGTAATAGCGGAACACGGTGTATTCGTCCGTATTCTCGATTTCTTCCTGAGAGTGGTGCAGCGGCAGGGTGCGGAAATACTCTTTCTGCGTGCCGTAGACTTTCAGCTTGACGACTTCCGGCGGGCAGTTGTCAGGCGAGATTATCCCAAAAGAATTGTAGAAATAATCTTCGGGGCTGAAATCCTTGGGGAGCGTGAACGTGTTTTCGGTCTGCCGTAGCTCGCGGATTCTGTCCAAGGCGTATATCCTCAATACGTCTTTTCGTGGATTTCTTGCCAGCAGATACCAGCGTTGCCTGAACACTTTGACGAGAAACGGCTCCACTTCCACGGAATACTCGTCCTGCCTCCAAAAGCTTTTATAGCGCATCACTACGGTCTTTCCGTCGCGCATTGCCTCTATCAGTGGGGTGAGGTATTTCTGACCAGACGGAATCTGCTCGAACAGTATCCTCCTTTTCAGGTGGTGGCTCTCGTTTATGAGGTTGTTGACGGCAAACGTGTTGAGCAGCCAAGTCCTGATCCCGCCCTTTTCCATATCGTCGGCGTTCTCGATGTAGTATTTGTAGCCGCCGCGCTTGTCGCAAACGATGCTGATGTCGAAGATTTCCTCTATGGCCTTGCGGTGGTTGTGGAATGTCTTCAGCGGAATGTCCAGACCCTCGCTCATGCTGTTTCTGAGCCACTTTTCATTGATTTCCTCGAATGTGATGCCGCGTGCCTGATAAATGGTGTCGACCAACCAAATGTACCTGTTGAATAAGTCTTTTGCCATGATTCTTTTCTTTTGTTTTTTTGCAAAGATAGGGAAAAGATGTGTCAAAATGTGGCATAAGCCGGATTTCCTGAATAAAAAAGGATGGGCTACCTGAAACCCATCCTTTTTTTGTATGAAGAGAATTGATTGCCGGTTATTTTACGCGCAGCACTTTGCCGAGCGAGAGCGTGGTGTTGCTCGAAATGCCGTTGAGGCGGCACAGTGTGGAGACTGTGGTTCCGTAGCGGCGGGCAATCTTGCCCAATGTGTCGCCCTTGCGCACTTTGTAGGTTTTCTTGGAGCCGCTTGCGCTGTAAGAGTTCTTTTTCTTGCTGACTTTAGCCGCATATTTGGCATTGGCTTCCGGAGAGTAGTCGCGCGCTTTGGTATATGTCTTCTTGTTGAAGGTGTAGTAGTCGGTATGGGTTGTCTGGTTGGCGAAGTCGAATATACCCATCGGGTTGATTGCATATCCCATGAAGCGTGTCTCGAAGTGGAGATGCGGGCCGGTGCTTCGTCCGGTGCTTCCTCCTAATGCTATTGGTTCGCCCACTTTGACATCCTGATTCGGTTTCACGAGGAATTTCGACAAGTGTCCGTATACGGTTTCAAGTCCGTTGGCATGGCGTATTATGACATAATAGCCGTATCCTCTGCGCTCGTATTTCGTCAGGCGTACTTTCCCGCTGAAAGCGGCTCTGACGGTGTCGCCTGTCTGGAGTTTCAGGTCTACTCCTTTGTGGGAGCGGCGGAAACGCGGGCGGTAGCCGTAAGGCGATGTTATATATCCCGGCACAGGCATTGCATACTCGCTGACATCAATCCTTACATTGTCGGGGACTTCCATCCCTCCGTAGGGGTTGACTAATTGGCTGTTCCAGCTTTCTGTGTATATGTCGATTTCAGGCTCCTCTTCCTCTTGGAGGATTATGTCCATGAATTTTTTTGTCTCGTCGATTTTGATTTGTTCCTGAATGTCGCGCTGAGAGGCAATAAGCATCTCATGCATGTCGTTGTGTGCCGATACCGACCGGAGCTGTTGTGCATTTACCGGGAATGACAATGCAGCCAATGTCAAGGCTCCTGCGCCTAATATCTTGCCTATACTGTTGAAAATCATTACTTCTCCTTCCGTTGTTTTGTATTATGGGTTGTCAAATTTCGTCTTCTGCATATAAGTATTCAAGCATTGCCGGCTTGAAATCGAATATTTCCGATTTGTTGAAAAATCTCGCGAGCTCTATTTCAGCGTTTTCTATGGAGTCTGATGCGTGGACAATGTTCTGCTGTCCGCTCATGCTGTAGTCGCCACGGATTGTTCCCGGTTCTGCTTTCCTTGAATTTGTAGCGCCGGTCATTGCCCTTACGACAGCTACGGCATCGACGCCTCTTACACACATTACCACTACCGGCGAAGCCATCATCGACTTCTTGAGCAAAGGGAAGAACGGACGCTCGACAAGGTGCGCATAATGCTCGGCAAGTATCTTGTCATCGAGCTGAACCATTTTCATACCTGCGATAATCAGGCCTTTTTTTTCGAATCGGGATATGACTTCACCCATCAATCCCCTTATCACTGCTGATGGCTTTAGTATCACAAGTGTCTGTTCCATATTGCTTTCGGCGTGTAAGGTTGTAAAAACATAAATTCGACTTCAAATTTATCAATTATTTCCGAGACAGTGAAATATGATGTTGCCGGATGTTGTCCTATTTATGAAAATTTAAGGTATCGCGAGTGTGGGTTAATTGTTTTTATGTTATGTCGCTCGTAAAGTGAATGGGGGTTAACTTATTCTGCTCCAATTCACTGTCTTGTCGAAATGCAGGTGCAGTTGTTCGAGCAGTATGCGGTTTGCGGGCGATTGCAAGTCGGGGTCATTGTCGAGTACGGAATTGGCGCAATCTCGTGCCAATGACAGTATTTGTCCGTCGGTGGCGAGATTGGCTATGCGCATATTGAAGGCTATGCCGCTTTGTTGTGTCCCCTCTATGTCGCCGGGACCGCGCATTTGCATGTCGGCTTCCGCGATGCGGAAGCCGTCGGTCGTTTCGGTCATTATTTCCAGTCGCCGGCGGGTGTCTTTTGTTATGTTGTGTTTTGACATCAGTATGCAGTATGACTGGTCTGCGCCTCTTCCTACGCGCCCGCGCAGCTGGTGGAGCTGCGACAGTCCGAACCGTTCGGCATTCTCGATTACCATTACCGAGGCGTTAGGGACGTTTACGCCGACTTCGATAACGGTTGTTGCCACGAGTATCTGCGTCTTGCCGGTCACGAATTGCTGCATCTGGTAGTCTTTTTCTGCGGGTTTCATTTTACCGTGAACGAAACTTACCTTGAATTCTTTGAATGTGTGGCAGATGTATTCATAGCCGTTTTCGAGGGCTTTCAGGTCGAGTTTCTCGTTTTCTTGTATCAGCGGGTATACGATGTAGGCCTGTCTTCCGAGCTTAAGTTGCTTGTAAATGGCTTGATTGACACGGTCGCGGCTGTTTTCGTACATAAGCAGAGTGGTTACAGGCTTGCGTCCCGGCGGAAGCTCGTCGATTACGGAGACGTCGAGGTCGCCGTAGACTGTCATTGCCAATGTCCGTGGAATCGGTGTCGCCGTCATGACGAGTATGTGCGGGGGGATGATGCTTTTGTTCCAGAGTTTTGCGCGCTGGGCGACTCCAAAGCGGTGCTGCTCGTCGATAATGACAAGCCCTAACCGTTGGAATTCTACATTGTCCTCGATTACGGCGTGTGTGCCGATTAGCAGTTTGACGGAACCGTCCGTCAGTCCTGTGTGGATTTCCTCCCTTTTCGACTTTTTTGTCGAGCCGGTGAGCAGTTCCACCCGTATGCCGATTTGTCCGGCAAGTTGGCTGAGCGATTCATAATGCTGTGTGGCAAGTATCTCCGTAGGGGCCATAAGGCAGGTCTGATAGCCGTTGTCGACTGCCATCAGTGCCGACATCAATGCCACTATGGTCTTTCCGCTGCCTACATCGCCTTGCAGCAGGCGGTTCATTTGCCGTCCGCTTCCCATGTCGGCGCGTATTTCTTTCAGCACCCGCTTTTGCGCTCCGGTCAGAGGGAACGGAAGGACTTCGAAGTAGAAGCGGTTGAACGAGTCTCCGATATGGCTGAAACGGTAGCCTTTTATTTTGGCGTTCCTGTTTTTGGCATATCTGAGGATGTTGAGCTGTATGAGGAACAGTTCCTCGAATTTCAGCCGCAGTTTGGCTTTTTGCAGTTTGTCGACAGATTCCGGGTTGTGGATATTGACAAGTGCGTCACGCAACCCCATAAGCCGGTATCGTGTTATGATTTCCTGAGGCAGTGTCTCGGGAATGTATTTTATTTTCTCGAATAGATTCTGGATGAGTTGCTGGATTGTCTTCGAAGTGAAAGAGCGGTTGCGTAAGGTCTCGGTGAGATTGTAGATTCCCCTCAGTCCGTATGGCTGG
>UMFR01088105.1_pt1 | contig 16431 bp, 14 predicted proteins | sample 1965041 | NCBI WGS metagenome assembly UMFR01 (sample SAMEA4836049, study PRJEB28245) | human gut metagenome | biome: gut microbiome; material: fecal sample | place: Denmark | collected 2008
CTGCATAGAAATAACAGAGTTTTAGAGAAGACGCGGCGTCAGTATATTCCTGCGACATGCCCTTTGTCTCGAACAGTCGCATAGCAGCCTTGTGGTGTTCTATAGAGGAGTCGTACTCTTTGTTGAATTTCTCCGCCTTGGCAAGACGTAGTACAGCCTTTGGATATTCTTCGCTGTCGGGTTCGTATTGTTCATAGTAAGCCACAGCTTCTTTGTAAGCCTTAACAGCCATGTCGAATTTGTTCAAAGCAGAAAGCGCGTTACCAATACCTTTATTACATTCGGCAATCTTTCTTAACGCAGAGTTTTGCTGTGTATCGCCCTTGTTGCTTTCTGTCAAAGTTTGCGACTTGTAGAAATCAATAACTTCATTGAAGTTGTCGATAGCTTGCTGGTATTGTTTGCCGATATGGTAATATAGAGCCGCCATATAGAGCTGGGAAGCATAAGTCTTGTTCATTCCCTGCGTTATTAGTATCAGCTTTGCCGATTGTGTGCCATATTCGCCAGCAGCAGCCATGTCGTTGGCGTTAGCCAGAAATTTCGCATACGCCTGATACGCTTCCGCTTTTAGACTGTCGTCCATCTTCATTGACAACACGCGCAAGAAGCACTCTTTTGCTTTAACCGAGTTGCCTTTCGTTGCATAATAATTAGCCCTTGCCAACATACATTTCGGCTCGTTGCACTCCTTTTTCAATTCATGCTGATTGTGGTCTTCTGTCAGGGTCATCAAGCGCATAAGATTCTTTTTGTCGTTACGGTCGCTGTAGATCATGGCAAGCCATTCAAGAAGACTCTCGTACATCTTGCTGTACTTCTCAACGCTTGGCAGAGCCAATTCCCAATATTTCACAGCTCCGTCAATATTATTGCTTAGATAATAGAAACGTCCCATGTTGAGGGCATAGAGTCCGTAATTCTTATGTGGCTTTCCAAGCTTTGCCTTCAACTTGTCGCAAAGAGCCATTGTTTGCTCTTGATATTTCACAGCTGTCGCGTTGTCGTTTTCCAACGCGAAGGACAAGGCATAGTTGTTGAGCGATGTAATATAGTCTTCGTTTACTTCCCCGAATAGTTGTTTGCGCATATCCAAAGCTTTTTTGGTATATGAGCGACCTTCTGCAATCTTTCCTTCGTTCACACATTGCTTGCCTTTGTCGTGAAGGGCTTGCGCTTCGGAAGCCGATTGGGCGTTGGCAGTCAGGCAGAAAGTGAATGCCAGTATAGATAATAAGATTCTGTACATAGTTTTTGGAGATTGTTATTTAGTTTTTAGTTGTTAATAATTACAAAGCTTATATCTTTCTTGCTACAGTTGATTACCTCCAACTCTACGATGTTCATACAGTTGTTAGGCAATATAAAAGATGTTTTCCTATTAGGTTTACCGCGTTTGACATCTTCGGTATCATCATATCGCTTGTTAAGTCCCTTCTTGTTTGTGACCCGAATTTTCATTGTTACTCGTCCTCCTGCTTCTGCGACAACCGCAATATCCTGCCTGTTTTTAGACGTGAATGTACATTTTACGCTTTTCCCGGCTTTGGCAAGAAAATTCTTTGTGCGTATAGAGCCGTCGGCAGTTTGTCCTCTTTGACTTATGTTCTCGTTGATGGTGTCAGCCTTTGAATAGGCGTCTTCACCGCTAACCAACATATTGGCAAACTCGTCATCGAACACCATGTGACCTTTGAGCGAGCCTTGTTCGTTCTTGCAACGTAAGTTGGAGAAGTCGCGTGTGTTGCAATTCTTAAGCTGTTCCGCTGCTTGTTTTATCATTGCAGTATCATTGTTCTCAACAGCATCGCGCATTGCTATGCAGGCTTCATAAGCCTTTTGGATTGGTGACTCCTCTGTTTCATTCTGTGCAAACAGACATGTTGATGCAAGAACGAGTACAAGAATTAAAAATATTCTGTTCATGTTGATTAGTATTTATAGGTCTATTCTTCAGTTCTTATTATCAACCTGAAGCCAATAGTAGGGCTTTTCTCGTCCGTGTCAAATCCTTTTGTAGATGTGGCTGTAACTTGGTTTGCTGGAGATTTGAAGTCGCCTCCACATAATGTCCATTTCATTGATCCGCTTACGGGTGTCCCGAATGTACTATTGCACATTTCGCTTACATTACCACTCATATCGTAGAGGTCTAACATGTTTGGCTCCTTACCTTGTTGGCCGTCTGACGGATGCACTTTATCACCGGAGTTGTTGGCATACCAAGCAACTTTTTCAATATCGTTGCTACCGGCGAATCTTGTTGTTTCATTGTACTTGCCTCCTTGGGCTGCATATTGCCATTCGTCTACAGAAGGCAAGTCGAAACCGCCGATATTTGTCATGTTGCGCAAGCTGTCAAGCAGAGTCATACACACCTCACCATACGAGATTTCTGTCATCGGAAGAAACTTCTGCTCGTCTTTGTATTCACCGCCAAGCAGACCGTACCATTCACCAACCGAAAATTCAAATTTACTCACCCATAACGAATTGGCTTTAACACATACCATGTTCTTCAGGATGTAGTCAACGGTGTTCATCTGTTGGTGTGACAGGTGAGGACTGAGTACCAATCCGAAGCCCTTGTATTTCCGCTCGAGTTCGGTTCGTTGTTCTTCCAGCGTAACCTTCTCTCGTTCGGCAGACTCTCTTTGTGACAAGTGTTGCCAATATAGCAGACAAGAAACCATTACCATAACAACAACGAATATTGAGACGCCAACACACAGTCTCCTAATAAATCGGTTACGTTCGTCAATCTTACGTAAGGTGATTTTTGCTGCATTGATGTCTTCATCCTTCCGAGAATTGACGGAACGCTTTCCAAAAACCGGTTCCAGTCGGTTGGTGATCATCAAGTCAACGGTAACTCCCAATGCTTGGCCGAAATCGATTTCTGAATTCTGGATATCTGTAATGCTACTGATAGCTTCGGGTATCGCTTCATGTATACCGTCAAACGCTTTGTCGGGATTAACCGGTACAATCTTCTTCTGATGCTCTATTGCATATAGAATCTCTTCTCTAACCCAATCATTTTCATTTTTGCAGCGGTCGAGCGAATCCTTCGACAATACAAGCATGAATACAGGAGCAGCCTTGATAGCAGCTTTGATTCTTTTTCCAAAGACCCCATCCTTCAACTCATCGTAGTCGAGAAACACTCTGTATCCTCGTTGCGAAAGCATCAGCTGAAGGATGCGGGCATATTGTGCTCCGCCGTCCCTTCTATAACTGATGAATATATCGTATGTACTTTCCATATGCAAGATACTTGATTCTTTTGATAGATCGCCTTCTATATTGTATGCTCAAAAAAGTATGCAAAGTTCTTCACTTCATTTACTGGCTATCTCTTGTAATCTTGAATCCCAGTTTCAAAATGAGTTTAATTGTTTCAACCGAAGTGTTACGGTCATATTCCTTCTCTTCCTCTGGTAGCTCCTCATAAGGCACAAGGCAAGGATGCTTCTTCTCTGCATCATTACGCTCTTCGCCATACGTCCAACCGTCCTTCATACGTCCTGCCGACCATACCTCATGTACGTTCTTGGCTATGTCCTCTGCTAAAGCACTCAGTTCTTCTGACAGAGCCACGTCCTTCGTATCGATAGGATGTGGTGTGTAATTGTTTTTGTTCATAGTGTAAGATGTTTTTGTTGGTTACTATATGAAAGAGCTTTCTTCATGGCTAAATCTATCACGAAAAAGAAAAATTCATTGTATCATCCAATTCTAGTCTAAATCGTTATTGTTAATTCTTAGAGTTGTCATCCAACAACTGATACAAAAGATTATCTTTAGAATTCTTATAAGTGGAGTCAATATTTTCTACTTTTGTGATTATTTCTTTTATTTTCTTATTCTTTTCTACACCACCATTGTAATAAAAATAAGTAGCCAAAGCTTCATATGCTTCTATATTATTGGAATTTAACTCTAATGATTTATTTGAATATTGAAGGGCTTTTAAACTATTATCACTATCATCGACACGCGATGCAATATTGGCAAGAGAAGAATAAAAGTCTGATACAATATTTTTGTATTTCTCCATATCAAATTTAGTTATTAATTTTAGTGCGTATGGGATTCCTTTTTCCATATAGAAAAGACTGTAAGAACTCCTTTTATAAGACTCTTGAGCTCCTAAAACCCAATTATTATAAAATGCATTATAAACGCTTACTTCTGTATTGAGATAATCAGCTGTATTATTATAATAATCTCTTAGCTTTAGACATATTTCAACCATGTCATCATGATTACTGCTATTAGTAGATTTGTATTCCTCTATATATGTATTAATCCTCATTATATATGAGTAACATGAATCTATCAACAATGTACTAAAGTATGAATTTGAATCAGCCACTTCTTTTATTGAATCTAACAATTCATATGCTTGATTGAAATAATCATTTTCCAAGTACAATAATGCTATTGCACATAATAACTTCGGATTATTTCTGTTGTCTTTCAAGATTGTATCTACAAATTCACTTTTACATATTTGATTTTCTGAGTCGGATTCTTTCTTCGTATATTCATTTCCGTATAATTCAAATCTTCTATTACTAAAATAAAGAACGTCCAGACACTCTATTAATCCTTCAATAGATATATCTATTGGTATTTCGTAGTGAATAGAAGGCATATTCATAACAGATATACGTTTCAAATTTGTTGCCAATCTAACATTGTCAGCTGAAGGTAACACGTATAATAGTGTGTCTAATTGTTTTGTATAAATACAATGATTATAATATGAATAATATGGGTTTCTTTCATCAAAGTTTATACTGTCTATTACTTCTACTTCTGATAGTTGGATAAAATGAAATCTATAAAAAAAATCATCATCAAATTTTAAATTGCGAGTAATAGTTAATATATTATCATATTGTCCTATAGTACCTAAGTAGACATAAGAACTATCAGCATTATATAAAGCCCCATTTATCAATTTAAAGTTTGGATTATTACTAATATCCATAATTTTTCCAACTCCATTTCCGCCATTTCCACCAGAAAGTCCATCTAAACAATCTATCCTCTCTAATGATTTAGGTATAAAAATATTATATATTGCTTTATAATTATCATCATCCCACCATAATGGCAATGCATCACCTTCGATTTCCTTTACTTTATTTGGTATTATAATTTTTCCTTTACTGAATTCGCAGTCTATAAAACTATTTATACGCAATATCTCTAAGTTTTTAGGAATGCCATTCAATAAAAACAAAACAGAAGAAAGACGTGGATTAAATGCTCCAGCTCCGATGTAAGTTATTGTCTCAGGTATTATTAATTTAATTTTGGCAGCCAGAGAAGAGTCTTTCATTGCAAAGTTTAGGTTATTGTAAAAATCTTTATCGTCAACAAACCTTCTCCCCGCCTTTAATAATAATTCAGAATGGCTGTTTTCACCAAGAGCACATGTACCTATTTCTGTTACTCTGTATTTATTATTTTCATAAATTACTTTTTCTGGTATACGAATTTTTCTTATTGTAGTATCCTTACAATGAACATGTGCTAATGAAACTCGATTTGAATCTAAAACGGTATAATAAAAGACCATAGACTTGTTTTCCGTTTTAAAATCAGGAATGCTATTACATATGTCTTTTATATCATAATAAGAAAAATCTCCAGGAATATTTAATTTTCTATTTTCGATTCCTTCTAAAAGAATCTTAGCATATACTTTTGCAGTATCACGATTTTCGTGATGTTCTACAAACCATAACATAGCATCAGAATTATTACATGATGCTGCCTCTTTCATATAGCATTTAATAGAGTCTTCATTGTAAACACTTGATGTATAGCTAATTACTTTATCAGCGTACTTATATAAAATATTACCTAATTTAATTTTAGTCTTTTTATATACTTCTTCGCTACATTTAAAGTTATTTGGATACTGTTCCAATAAAGAACGATAGCTTTTTATCAGAATATCATAGTCATCTTTTAATGAGTCTTCTTCAATAGATAGTAATTCACAGTTTGCGATGTGTAAATATAATGCCTCCGCTTCTTGAAACAATTTTAATCCAATCTCTTGACTTTTCTTTATGCTTGCTTCAAAGTTAGAGAGTTGTTTGGATATGTTGTTTTTAAAGTCCATCTGTTGTCCTATCTCTACCGCTTTTTTTATGTCGTTATTTAAGATGCAGAGATGCTGCTCATATTGTAATGAATCCATTTTCTCTTCATCTATATATGCAAAGATTAATGCATTGGCTTTAATTTCTTTAATTTCCTCATTGTGTTTCTTCGTTAATTGCTCCAACTCCTTTTTTAACGCGATTTTGTCTTGCTCCGAATTGTAAAGTTCCTTTTTCTTAGCTTCGTATTTCGCATTTGAAACATCCATCTGTACTTTTGTATAAATTGCAACATACGAGTCTATCTTTGATTTCTTGCACAAAACAATAGATAAATTTCGGTCACCTAAGGTCCATATATCAAAATCATTTCGATTAAAAATTACGTATTGAGAATTGCTAATTTCTAAATCTGTACATGACACAACATTGCCTGCTTTTGCATTAGGAAATACTAAGGATAGATTTCCAGCTTTGTCGTTTGTAGTGGAGGAGCATCCTTGAAATGCTATTGAAACAGGACTTGTATAGGTTGTTTTGCTTTGTCGTCCATGATATTCAAGTGTTCTACCATGTTGAGTAAATTGCGCATCTACTTGTAAAAAGCAAAAGAGACATATAATTAATAAGCTAATCCTTTCCATTACTTTTCTTTTAAAATGTATCCTATATTTGAACTCGGACATTCTGATGTTTTTACAATAGGTATAAAGCCTTCTTTTTCAACAGAAATCTTTTTGCTAATTGTTTGCTCATTTATTGGAATTGTAATTCTAAAATAACCATTTCTATTTGTGAAAGTCACATGGTTATCTATATTAATTTTCACATTTTCTAAAGGCATCCACTCTTTACAGATAACCTTTCCTGAAAATATTGCAAAAGTACTATCTCGTTTAAGATTAATATCTTTAGCATTATTAATTCCATATCCTAATGTTACTTTATCAAACTTCCGTTTATAATAAGTAGACTTGAACTCTACATCGATATGATGAAGTCTCATATAACCAGGAATCTTATTTATGTGAATAGTTGTATCTAAAGACCTCATAGGATATATTGTCCCATTTACTATTAAGTGGGCATCTTCAGGCATAGGAAGATGGTGGTTTTCGTCATGCAAATTGATTGATAATTTTAAAGGCACTGCAAACCAATATGTGAAAAATAATAAGAAAAGAAACAAAAGTGACAACACAAATAATCTCTTTTTTTGTTCTCTTTTATGACGCTTCCAAAGTGTGTCGAATTCAACATTTAATAAGCTGCTAACAACCCGTATAAATGCTTTAGGTCTTCCCACTTCATTTATGTTTGCTCCCAATAATTCGTCATCTGGAAATTGATCGACATGGTTAATAAGGGATTCTGGAAAGCATTCTTTCTCACCACCACTTTTGGGTACGCCGTCTATTATATATGGTATTATATGGTCAATGCGTCCCTGTTCAATAAATACTTGCGCCTCTTGGCTTACATATGTTGATTGGGCCGAATTAGGAGAACATATTATAATAAGATATTCGGAAACTTCGAGTTCTTTACGTAATACCGATTTTAAAACTCCTGTACCTATGTCTTCTTTGTCGCGAAATACCGGACGGAGATATCTGTTATTCTCGTCATATTCGTTAAAAATATCACTGGGGAGCTTATAGTATTCAAGATGTTTATGAAGCCATTTAGCTTCTTTTACATCTTTATGACTATAACTTATAAACGCATAACGTTTATACCTTGTCATATGTTTGTTTTTTATTATGTTTATATCCATAACTTTGGTCCTCTAACATCATCATCACCATTAGGTCTATCATTGATATCTTTGTCATTACACATACCATCTTCTGTTCCATAGTACACAATCATAGGATAATGCAAGCTTCTCATCAAACAAATTGCTTCCTGTAGCAAAGTTTTGTCTTTTCTGCAGCAATACAAAAATCTATTCGTATCGTGATTATCTACGAACAAAAAAGGAACATAATTCTTGGGATATTTTGCGAAATGACATTTTAGTTTTTTCTCAAGCACAACATTTCCAAGTAATCGATTTCCTTTCTGTATCTCTTCAATAATTAAATCTCTAAATGAAAAATCTAAAATACCATCAAATATACCTTCATAATCAATTTGTAATTCATTTTGAATATATTCACCTTTCATAAAAGCATCTTTGCGGATATTATTTACAAATTCAATCTGCATAATATCACGAGTATTTTGTAACCATACTTCTCCTAAAACGAATAAATTAGGATTTATAGCTTTTATACTCAGACATAGATGTTTAAGGAAAGAGAATGGTACTCCTATAGCATGGTCTATTCTCAGTCCATCTATACCCATTTTTACCATCCGTATCGCAATAGAAATAAAATAATCGGAAGCATTCTTGTTATACAAATTAATTTTAGGTAAATTGGGGTAGTTCTGGTATGAAACGAAATCACCTTTTCTACTTTCATCAAAATAAAACCAATTTCTAAAAAGAGAATTTATATCATTTTGAGCTGATTGAAATATCTTATTTTCATAATGGCAATGATTCGGAACAAAATCGCAAATGACCTTTAAACCTTTATCATGAGCTTGTTTTATTAGCTCTTGAAATTCGTTCCATGTGCCAAAATGCTTGTCTATACTTTCGTAATCTGTAACATGATAACCATGAAAGCTTTTGGATGCGAATATAGGAGTCAACATTATTGCATTATATCCTAATGACAAAATGTAATCCAATTTACTTATAATTCCTTTTAAGTTTCCACCATAAAAGCCATCCGTACCTTGAACGGGACTATTTGTCCAGTCTCCACAAAATCGGTCAATCATTATATGATAAATTGATAGGTTTGCAATACCTTCACCTGAGCCACCATTTGGGCCTTTAGGTGAATTAAGAGAACAACCAATTGGAAAATCAGGAGGATTTGGGGCTCCGCCAATCATACAACAATTATTATACCAATAACTACAATGGCAACAATAAATATGAATACTGCCTTTATTTACTCTTCGCTGCTTTCTTTGTCGTTCATCATCGATTCTCTCCTTTCGCAATTTACCGAGTAATAAATCGTGTAGACAAGATGTAGCAAAGCATATTAGCAATAGAGTTAACAAAAATAGTATAACAGCAGCTATACCCCTAGAAAATGGGAGGTTAATCCAGTTTAGATGTTGCTCTATTAATACAATGATTAGGACAAACCAGCTTGAAAATAGTACATTTGGCGCAAACTTGAAAAACATCAAGAAACTAATTCTGCTGTCCATTATGAATTTAGGAGATAGCGAAACTCTATGAGGATAGGGGCGTTCTTTTTCATTATCATCACTCGTATCATAATCATTCCACATTTCAAAAACATGACCAATTGACAACTCACTAATGGACATAGAATAAATTGCCGATATTGCGAGGAGTAATCCCATAGCAATAATTAATGGCTCTATAATATCTATCAAAGTGTTATGCGCTAATGCGCAAAGTCCTGTAAAGAGCAGAGCTTGCGCACTTAAAATCCAAGTGACTCTATGATTTTGATGCACTGTTTCATCTTTTTGAAGATTGTATAGATAGTCAACATTCTTATTTATTTGTTTTTGTCTCATAATCTAATTTGAATGGTTAAAAATTCACATATTTATCGACACTAATATCGTATTATAATCATACTTAATTGTGTCTCGCAACTCTTCGTTAGTGAGCAGTTTCTCATAAGGAACCATACAAGCATGTGTCTTTTGGAGATAATGCTTGTCGTTACCTGTATCATTCTCCAGCTTCACGTTTTGCAGTATGCTTCTGTCTTGGGAGCGGTATATTTCAATTGCGTTGTTCATCTTCTGTGATCATTAGTTGTTCGTAATTATCTTTTAATATCCATGCAATAGCCATCATTAGGAAGCAGTCGTATTTCATGTCGGCAGGGTTGCGGCGCTGCAGGTCGTGGTAAGAGCATAGATCAATGTGCTTGGGGCACTTGGAGTCTTTTTTTAATCCCTTACGGTATTGCTCTCTTGCTTTGCCAAACTTAAGTTCGTCTATTGTTCTTTCCTCGTCTGTAAGAGGACTGAAGCCAAGAATCAGTTTCTCTACATTCCATCGTGCATGCTCGCATTTGGCAAGAGCTGTGAGGTTGGCTTTCACAATATGCAACACCTTGCGGTATTCGTATTGAAGAAACCAATAAAACATCTTGCGGTTTACTTCCTTTATGCCTTTTAGACCCTTTTCCTTTTTCCTTTTCTTTAGTTCCTCTTTCCATTTTGCATCATCTGCATCACTGTTTTCATCTTGTTCTACGAGTTCATAGAATTTTTCTACGCAGCGGTGTTTTCTCCACGAGAAGAGCCGTTTGCTACGGCTAAAAATGCTTTTGTCGAATTCGTCATTTATTGCATCTATCGTCACTACCGAACGCAAACGCGACTCAAAGCAATCAGTGCAGAAGATGTTCGACAACAGGTTGCGTAGTTCTATCTGGTTCCTAACGCATTGTGTTGGTGTTCCGTTATCATCTTTTTTAAAGAAGCCATTCCATTTTTTTTGTGTATCACCTGAACTTTGCTGATAGCAGAAATAATGTAGCGCACGGCTATAACGCTCCGCAGTGTTCGGATCGTCTGGAGGAAGGTTGTCAATATCCGCCCCTACATAATAAACCATGTTGGCTCGCATAGCATTGTGGAGGGCTATTGGCTTGGTTTCATAGTAGTCGGGGGTATCTGTAAACACCATATTTTCCACCTCATCTTCGGCTACTACAATCGTATGGGCATTATCATTGTTGTCTTTGCTTGTAAACCTTCTCCAGTTCATATATTCTTTATAGTCGTGGGCACTGACTTCCACCAGCTCAAGCTCTACGTCTATGAATGAGTCTTTGTTTTCTGTCTTTATTACAATCTCTTTCTTACCATCCCATTTCTTAATGGTATACTTGCACAATAACGTCAGATTGCACAGGTATTCCTCTTTAGATATATGGTCAATGATGGATTTTGACTTGCCTTCTTCCAAGTCGGAAGAGTTGTAGAGAATGGTTATCACTGTTCGGTTGCTTCCTTCATCTTCATTGAAGTTGGGATAGTGGGCTATCAGCGCTATCTGTCGGGCAATGCATAGCATAAGGTCTGAAATGCCGATGATAATAACATGCAGATGTTCGCTCAAGGATGGAGAGAAACCTATACCATTGAATGGCGAGTGTTTTTCTTTTTCCGGAAGAACATTAAGTACATACTTACGAGCCTTATTCCAATTGTTGATGGTCTCTTCAGAGAAAGTCTCGTTGCCTTTCAGCCTTTTCAGTTGCTTAAATACATTGTCAAGCTTGTCTGCATCGGTTGTTGTAGTAGTATTTTTCATCGTTTTACACCTTTCTATAATCTGCCTCAACCTCTGTGAGGTGAATGTTGCTGTTGCTTGCGTCGTATCCCGAAGGACTCTGATAGAGTTGCAAGTTGAACATCTCAAGAGACTGGATGACGTGTTCAGTTATCTCAGACTGCTGCCACTCGAAAGCCTCCCACTTAGTGTCGTTTATAAAGATATGGATGTGCAAAGGTAATCCCTCATTCATCTGTTCTTTCCATGTAACAAACAGACGTGGCTGTTGGCATACATGTGTATTCTGCATGAGCCAGTGATAAAGGTAGCGGCGGAAGGCGTGGATATTCAATTCGCCTGGTACGATAGCCGATTGCTTGAAACTCTCATCCGTGTCGAGATGCGTTCTCAGGTAATACGCCTCTTCGTGTGAGAGCGTGTGTATCCATCCAGTGTCTATGATGAAAGTCTTAGCCATCTGTCGACCATGTGTTTTGCCGTCAAGCATTCGTTGGTTGTTCTTGAAATGCTCGGCATGCAATATATATACAGGAAAAGCAGAAGTTGTTGTGTCCCAATTCTCTATCTGTACGGTAGTGAGAGTGATAGAGCGCACAATGCCGTTGATGCCATTACTCTTCACTTCTATCCAATCGCCAATTTTTAATAGTCCGTTGGCTCTAAGGTAGAAGAATGCTGCCACGCTCTTTATGGTGTCCTGGAATATCCAACTGAGTACGGCGCCAAACGTGGAGACGATGATAAAACTGTTGTCGTCTTTCTTTATTCCGAGAGCAAACACTATTGATGTAAGGCAGATACCAAATATGGCAAGCAGAATGACTTGGCTGATGGTTATTCTCGACTCTTGCTTTCGTAGACTGTAAAGTTTGTTAAGATTGGTTATTACATATGCCGAAATACCAAACAGCGTGCAACTGATAGCAATAATCCCAACCTTGTAAATAATGTCTGACGGCGAAGCATAGTTGTGATGGGATATGCGTTCAATAATTTTTGGAACAAAAAACGCCAAACTAATTCCTGCCGCAACCATTGTGATGATGAAACACCATGATGACTTAAGAATGGCTCCTGCAATTTGTAGCAGATACCATTTGCCCGACATACACTTGTGTGACAGCGTACGCCTTATCCAAAGCCCTAAAACTGTTAGTGGTATCAGCAATAAAGCTAATATATGCAGAATGCACAGGTTTCCGCCTTGATGAAAACAGTAGCACCAGTCGTGAATAAATATCACCCAATCGAAACACGATCTACACATACGCTATCTATCTTTTCTTTATCTCAAATCCCAATTTCTTCACCAACTTCAGCGTCTGCATCGCCATCTCCCTATCATACAACTTCTCGCTCTCTGGCAGGTTGCAGTAAGGCACCATGTCGGGCGTTTCTTTCTTCTGGTCGTTGCGCTCAGGACCGTATGTCCAACCTTGGTCGGTGCGTGCTTTTGCCCATATCTCGTGAGCATTCTCGGCTATGGCCTCTTGCAGTTCGGTGAGGTCGTCATCGAGTTGTACGTCATCAAGACTTATTGGATATGGCTCGTAAACGAAGCGGTCGGTGGTGTTCACCACAACGAGATAATGGTTGGATTGTGACCAAGCCTTAACGAATGACGAAAGTGGATAAGTGGTGAGCTCCTCTTCGGTATAAGGGTTGAAGAGCGTTATTTCATCAGACTCTATTGAAATGGAACTGATAGCTACGGCATGATTGGGCTGTGTGGTGTCTTCTGCCACGTCATGAAGTAATTGGGTATTGTCAATTACGGCTATCAGTTGGTTGCCTTTGGCTAAAAGACGAGCAATGTCTTCTATTGATGAATCATATCGACGGCTGACGGACAGATTGTTCTTCTCTAAGAGTCTACCTATATTATATAGGGGCATGCCTTTGTCTTTTAGCCAGCAATTGCGGTAGGCTTCGTCGAGGAGCGTCTTGTGGGTCGTCTCTATGCCAAACTGATGGAGGATGAACTCTTCACACTCTATGTCGCAAAGATAATTGTCCTTCTGCTTGGCTGCCATGGCAGTCATTGGGACAGGTTTTGTTATGGCAGGTTTCAAGGTTGCCATATCTTCATCCACTTCACTTGCAATGCGAATGATTTCCTGTAAATATTCATCTTGTTCTGCAGCTTTCAACACGCGCATGGTGTCTTCAGCCGACGTGTTGCCGTCCAAGAAAGCAGACAACAGTTCATCTGATATAATAATATGCTTATCGTTCATAATGCTTTTTGTCTTTAAGTGCAACTTCGGTGAGAGCCAGTATCGCTCTTCGTTTGATATTATAGAGATTGTCCACGGTCACACATAGTTGCCGTGCCACATCTTCCGGCGTCTTGTCTTCTATCAACAGCAGACGGATCACCAAGGCGTAACGTTGGTTCTTCATCTGCCTTAATAAAGTCTCCATATCCATTCGTGCTTGTGAGCTTTCTGCCAACGATAGTTCACGATGACTCTTGTTAAGAGGTTCTTGGCTCTCGTCATCTATCACCTTCGCCTTACTCTTCAGCAACAGGCAATGTCTTATAGCAACGGTCTTTAGCCACTGGTAGAGCGTACTTTCAAACTTAAACGAGCGCAACTTCTTCGCATCGTTCTCCATAAGGAGTATATACAGTTCGCTGATTATCTCGTCGTAATCAACAATTTGCTTATCAAATACTCGCCTTATGACACTTATGAATAACGGCCGGCAATCCTTGAAAAAGAATTGCGACGTTACTTTTGGGTCACGAGCAATGAGGGATGATATTATTTCTTGGTCGGTCATAATCTGTATTTTACAATTCCGCTCCACATTCAGAGCAAAACCTCTGCCCATCTTTCACTTCTGCTCCGCATTTCGGACATTTTTTGATGTTCTTTGCTCTGTCGAAGCTACCTTCTTTCTTTGCTTGCTTGTAGGCGGCTTTGCCCTCTTTCACCATATCCTTGATGTTTGATTCCTTGATGATGTCGCGGATAATGTGTTTGGTGTCATCGGATTCTGAAACCTTTAGTGTGCCGTCTGGCTGCATCATCCGGGTAATGAGTTTCAGATATATGATGGCAGAGACGTAAACAATGGTATATCCAAGGGCAGCGTTTAGAGCAATGGCAGCTGCTGTCCCCACTCCCGGAATGATAGACAAGATTGAAGAACCAACAAGCACGGCGACAAAAGCACCAGCATTTGTTATCAAGTTCGTAACAATGGCAGAACCAATGAATTTTGCCGTGTTCTCCGACATGGAGATACCGAGAGTCTTGTTGATCTTGACGTATGTTGCCCATACGAAACCTGCTTGGGTCAATGCCGCAGCCACTCCTGCAAATCCAGGAGCCACTCCAGCCACGCCACTTGCTACGGCTGCAGCAATGGCATAGTCGCCTATTGTGTCCTTTATTTGTTCTATCTTCGTACCATCAAGTGAATGGCGCATAGATTTGTCAAGATCTTGTAAAGCCTTAGCTAATATTCCAGGATGTATATTCATAGTGTTTTTATATTTTATAGTTTATGTCCGCAATGCTGGCAGAACTTCCATGAAGCATCTATCGCCTTATGGCAATGAGGGCATACGGGATTATTCTTGATCATGTTCTGATAATCTTCGCTCTCTACCCATTTCAACATCTCTCTGACACGAACAGAGGTGAAAGGGTGGTCTTGATCCATTACGGCATAAGTCTGCAATGTCTTGTTCCAGAGTCCATTCTTGCAGAAAGCGTCATAAAGGTCAGCTTGCTCAGCAAGTTCTTCAAGGTTGAGTTCGGAGGTGATTGACTTTGGACCGCCAGCCAAACGTGCCAACATTGATGCAGTAGCCTTTGGCCCAACTATATAGGCTGCCGCACGGTCGCAACTCAGCTCGCTCTTGCGTTGCCAATACATCAAGGCATAGTGAATAGGTACAGCGAGTTTTGCCAACGTCTCAAACATACCAGAAGCATTGGCAATAATCTGTGCCAATGTATGATAGAGCATATGGCGACAAGCGATATGCCCACACTCATGAGCCACTACACCAATGAGTTCATCCTCCGACATCATGTCTACCAAAGCAGATGTGATGGTGATAGCAGTCTGTGTGTCACCAAAAGCATAGGCGTTGGGAGATGGATTCATCTCCAAGTAAAACTCCGGTTCTTTAATTTCCAACCGCTCGCAGATGGGAGGAAGAATATTGTAGAGTCGTGGCAACTGTGTGGGTGACAACCTCACCTTTGAAGCCATGTTCAGTCCCGTCTGTAACTGCTCTGCTCCTACATCCATAACTTTCTTGACAATAGTCGAAAGCATGGGTATGGCTTTCAATGCCTTCAATGCTGCCGCATCTTCTGGGTGTATAAATTCTGTATATTGCATTGTTGTTTTCTGTTATTTCAAAAAGTTTCAATAATCTGTATAAAGTCGTTCGGTATATAAGCTGTTGCTACATTACAAACACCTTCAAGAACTACAATTACACGCTGTTGTCCTGCTGCCCTTCCAACACGTCCTACGACTCCTGTGAACGCCCCATCAATAACCCTCACCAAGTCGCCACTTTTGAAATGGCAACGCTCTGGCGGCAACACCATTATGTGTTCACTGTTCACGCTTGTCAGTTTGATGAAGTTAAGCATTTCGTTGTCAGGAATGGTGACGGGAGGATTTTTTCCGGTCTCTTTCTCTACCGGCTTTGTTTTGTCAGTATAGTATTTGAGCCATTTGGCAGTAATGGCAGGCTCTTTCACGAACTCATGCGTTTTCTCACGGGTCATGTAGGCAAAAATAATATTGGGAAGCAAAGGCTCATGTACGAGCTTTCGCTTCCCATTTATCTCTTTGACGACATAATGCATAGGCAAATATGTCTCAACGTTTGCAGTTTGAAGAACCCCAAGAGCTTTCTCTGTTCTTCCACCTTAATTCCGCAACACTATTACAAATATAACTTTTTAA
>UMFR01067470.1_pt1 | contig 16207 bp, 15 predicted proteins | sample 1965041 | NCBI WGS metagenome assembly UMFR01 (sample SAMEA4836049, study PRJEB28245) | human gut metagenome | biome: gut microbiome; material: fecal sample | place: Denmark | collected 2008
TATAAAACTAATTATATACCAAAGCTATGTAAAATAGTAAATGAACTAGGTGGATATGCAGAGGTTGTATCGGAGATGGAGATGGAGCTTGCATTAAGAGTCGGAGTAGTGCCCAAAAGAATTATATGGAATGGACCTATTAAGAACCCAGATAAAGTAGAAGAATTCTTACTAAAAGGTGGAACAATTAATATTGATTCTATAGAAGAATTACCAGTAATAAGGAAAGTGGCAGAAAAATATCAGAATGAAGTATTGAATATTGGTATTCGTTGTAATTATGATATTGAAGATGGAGTAAGATCTAGATTCGGGTTTGATATTGATAGTGAAGATTATAATAGAGTCATTAATTTTGTGAATGAATATGATAATTTGAATTTGATAAATTTTCAATGTCATTTTGCAAAGCGTCAAATAGAATATTGGCCAGCGAGAGCCAAGGGAATGATTGCAATAATTGATAAGCTTGGTGTGATTCCGCAAAGAATTGATTTAGGCGGTGGATTGTTTGGAAAGATGGATGAAAGCTTAAAACAACAATTTTCTTCAAAAATCCCCAATTATGTTGAATATGCTAATGCCGCAGCAACGATTATAGCAGAATATTTTAAAAACAAAGATGAAAAACCAGAATTAATTATTGAGCCGGGTTCCGCGTTAGTTGGGGACTGTATGAAGTTTGTCGGAACAGTCAAAACAATTAAAAATGTTCGTGGAAAAGTTATTGTTTCAGTTTTAGGTAGTCAAAAGAATATTAGTATGACAGGTGTAAATCCACCGATAGAGCTGATAGCAATGGGAAATGAGCAACAATATTATAAAGATGTAGATTTTGTTGGATTCACATGTATCGAATCAGACACTTTATATAAGAATTATAGCGGAAAATTGGCAATTGATGATGTAATTGTAATCTACAATTGCGGTTCTTATTCACTAGTTATGAAGCCACCATTTATTTTACCTAATTTTCCAGTTTTAGATCTTTGTGGAGAACAAGTGGAAGTGATTAAACGAGCAGAAACGTTTGATGATATTTTTGCAACATTTAATTATTAAGGAGAAATGTGATTACATGAAAGAATTTAATATATCATTGAAAAGATTGTTTGATATTGTATCATCAGGGATTGTTATTATCTTGCTTGCTCCAGTTTGGATTGGAACGGCGATTGCAATAAAAGAGGATTCCAAAGGTCCGATTTTGTTTAAGCAGGAAAGACGTACAAAAGATGGAAAAGTTTTTAAAATGTTCAAGTTTCGTTCTATGGTTATTGATGCAGAAAAGATGGGAACAGGCTTGTTTAATTATGAAAATGATCCTAGAGTAACGAAAGTAGGAAGAAAATTAAGAGACTCTAGTATTGATGAGTTACCACAACTTTTAAATATATTTATGGGAGATATGTCGGTGGTAGGACCTAGACCTTGCGTTACCTATGAACTGGGGGATTTTGATACTCTTAATAAGAAGTATAAAAAGCGTTTTCAGGTTAAAGCGGGATTGACCGGGTTAGCCCAGGTGAAAGGTCGTAATGATATTTCATGGGACGATAAGGTTACATATGATAATGAATATGTTGATTTATTTGGAAAGTGGGGTATTTTGATAGATATAAAAATTCTTTTTGAAACAATTATTAAAGTTTTTCATAGAGAAGATATCTATGAGAATAAAGTAGACGAAACGATGAACGATGAAGAAGCAGCTAAATTTGCTGAAGAAGAAATTATACGTATTGCACATTTGCCAGATTAATAGGAGAGATGAAAAATGAAATATGATGTTGAACACAGAAGAATATGGTTTAAGGGAGAAATTATTGATGTAAATGATGCGAAGGTAAATGCTCTTGCACCAACCGCACAATTTGGGTTGAATGTATTTGAAGGAATTCCTTGTTATTGGAATGATGAACAAAAGCAGTTATATGCATTTCGTTTGGATGATCATTACAATCGATTGCAGAAATCTGCGAGGCTGTTGCAGATTGATTGCCCATATTCTAAGGATGAATTAAAAAGGTCACTGGTAGATGTAATTAAAGCAAATGAATATGATGAGAATTTGTCGGTAAGACAGACTCTGTTTGTTGATGGATTTGGGTCATGGGGGTCTGATGGTCCTGTAGAGATGTTTGTTGCACCAATTCCTAGAGGAAGAACAAGTGCAGAATATAACAAAAAAGGATTGGATGTATGTGTGACTTCATGGAGAAGAATCAGCGAAGAAATGCTATCTCCAAGGATTAAATGTGGTGCCAATTATATTAATAGCAGAGTAGGACAAAGAGAGGCTTTAAGAAATGAATATGACACATGCCTTTTTTTGAATGAAGCCGGAAAGGTCGCTGAGGGACCGGGTTCGTGTTTTTTCATGGTTAAAGAAGGAGTATTAATTACACCGCAGTTGACAGATAGCGTTTTGGAAAGTATTACAAGGAATACTATAATAAAAATTGCTCAATATATGGATATTCCGATTTTGGAGAGGACGATTGACCGAACAGAATTGTATACTTGTGATGAGGCATTTTTATGTGGATCTGCGATGGAATTGACACCAATACTAAGTATTGACAGGTATAAAATTAGCACAGATGGAGTTGGAGAAATAACACGAAAACTCCATAAGAGTTATTTAGATGTAGTGCGAAATAAGATAGATATTTATAAAGAATGGGTGACAGCGATTTATGATTGATAATATTAAGGGGAAACAAATTCTTATTACTTCAACAGATGTAATGATGATTCAGTTTTTGGTACCACATGTGTTATATTTGTTGGATAATGGAGCAAATGTGGATGTTGCCTGCTCAAAAGCTGAGGGATATCAAAATGAGGGATATAAAGAAAAAATTAAAGAAATGCTTCCGAAATCAGTTTCTTTTTATGAGATACGGACTGAGAGAACTCCATTTAGTATAAAAAATATAAGTGGATTGATAGACTTAAAAAGTGTATTAAAAAATAAGAAATATGATCTTATATGGACGAATGAACCAGTAATGGGTGTAATGACGAGATTAGCTGCATGCGATTCACGGAAACAAGGTAGTGTGGTTATGTATTTAGCCCATGGATATCATTTTTTTAAAGGGGCACCTAAGAAGAATTGGATTTATTATCCTGTGGAAAAATTTATGTCGCGTTATTGTGATTTGATTACAGTAATCAATTGGGAAGATTTTTATTTTACTAAAAAACATTTTAAAAAACCGGTTCATCATATAGATGGTATTGGTTTGTGTTTAGATAAATATACTCAAGTTCAAGTTGATTATAAAATGAAACGAAAAGAATTAGGTGTTAAAGAAGATGATATATTAATTGTTTCTGTTGGTGAATTGCAACATAGAAAGAACCATGCAGTTATTTTAAGGGCAATCGCAGGTCTTAATAATCCTAATTTGAAATACATTATTTGTGGAAGAGGCGAATTAGAGGATGATTTGTTAAGATTAGCTAGAGAGTTACAGATAGATAATCAGTTGCAATTATTAGGTCATAGATATGATGTTCCGGAAATATTGGCGGTTGCTGATATTTTTGCTCATCCATCTCAACGAGAAGGCTTGGGGATTGCTGCAATAGAAGCTATGGCTGCAGGATTACCACTGATTACCTCTAATATACAGGGGATAAAGGATTACGTTGTTAATGAAAAGAATGGTTATTCGTATGCCCCGTATGATGTAGAGGGATTTACCAATGGTTTGGGAAAATTAGTAAGAGATAGGGAATTAAGAAAGCAGTTTGGGAAAACCAATCGAGAATGTGCAAAGAAATATTGTATTGAAAACAGCGTTGAACAACTCGGTTCCATTATAGCAGATGCTTTAAGGTAAATGATATGAAAAAAGTAGCAACAATAACATTTCAGGATGCGAATAATTATGGGGCAATGTTACAGTGTTATGCTTTGCAACATACGATAAAAAACATAGGATATCAATGTGATGTGATTGATTATTATTGTGAATATTTGGCAAAGCCATATTGTAAGGCTGCAATAAAAAGAAAAGGAATTATTAGGTATATATTAGGAAATATTAATGTTGTTGTTAGATGGCCGAGAAAAAAACGTTTCAAAGAATTTCGAAAAAAGATAGAAAGGACTTCAAAAGTAGATTGTAGTACAATTGATTCCTTGAATTCGGAATATGATATTTTTATAACTGGTAGTGATCAGGTTTGGAATTACAAGTTGACAGATTTTGATACAAGATATTTTTTGGATTTTGTGTGTGATAGCAGGAAAAAGATGAGTTATGCGGCAAGCCTGGGATTTGATAGTTTTCCGTCGGAAATCGCAGATAATTATTATTCTTTGTTAAAGGATTTTGCTGTTGTAAATGTAAGGGAACAGAGTGCATGCGAATTGTTAAAAACTCTTCTTGGAGATCGGGTTTTTGTAGGAATGGATCCAACTTTGCTACTTATGAAAAATGATTGGGATGAGGTTTCTGTTGAGCCTAAATATAGTGGTTATATTTTTGTCTATCAGTTGTCTCCTTCAAAATATATGACGAATATATTGAAAGAATTGAAAAAGGCAACAGGTTTAAAGGTTATTGCAGTTCCATTTGTAATGGGAGCGGTTGGGGCAAAATGTGCTTTGGGTGCAGGTCCATCCGAGTGGATTGGATATATAAAGAATGCAGAATATGTTGTAACAGACTCATTTCATGCAACTGCTTTTTCTCTTATATATAGCAAAAAATTGTATAGCTGTGTAAATGAATCGGCTTCAAGAATAACTGATTTGCTTGGGACTGTGGGAATGGAGTGCTTTTTATATACAAAGGATCGACAATTTGAATTAATTAATAATGTTGATTATGAAGCGGCTCAAAAGATAATTGCGGAAGAGAGAAAAAAGAGTATTTCTATGCTATCGCAAATGATAGAGGGAGAAAAAGTGGATTTGTATGATTAGAGTATTGCATGTGATAAGTAGTTTTGGGCGTGGTGGTGCACCGGCTCTTATCGTGAATTATATGACGCACTTAACTGATGAGAATATAAAATTTGATTTTTTACTAAGAGCAGAGAAGAATGCGTTTGAGAGTGAAATAAAGAATCATGGTGGGATTGTATATACGACAGCATCTTTTCCGAAACATGTTGTATCAAATTTTGTCCAGACCATTCGTTTTTTTCAAAAGCATAAGGAATATGATATTGTGCAGATACATTGCAATGCGCTTATCTATATTTTACCTGCTATAATATGTAAAATGCAACATCGAAAATGTGTGATTATACATAGTCATAATACGAAAGCAGAGGGTAAATTAGGTACAATTATTCACAAAATAAATAAAAGATTTGTTAATCGGTTTACTGATGCAAGGTTTGCCTGTTCGGATTTGGCTGGAGAATGGATGTTTCCTAAGGATTATTTCATAATAAAAAATGCTGTTGATTCCGAAAAATTTTTTTATAGTACAGAAGCTAGAATACGAATAAGAAAAGAATATGATATTGAGGGCAAAAAAGTATTTATTCATGTTGGTAGGTTTGAAAAACAAAAGAATCATAACTTTATTATTGATGTTTTTAATGAAATCGTACAAAAGGATCATAACAGTGTTCTTTTGTTGTTAGGTGAAGGCTCACTGTTAGATGACATTCGACAAAAAGTTAGTAATTTGAATTTGGATGATTGTGTCAAATTTTTAGGTGTAAATGATAATATTAATGATTTCTTGTCGGCGGCGGATATAATGTTATTTCCTTCGTTTTGGGAGGGACTGCCGGTATCTTTAGTAGAGGCTCAATATTCAAAATTGAAAATTTTGTGCTCCGATTGTATATCTACAGAAATAATGGTCACCCCATTGATTCATTCGTTATCATTAAATTGTTCTGCGAGAGAATGGGCTGAAAAGGCGCTTGAATGTCTTACTGATGAAATAAATCTTGATATAAATGATATGTTGGATCGTGCAGGTTATAATATAAGGATAGAAGCTGAAAAGCTGCAAGATTTTTACAGGAGAGCCGCCCAGGGGGACTATAATGATAAATAACTATGTTGATGAAAAAAGATGTTGTGGATGTGAAAATTGTGTGTTGGTTTGTCCTAAACAAGCAATAAAAATGGAGCAGGATAAGGAAGGTTTTTTTCAACCTCATGTTGATGAGGAAAAATGTATTGGTTGTAAAGTATGCATAAATAAATGCCCCATTTTAAATACAGTTAATTTAAAAAATAAAATCAAGGGCGACTACTTTGGATATATCTGTGACGATGCTGCCTGCCGGAAAAGTGCATCTGGTGGAATAGCTCAGGCAATGTATAAGTATGTAATAGAACATAATGGTGTTATATATGGTGTTGAATATACAGATGATTTTCAGCAAGTTGAATATAGACGAGTTGAAGATAAGAATTATGATAAACTATTAGGTACAAAGTATTCACAAGCAAGAAAAAAATCCATATTTAAATCTGTTTTAACTGATTTGGAAGATGGAAGATTTGTTTTGTTTATAGGAGTTCCTTGTGACATTGGTGCACTAAAAATTTATTTGGGTAAAGAATATGATAACATGATTACTGTGCAATTAGTATGCATGGGGGTAACCTCTCCCCGAATATTTAAAGAGATGATGAAAACAATTCTTCACGATTCATCAAAAATTAAAGATATTAAAGAGCGATTTACATATAAGAATTGGTCAATTCCGTTTATATCCATTCATACAGATGAAAAAAAATATCTTGTACCCTTTGATACATCGTACTATGCATATGCATTTAATTCCTTGGGTAGAAAGTCGTGTTATGACTGCAAATATAAAGGAGATAACAGAGTTGCAGATATAACGATAGGGGATTTTTGGGGAGGAGAAAATTATGTACATTCAATCAACAAGAATGGAATGTCTGTGTTCTCTGCTCACACAATAAAAGGTAATCAATTTTTGTATAAATGTGAATTGAATATCCATGAATTGTATGACAGTTATGATTGGAGGAAGAATAATCCATTCGCGTATAGAAGCAGAAATGCACTTGAGAAAAGAGTACATTTTTCAGAGAATTTCGTAATGAACGATTATGATATAAAGAAGGCTTCGAAGAAAACGATGAATTTCCTGTTTAAGGTAAAATGGAGGGTAGGAAGGATGGTTCCAAGTTTTCTATGGACCGAAGTATGCGAGGCTAAAATGTTAATAGATAGATTTGTTAGTCGATTTTTATAAAATGGAGTATGATAAATGAAGAATTCGGAATTGGTAAATAGTGAAATAAATATTATTACATGTCATTGGCCAATTAATTATGGTGCAGTCTTACAGGCATACGCTTTGCAAAAATATATAGCGAACCTTGGATATGATGTGAAAATTATTGATTATATTCCTCCATATGCCAGCAATCATGGGATAAAGGGTAGTATCAGATTGTTATTACGGTGGTATGATCTTTTAAAGGGACGAATATCTTTTAATCACTTTCAAAGAAAATACTTAAATCTGACGATATGTATGAAGGGTGTAATTGACCCTGGTATAGATGATGACAATAAATTGTTTATTGCCGGAAGTGATCAAATTTGGAATCCGATTCTTGAGAATGGAAAAGATGATAATTATTTTTTGGGTTTTGTCAAAAAGGGTATAAAGACATCTTATGCAGCAAGTCTTGGTGTAGGTAAAATACCGGATGAATGTTTGGCTTATTACAAACGAATGTTACAGGATTTTAAAATGATTTCTGTCAGGGAACAAAGTGGTAAAGATGAGATTATGAATCGTGTAGGAATTAAGAATGTGGAATGTGTTGTTGATCCGGTTTTTTTATTAGGACGAGATCAGTGGAAAGCTGTCTGTGATGAATCATGTAAAGGAGAAGATTACATTCTGGTTTATGCGTTTAGAAGGGATGTGCAAATATATCATTACGCTAAAAGACTTGCAAAAGAAAGAAAATGTAAAGTTGTTGCAATTTCTAATTCTTTAATCGATGTAAAAAACGGAATGGATAAATTTTATTGGAATCCGGCTCCGGAGACATTTGTTTCTTTGTTTATGAATGCAAAAGAAGTGGTGACAAATTCTTTTCATGGGTTTTCATTTTCTATTATATTTAAGAAGCCTATGCATATATTTGAGTTAAACAGCCCAGGTAATGAACGTTTGCTATATTTGGCAAAACGATTTGGTTTGGGCGACCGACTTTTAAAAAATGATAAAGATTTGTTGAATGATAGAATGACCATTAATAACATGGAAGAAATTGAAAAATCGAAACGATATCTTAGGGAGTTGTTGAGAAATTATGCAGGAAAAAATAATTAATAATGTTACACTTGTAAAATACGGAATCGTTAAAGGTATTGATACAGAGATTTGTAAAAGGGGTGTACAAGTCATTGAAACTTATAAAAACAAATCAATTTTTATCAGAATTTTAAAAAGATTAAAAAGAAACTTTAAATTTATAAATGTTGATTTTATTTATAATAAAAGTTTAAAAGCTATTCCAACAGATTATATAATAATATTTGATTCTGTTGATTTGGCTTCAGATGTAGAATATCTTAGAAGAATTCATCCTAATAAGAAAATTTTAGCATGGTATAGAAATCCTGTCAAAAAATCAGCTTTACCTACCTTGGTAAAGGGAGCTGATGAAATTTGGAGTTATTCTGAAGAGGAAAGCAAAAGATATGGCCTAAGGTATCATTTGCCATTTTATATTGCTGAAAAACCAGAAACATCTGAGGAATCAAAAACAGATGTATTGTTTGTTGGAATTGATAAGGGAAGATATAATAGTATAATGGATTGTAAAAAAATTCTGGAAAATCATAATATATCTACAGATTTTTATATTGTACCGGATCATGATTACCAGCTTTGCAATAAGAAAGAATATACAAAGGCGTTACCATATAACGAAGTATTGAAAAGAATAAATCTCAATAAATGTATTTTAGATTTGTATATTGATCCTTGCACGGGGTTGTCATTTAGACCATTGGAGTCAATTTTTTTTCAAAAAAAATTAATAACTAATCATGAATTGATATATAAGGAACCATTTTATAATAAAAATAATGTATTTTTATTAGGGAAGGATTCAGTAGATGATTTAAAATTATTTTTATCTAGACCGTATGAGAAAATTGATCCGACAATTGTATCGGAGTATTCGTTTGAAAAGTGGATAACTGATTTGACTTGTTGATTTCGATATAGGAAAGGATATTATGAATTACATATATTTTTTGATTTTTACAGTTTTTTTTGTAGTGATTATTACGATTAATAATTTTAATATTTTGTCAGTTTCCATACAATCTTGGGGACTATTTTGGGCAGTGTCTTTGGTGTTTTTGATAAATGCATCAGGATGGGGAATAGAATTACGACCAAAAACTATACTGCTAATTATAGGTTCGTTACTTTTTATGTTTTTGGGAGAAAGGTTTTGTAAAAAAACTACATTGTATGGGGGGCATAATGTTAATAGTTTGAATAATGATGAAATGTTAGCGGTAAAAAAAACATCCATAATGGTTATGTTTTTAATTGGTATTATTGTAATTATATTAGATTATAAACATGTTTTAGACGTGGCAAGGGGAGTTGGATACGCAGGAGGTAGTTTTGTATTAAATTATGCTCGAAAAGCTTACTTATATGATAATGTAGAAAATAACATTTTTGTTGCCATGATTCAATATTTTGTTATTGCATTTGGATATGTAAATATTGCAATATTGATCAGAGATGTAACTAAAAATGGATTGAGAAAACTGAAAAAAAGATATATTTTCGGAATTGCTCCATTGCTCTTGCTATATGTGCTAAGTACAGGAAGAACAGGATTCCTTCAAGTGTTCATGTATTCTATTTCTATGTTTTTGTTATGTTTGTATCGAAGGAATGGCGTTATAAGGATAAATAATAAAAAGGCAATTGGCATACTTTATAAGGGGATTCTTGTAATTGGTATTTTATTTGTTTTGCTAGGAATGTTAACGGGTAAGACACAGAAATCATCTGTTATGCAAATTATTGGTGAATATTTTGGATCGGGCATTGCTGCTTTAAATACTTGGATAGAAGGAAAATATTTGTATGCATCTAGAAGTAGTCTGATTGGCGAAGAAACCTTTCGTAGTTTATATCAACTGATAGCAAGATTTGTTAATATTCCTATGAGTTCGAGTTTGAAGGAATTTATTTCTTTTAATAATGGTGACACAACAAATGTATATACAGCATTTCGTGATTATTACAGTGATTTTGGCATGTTTGGTACTTGGATGATTGAGTTCATGATGGGATTCTTTTTGACTTATTTATTGGGCAAGGCATTAAAGGAGAAGAATGTTGGAATTCATAGTATGTTATATGCATATTTCTCATATGGCATATTGAGACAGATTACGGCAGCACATTTCATTTCTAGTTATTTTAATATTCAATATATGTTTGTTTTTTTATTTATGATTCTAATTATGAGGTATATGAAGTTTGAACAAGAGGAAAAAGAAGTTTATAGGTAATTTAATATATGCATTTGCTGCACAAGGCTTATCATTTGCGTTAAGTGTATTAATGTCAATTATTGTTCCTAAGGTTTTATCATTAAACGATTTTGGGTATTGGCAATTATTTATATTTTATACATCTTATGTTGGTTTTTTTCATTTTGGCTTTAATGATGGGGTATATTTACTTAATGGTGGAAAAAAATATGAGGATCTTGATTGCCAAAAGATTGGTGGTGCTTTTTGGGTTAGTTTTTTTGTGCAATTGGTATTAGGTGGAGTTTTATTTGCTTTATCTTCTTTTTTAAATATTATTTCGGCAAGAAGAATTGTATTGTTTTGCACCATTATTTATATGTTGATATTTAATTCTTCGTTTTGTCTGGGATATATTTTTCAGGCGGTAAATGATACAAAAAAATATTCAAAGTCCGTTATGATAGATAAGATTTGTTTTATGATTTTTTTGGCGATACTTTTAGTATGCAGAGTTGATAATTTCGTATGGTTTGTTATATGTTATATTCTTTCTAAATTTATTTCGTATGTATATTGTTTATATTATGGAAAAAAAATAGTTTTTATAAAAAACTTTAATATTGCAGAATCGATTAAATGTTATAAGGAAAGCGTAAGCATTGGTTTTAATTTAACAATAGCCAGTATTGCCAGTATGCTGATTTTGGGTGTTGGACGAATCATAATAGATTCTGTTTGGGGAATTGAAGAATTTGCAAAATTTTCACTTGTACTTTCATTGGCGTCATTTGCAATTATGTTTATCTCACAAGTAAGTATGGTATTGTTTCCATCTTTAAGACAAGTTTCTGCAGAGGAGCAAAAATCAGTTTATCAGAGGTTCCGGTGCCTCTTATCTGTTGGTTTGCCCGCCATTTTTATTATAAGTGTCCCATTAAAGGTTCTAATGCAAATGTGGCTTCCACAATATGCTGTTAGTTTGAATTATTTATTCTTTGCATTGCCAATTTGTTTTTTTGATGCGAAAATGAACTTATTGTGTAACACATATTTTAAGGTTTTGAGAGAAGAAAAGTATTTAAGGAAAATTAATATTATTTCTTTTGTTTTAAGCTTGTTATTTTGTGGAGTGAGCGGATATATATTCAAGAGTAGTATATTAGTGTTATTAGCAATGGTTTCTGCAGTGGCATTCAGAAGTATTGTGTCCGAAATTCATCTTGCTAAATTAATGGAGAGTTCCATAAATACAACACTATTTTTTGAGGTTTTATTTGTTATACTTATATTGTTGATTTCAGTTTTGGTAAAAAATCATGATTTTGCATTTTTCTGTTTGTCGGTAATATTGTATGTTATTTTTCTGCTTTTCAATAAGAAAAATGTAAATGTCACAAAGAGTATGATCTTAGGAATGTTTGATGGTAAAAAATGAAAACTGTATGTAAAAAAAATGCTTGTACAGCATGCAATGCATGTGTTGTACGATGTCCGGTTAATGCAATAAGAATAAGTGATTCATTAAAAAATTATAATGCTTATATTGATGAAAAGTCTTGTATAAAGTGTGGAGCATGTACAAAGGTATGTCAGAAAAACAGTTTGCCGGAGTTTAACAAACCGATTATATGGAAACAAGGATGGGCGAATAATGTAGAAGATCATTCTGCTGCTGCATCGGGCGGAGCCGTTACTGCAATTGTAAAATCTTTTAAAAATAAAGGTGGAATTATATATCTGTGTAAATTCATTAATGGGAAATTTAGTTATTGCGAATTGAAATCCATTAATCAAATGGTAGAATTTGCGGGATCAAAGTATGTTAAAAGTAGTATGGAGAAGATATATAAACAAGTTAAAGAATCACTTTTGCAAAATAAAAATGTTTTATTTGTAGGATTGCCATGCCAGATTGCCGGATTGAAGAAATATGTGGATCCTAATTTACAATGCAGATTGTATACTATAGATTTAATATGCCATGGAACTCCGTCGGCAGAATTATTAAACAAATATTTAAAAGAACAGGATATTTCGTTAAATGACGCTTTTTCAGTTTCTTTTAGACATAACAATGATTTTAATCTTACTGTAAATAATGAAAAAATACTGTATAAACAAGGACGAGATAGATATTCGGTATTATTTCTATATGGAAAAACATATACGGATAATTGTTATAATTGTGATTTCGCAAAAATCGAAAGAGTTTCAGACATCACAGTAGGAGATTCTTGGGGAACATTGCTTGGTAGGGATAAACAAAAAGAGGGAATATCGCTGATTTTATGTCAAACGAAAAAAGGACAAAGAATACTAGAGGATGCCCAACTTACATTATTCGATGTGGATTTGAAACGAGCAATACAGTACAATCATCAGTTGGAAAAACCAATGAAAAAATCTATGGTTCGTGTTTTGTTTTTTTGGCTAAATAAAAAAATTACGTTTGCTAAAGCCGCCATGATTTGCTTCCCAATACCTTGTCTGAATCAGTTGATTCGAAAGAATTTGAAGATTTTTCATATCATTGATTAGAATCTAACATAATACAGATTGAATAATTCGGCGTCCATGCTTGGCTGTCCAGTGACAGGAAAACGCAAATCCGTTTTTAAGAAAAACTTTTGTTATAAATCCTTTAGAATGCAATCATGCACCAGCTAGTGTTACAAAGAGTACCTGTTGAAGAACAATACCGCCTGATTATGGAATGCCGTAAAAGAGGATTGTCAGATCACCAGTGTTGTCTTAGCAAGGACAGTAACTTGGGAACTTTTTACAACTGGGTAAAACGTTTGAAACAAAATAGTTGCTGCGACATCCATGAAAGAAAGCGGCTCACTGATGAATATTCCGATGCAATAATGTACCCTTTTCGATAGATTAGAGTACTCTCCATGATGCTGCAAATACCGGAGTATGCACTGGATGTTTACAATGCAATGAACGATTCAGCTTATACAGATCCTGACATGATCCAGATCATGCGGTTGGAAAATGGAATTTCGTTATCAGTACGAAACGATGCTTCCTTTTTTATCAGCAATTATCTGAATCTGTATGAACACCAGTCTACGTACAGCCCCAATGCACCGCTGCGTTTCCTGATCTATTTAACGAATCTGCTCAAAACAACGATCAGAAAGCGGGATCTGTATAGCAGAAAATGTGTGCAGATCGCAACACCGCATTTTGCAGTGTTCTATAACGGGACAGAGAAAAGACCGGAGAAAGAAGTGCTGAAGCTCTCAGATGCATTTATCAATCAGACGGATACGCCGGAGATTGAACTGACAGTTACAGTGTACAATATCAATCCAGATAATAATACGCAGCTTCTGGAAAAAAGTGAAGTGCTTCGTAGTTATATGATCTTTGTGAACCGTGTGCGAGAGAATTTAGAACATCAGAAGAAGATTGCGCAGAATGCACCAGAATATGATGAGGCAGCGTATGAGGAAGAGCTGGAAGTGGCGATTAATGAAGCAATTGATTATTGTGTGAAGCATCATATCATGGAGGAGTTTTTCAGAGAAAACAGGAATGAGGTGACCAAGAGCATGGTACTTGATTATACATGGGAACGCCGCGAGGAATTGATCCGCGCAGAAGAGTATGAGGATGGAAAGCGTGAGGGACTTGAAATTGGCAGAGCAGAAGGCGAGCGGGAAAGAGATTGCTTTTTGATCAATAGGTGGCTGCAAAAAGGAAAAACAGTAGCTGAAATTGCAGAAGATTTGGGAAAATCAGAAGAGTATGTAGAGAGCCTGATGTAAACTTAAATTTCATCGGTAAAAAGAATTGTAAATGCTTTGCAGTAATGGTATAGTTATTGCAAAGCATATTTTCTTTTATCAAGTCTGTTGGATTGTCAGACCAGAGGCTGCTTTCATGGCTGCACATGGCAATCTAATATCTGGATCATATCTTAATTTCAAGAAATTCATGCTTTATTCCAAAAAAATAATAAAGCAGGGGTTTCAGGTAAATGAGATAGTAGAGCCATTGGATAAACCGCTCACTTTTATATTGGGCTAGGACATACGATAATTTAAAGAGCGGGCAGGATTACAGTATGCTGCTTCCGGCGTATCATATCGGGATTTTAGATTTTACTTTATTTGAAAATCATCCAAAGTTTATGGCGCAGTATCAGATCCTGGATGTGGAAGATGGGTATTTATATTCTGATAAGCTTTGTATCAAGGTGCTTGACCTGACGCAGCTTGAGAAAGCAAAGCAGGAACCTGAAACCAATAAAAAGCTCCTGAAATGGGCAAGTATATTCAAAGCAGAAACTTTGGAAGAACTGGAGCAGCTGGCAAGCGGAGAGGAGGTATTCGAAAACATGGTTGTAACAATGAAAAAATTAAGCGAAGATGAAAAGATCCGTATGCAATGTGAGGCAAGAGAAGATTACGAAAGAAGCCTGCTAACCGAATACAACGCCGGAAAGAGTGAAGGAATAGAACAGGGACTACAACAGGGAATACAACAGGGAATAGCATCTGAGCGCGGTAATACAGAGAAAGAGCGTCAAAGAGCAGATGCCCTTGCTGCAGAGGTGGAACGGCTGAGGGCGCTTTTGAAATAATATCAAATAGAATAAGGCAATGCCATTAAGCTGGCTGTTCGATGAGTGTTCGGTCGGCGCATATTGGCATGATATTACTAGAAAAACGATGATAAAAGGTGTCAGGTACCATTAAATTCGCATTAAATAAAATAACTTAAAAGGGGAAGATAAAGATGAAAGATAAAACAGTTCAAATGACAAAAAGTGTAGTCAGTATTTTAGGAGTAATCGCGGTTACTTTAGTATTTCTTATGATATCAGCACAGACGGTGTCAGCCAGTACTGCAAGTACAAATAAGAAAGCGGTAGATGCATACCGAAAAATACTGGCAAAGAAAACTTATTCATGGGATAAATATGTACCAGGTGCCAATAAGACCGGTAATTATTTATTTGCATGTGTTGATTTAAATGGAGATGGTATTAAAGAGTTGATAATAGAGAATCCAAATGCTTGTTATGCAGCGGGATATGTGAAGATTTTTACTTATGTAAATAATCGGATAAAATGCGTGACAACCTGCAGCGGTTTTCAGTGGTATAAAAAAGCAAAGATTATAGGAATTGAGGATGCACACACAGGTGCTTATTGGGGAGATTATTACAAACTTGGTAAAAATGGAGAATTGATTTCGAAAGCAAGTTATAGTGGTACCGATTTAAAATATTATGCAAAGCATGTGAAGCATACAGGAACAGTAAATGGTTATCGTGTATATTACACTTCTTATCGGATTAATGGAAAAGAGACCAGCTATAGTAATTATAAGAAACAGTTTAAAAAAATTACTAAAAATCAGAAAGCAATTACTGTGCAATTAAAGAAAAATACGAAAGCGAATCGTGTGAAGCTTTAAAGATGTTATAAAAGAAACGGAAGGATATCAAAAGCTGGATGTAGCGTAGCAAAATCGGCTTATAGGATATATGCAGGCAATGTTGGAACAGTAAAAGTGGGATGATAATCCCACGATATGCGAATATTGGGTAGGATTGTGGGAGTGCGTAGCATGAAATAATTCGTAGGCATCAAATCCGGGGCTTTTGACCCTGACAACATAAAAATACAGAAAGAATAAAAACAGGAATTGTAAATGCTTTGCAGTAATGGTATAGTTATTGCAAA
>UMFR01047793.1_pt1 | contig 15988 bp, 10 predicted proteins | sample 1965041 | NCBI WGS metagenome assembly UMFR01 (sample SAMEA4836049, study PRJEB28245) | human gut metagenome | biome: gut microbiome; material: fecal sample | place: Denmark | collected 2008
GGAACAACTCATTGAGAATCATCGACAGCTTGTCCGCGGTGAACCGGGGGCCATAAGCGATTTCGAGATCCAGCAGCCAATTGTCTTCGTCGGCCGGCAACTTGCCCTTCACATATACAAGGAATTTGGTAGTCGGTTCGTCAAACAGTATCCGATACTTCAGCGCGAATGGGTTGCGCTCCAAACGGACCAGCTCGACATCGCGTAACGCTTCGTTTTCCGCTTCCGGCCCAACAATACCGTCCACTTCGTCAGCAAACTCTCCAGCCTCGTCATGCCAGAACACCACACGGCCTTCGCTATACGGAGTGCCATCGAATTTTGCGAAGCGTGCCGCAAGTAAACGACTGATCTGCGTGTTGCTGCTCATTCACCATCCTCTTCTCTATCTATGGGTCGCCTGCCATCAGCCGATAATCGACATCAACCACTTCCCTTCCATACAAAAATGCCGGGGACTACCCCGGCTCTTGGAAGTCTCGTATCGCTACTGACTAGGCTAACTAGTCTATAACATATCTATGACCTCGCACGAATCACTGTCTTCCCCTTGGCATTGTGACCGGAGCGTAGCCGGTCGATCGGTTGACATCGATTCTTTTACCGTGCATGTTGAGTACACTGTCAGTGCACTCAACATCATTTGTACGCATTTCTCGTACATCTTCAGTGCGATGTTCATCTTCTGAGTCCACCGTATTAATGATCCCGGCACGTTTTCAAGAATTCGACGTTCTCGGATTCACCCAAATATAGCTTAATCGTAAGGACACGTTCCGCCCATCTAACTCACGGTGGAATACATTACCTCATTTACGCGTTTGGTATATGTTCTGCTGCACTCATACGCCGTGGAATCAAACAAACAAAGATTCATACCGCCACTTTTTAGCGTGCTGCTGTACTTCACCCCATCATATCCAAGACTTTTGATGAACTCAGCAATGTATTGCGATGGAACATACTCGAGAGAATCATCTCCTCTACGCATGGGCTTAGATATTTCTCGTGACATACCATTAAGAATCCCAAGATTGGAGGCAAGCATGGTCAAATCGCTTTCATCTATATCAAAGGGGCTGATATCAGCAATTCTCGATAAATCGGCGACAGTGATTGTCCGGTCCAAAACAAATTTGCCGAACGTTACATAATCGTGCATACCGGCGCGAATCTCATGTAAGGCCGTATCATCTGCTTCATCATCATTCCCTAAAGTCGTGTACAGCTCACTTATACCAACCGGATTAATACGACCGTTACCCGCCAATCCGACTGGAGGAGCCCCCATCTCCTTCCCTGAATCGAACCCTCGATAGTCTCTGGCAATTCTTGCTCTCGTCAAGAGAGTACCGGATTTACAGATGGTCCTCGTGTAGCTAATCAGTTTCCCTAACGCATCAAGATCAATGAATGAGACGAAAAAGCGATTCGTGTACTTTAAATGGTCTGTGAACTTATCCCAATCATGCTCCACATCTGCACCGGTTTCGGCCTCCGTCAAACGAACGTTACCGACAAGAAGGGATTCCACCGCATAACCATCGAATGTTCCGCTCGGAGACTTCTGGTACATGGCCTGTAACAACTCTGACGTGGTAGCCTCAGATAATTCAAATAAACGCCACTTTCCCGTTAATTCATACGCAAGAGTGCGAAAAGACCCCTCATCACTCGAACCGTACGGTTCATATAGTCCTATGATGCTCAACAGACGATTTTGAATATCAACATTCTTTGCAAAATCGTATACGAAGACGCCGTCGCTTCCGCAGAAGTCGCAGTCCCCCTTGACGTTCAGATTTCTGACTGCATCTCGAAGTATGCGATCGCGGAAACAATTCACACAACAATTCGTCATCGGTCCGGCCTTTCTGAGAGGAACCAGCCCATGAGTTCGAGATGATGCATGATAGATAGTTTCTTAATGGTCGGCAGCCCAGGATACGTGCCGGTCCTGGCATGATTGATGAGCGTCTGCATTCCCAGCGTTAAATGCTCATGACGCCACCGCTCGCGCACGATATGCCACTCGCTCAGTTGTCCCGCCGCTTGAATAAATTTCATTGGAGTCTCGTGGACATCATCACTGACCTCTGAGATAAAATGACGAATACGCAAATTCCACTCTTCATCAAAGTAGACAATATGCAACGCGACTGCTTTGGGCATTCCTCCACGTTCGGCGTAGTTGTTTCCGACGATAGAGTAATCACCAAATCCTTCGTATTTCTCATCCTTGTACCACAGATGGTCATCAGAAAAGAATTCGTCTTGATTATCTTTTAGAGCATATGCGGCATTATTCTCGCGTTTGATGAACGGATCCGAGAACAGAATGCGCTTTGCATCGATATCGTTACGCCGTAAATCTCGGGTCAATCGTTCACTATCAGAAGAAGCAATAGCATGGAACTTAAACTCCCTCAGATTACGGATGCGCCCTCTGTCATCCTCGGATACAATTACGATGCCGCTATCCCGAAGTAGGGACTCGTCTACATCCTGAACATTTTTCGCAACTGTAACAGCATCATTGTTCAGCAGGATAACTGGAAACACCCGCCCTGATTCTCCTATAATTGGGTCTGGCTCGTTATATCCGTATAAATCGAATCTGCTGTCAAGGTCTGTGTTTGAGGTCAAATCCCCTACATTAGGATTCAACACCATACCTGCTGCACTTTTCTCGTGTTCTCGGAAAACTTTGAGAATCTGATGCACCTGAGGCATATCCTTCACCGGTTCGATGATCGGCACCACATCCGCAGGGAGCAGCCCTTCCGCAAGCAGTTCACGAAGGGCGAGTAATTCATACTGTCTGCCCCTCAGATATGGATAGTATGTCATTCCCCACCTCGTTGTTTCATCTGCTTATGCCGGAAGGCCATCCTTCCGCATTACCTGTTGAACATTATCGTAGCTGAAGTACAAGTCAATGCGCTGAGACTCAGGGAATTGTTCCAAATCATCTCGGCTCCAGGCCTTGCGACGCTTAATGGCATTCATGACCAACGACTGTGCTTTCAACACCGGTATGGTAAGGAACAAATCCCTACAGGCTGAATAAAACAAAGCCGGAGAGACATCGGGCAGCATGCCGAATTCAGAGCATAGAATCTTCGAATATTCAGGCTTGCGCAGCATTTTTAGAAGTTCTGTCTTACTGAGATCATTGTTATGTTCAACTGGTGCGACCATCTTCCTAAGTGCATTCCGTCGCGTAAGGACAAAGATCCCTACATGCTGCCCATATTCGGACATGGATGAGAGACGCATCCGCAGACATGCAAGCTTTTCCTCGGGAATCACTACATTCACATAAGAGAATACTGTAAAGTAATCTTTCAGTTGACCTTCAAGACGCTCAAACGTATCGATATCAGACTTAATCTCGTACACGGTTCCATGCCCATTGATAATCACCGTATCCGCTATGGAGTTGGCAACATGCAACTGACGAAAGGCCTTTGAAGTACGCAAACTGTGCGAATGTAGAAGCAAACGATATGCTACTACATCCTGATAAAAAGCTTCATCACGCAAAGGGAACATCTAATACCTCACATATGAATCGTATCGCGTCGTTTGTCATTCTCCCTCCGCGCATGCCAACCATTTTGCTTTTGCCAATAGTTCATCATACGTAATAATCTCGGGGATTATCATACTAGCTCTAAGTAGTTCAAATGATCTTATCTTGCTTCTATTCTTACCTCCGCGTTCATTTTGAAACTCCGCAGTGGAACCAATCACAAGATAAGCCCTGGGACGAAACATAAACACCTCGGATCCAAGAATATCATCACCATTCTCATCTTCCTTGGTCTTTACATGATCGGCAATTTCATCTTCCGCTAGTTGCACAGTTGTATGTACTTGCGCAATTCCGCCGGCAAGTTCTTTGGAAGCCGACCACGTCCCAGGTCTGTATGCTTTGTTCTCCTCCAATAACTTAGTATCTGGAGTTTTAATTTCTGCGAAAACAAACGATTTGATGATTCCACTCGTCGTATACAAGGCATCCGTTCTTTTTCCAGGTGTATTAAAGGAGTTGCCTCTGACAATCGTTTCAAGTCGATTACTGTCATAAGCAGTAAACAATGGAGCTCCCAAACCAGCACCTAGAATCCACTGATTCTCTTGAAACATATTCTGCCAAACCGATTCAGGCTTCGCGAGATTGTCATTTTTCCCAAGTCGGATACGTTCAGATTCCATGAATGCAGCATCTTTCATCAAACGCTCAAAATAGGACACAGCATTTTTCCGCGCTTGAACCGCTTTAACATCTTTAGCTTTGGGGTCATCTTCCACTAACTCACGTATATTGTTAGGGCGTTGACGATATGCCTCCTTCAAGGTTTCATTGTCAGACAAAACACGTTCCAATATGGCACTATCAATATGATGTGGAAGATCATCAGAAGGATCTATACTGGTAATATTTCTAATCAGCGCAAGAAATCTGGCAATATCCTCACCATTCAAGGTTAAAAGGTTTTGTACCGAACCTACCTCATCTGGATTTTCACGTTGAATTACTAGTTCTTTAAGATTTCCAGCTTCTCGAGCGACACTAACCTTGATTTGCCGTCTTTTCCCCATAATATCACCGGCCCATTTATCTCCAGAAATATCAATTGTCGTTTCAATATCAGGACAATCAAATACTTGCCATATGTTCCTTGCTGGCTGATCGATATCACGAGAATGAGGACGCTTATATTTAAATACCTCAGAAAAATAAGTACGTCCCGGGATGCGCCCATTGAGAAATACAGATTCGTCCATCATTGTTCTCCTAACGGGTTTACTGGCCAAGTCCAGGATTGGACTGTGGTGCGTTTCTTTTCGATGGCGGGGATGGATCGGAGGGCTTTGCCCATACGGAGGTAGTTGACTAGGACGCCGTCATCTAGGTCGATGGAAAAATTGCGGGTGGCGAGCGGGTAGAGAATGTCGCGCTCGTAGTCGGTGCATTCTTTGATCACAGTTTGCAGCTTTTCGCCTTTGCGGATTTCGCTGGGCTTGTCGGACTGCAACAGGCGCTCTGACTGAGCGTGCAGTTTTGCGGTGAAGTCGCGCAAATATGCCAACACGTTGTTGGTGGTGGCTGGCGTGTAGCGGTGCAGATAAATCAGTGCTTTGAATGCGCCTTTCTTGTCTGTGCGGCTGGAGTACATCCAGTAGATTGGACGGTTCTTGTACATCTTGACGTGATCATCGTAGAAATCGTTGACGAAGTACTTACGCAACGACTCGCCCAGCACCTGTTCGATGTAGGCGATGTTTTCCTCAAGATGCTGTTCATCGAGAACTACACTGAGGAATTGCCTGAAACGAGTCACGATGTCGTCTTCGAACCATTCATCTTCGGTGATGGGGATGACGTTGTCCGAATCGGGTTCGAACAAGGGATTCGGGATCTGCGTGTGATAATCATCGAGCGTTTCGCCTTGGGAGGCGAGAATCAGGCCGGGCTTGTCAAGCGAGTATCGGCCGAGCATACAACCGACCGCATAAGATATGATCTCCTTGATAATATCCCGTGTCATGAGTTCATCACGTTTGACTGGAGTGTTCTTCGGGTACGCGAATGCTGGATTGCGTCTCAACGATACTCGCTCAATTGGCACATCACATGGCACCTCATCACGCACACCATATGCATCCGCTACCAGTTCATTATTCTTGATTTCTCGTTGACGCTGCTTTTCAGCATGAATTTTACAATATCCAATATATGCCGGAATGACAATATTTAATCTGTCTACGCTAGAAACACTCTCAGCACTCTCAAACAGAAGAATCTTTTGTAAGACAGACTGAACAATACTTGTATCAAGTATCTTCACTCTTTTGAAACTCCACGAAATTTCGTATGAATCCCAGTCATCTCTTGAAGCAGAAACTAAAAAATTAATTTGAGAATAATCTATCTTCTTGTTGACAGGGGTATATCCTACAGGTCCTTGCATATAATGAATAGAAGACCCAAGTATATTCAATGTTTTTACAGCAAATGAACTATTCAATATTGCTAGAAGAATTTGACATTGTTCTTCTGATGAATAAGATAAAAATCCACTAGTTTGATCACATATAAATCCAGAACCATCAAATCGAAATGAAGGATCACCTGAAGTAACTGTTGACCAAGATACAGATGGAAGAAAATAGAATTCCATATTCTGTGGTCTTGATTTTACCTTTCCAGTATCAGCACCAAAGATACGTATTTCAGATCCATTATTTTCCCAATTAACTACAAATTCGCGATTTCCATACCATTTACGAAAATCTCCTCCTTTATTATAAGCAAACCATTTTCTATGATTTGTTTGGATTGTCAGACCTGTTGCATCTGGCAAGACATGCTTCTGCCTATCAACCTCCCACCACTCACGGACGAAGCGTACATTATCTGCAGTTGCCAGCCCCTGACGAGGCTTTACATATTGTGACAGCTTTTCATTATGAATAAAAACATCGCGCAAAGGTTTTGATAACCAATACGCAATCGGAGACTCTGGGATCTGAACAAAATCTTGTTGGTTGACGGTAAAGAGCAGGGACTTTATACTCCCCTCAGTCCGTTTCGCGGACAGCTCCCCTCGGAGAGGGGAGCCTATGATTTCCGAACATGTCTGCGACTGGTTGTCATCGCCCTGAACGTCCACTAGACGAAGATAGATTCCCTTTCCGTTTGCCCGAGAGCGGCAAATAGTGAATGCAGTCGTAGAAACGACTTCACCGCCGATGCTGTCGAATGCACCGGAACCAAGATGGGCCATTGTTTCAATGGCGTTGTTCATCAATAGGCTCTTGCGCAAACTTTCGAATGACGAGAGGAACATCCAGCTTTGCATGGTAATCATGCCCAGCAGAGCGTTCGACTGAATAAGCTGCAAGTTGCGGAGCATGAATGCCGCGAAAAGATCAGCCTTGCCCTCCTTGTAATAGTCGTTGACGTATTTCTTGAGCTCATTGCCCATATTGCCAGAACCCATATAAGGCGGGTTTGCAACGACTACTGCATATTTGCGACTCAGATACTTGGTTTGAGAAATGTAATGACGTGCTTTCTCAAATACTGGCCACAACACGAAATCAGCATCATGCTCTGGATACTGCGCATGCTCAACAAATTCTGCAACTTGTGCATCAGGCTCAATCAATGACCCGACTACATCAGCATTCTCATAAATGTTCCACTGCTCCGCGGTGAGATCGACATGGAATGTGTCATTACAGTCTTTAACATCCCGTTCGTCTTTAAACTCGATCTTTTCAATGCGCTGGATGTTGGGCTGGACTTGGCGACCTTTGCGGAAGAAACGGCGGTATTTGCCTCTTGCCTTCATAGTGAGGGCGAAGGCGGCGAGGTTGGCGGCGCGTTCGTCGATTTCCATGCCGAAGAGGTTGTGCTTGAGGATGAGGCCGGGGATTTCGTTGGCGGAGTAGCCGGCTTCGTCGTAGATGTCGTAGAGGAGGTCGAAGGCGTAGGTGAGCATGTGGCCGGAGCCACAGGCGGGGTCGCAGACGGTGAGGGACTCGGGGGAATCGATCTTGAGAACCCCCTCCGTCGGCTTCGCCGTCACCTCCTCTTGAGAGTCTCTCCCCCACCCGGCTTCGCTATTCTTAGACTCGCTATCGCTCGCTACAGCACCTACGAACAGTCCACTGGACTGTTCGCTTAACGGCGCTGTCCCGTCAGAGGGAGGTTCGATGTAGTATTCCCAGTTTTTGTGGAGTTGGGATTCGGGGTGGTTTTGGGTCCAGAGGCGGCCTACGGTGTTTTGGACCAAGTAACGCACGATCCAGTCGGGGGTGAAGAGCTGGGTGGCGGCAGGAATTTCGTCGGCTCCGGCTTTCTTGGACTTCTTGAATCCGGTCATCACCTCGTCTTTGCGTTCGGAGATATAGAACTGGTAGAGCCATCCGATGATTTCCACAGTGCCCTCGCCATGTTCACCCACACAGTCTTCCACACTCATGGCCTCTACGGATTTACGCAGCACAGAATCCTTAGCCAACAGATCGGCGGGCATCAATATCTCATCGGCGGCACCGGCATCATCAAACATGAACGGAAGGAACCGATGCCAGTAATCACAATAGGCTCGCAGCAACAGACCGTATGCGTCACCTTGAGGGTCGTTGCTAGGCTTGCTGCCATCCAGAATGGCCTGAATAATCAGCAATATCTTGGTTTTGGGGCCAACGTTCGAGTCGAATACCTCTTCATCGAATTCACCACGCTTCGCCGCTGACAGCACTGCGGGCAGCGCATTCGGATTGTCCAGTTCCTCACCGGACACCACATGCACACTTGTGAACTCGTTGGCATCCATATACCGCAGGGCGATAATACGATTGAACCAACGGTAAGCATGACGCTCCGCAGTCTTCGCCCTGCCCTGTTCGCCGTCACCGTTGTGCTTAATCTCATCAGTCAGATCTTGGTATGCACGCGGATTGTCGGACTGCGCCATGGAATTCGGTTCCAATGCGGCGTCAATGCGAGCGCGAACCGCCTTCATCAGCGAGGTTCGTGCCTCAGCGGCAAACGACTGCAGCTTGTTCGTGTTCATTGCTTTTGCCATTCCTTTTCGTCCGTTCACACCAATCACCGGGAAAACGTCTCAGTTTTTCCCCTGCCATGTTCCTATCCGTTATGCGGAAACCAGTTCGCCATGAGTGATGCACTCATAGGAGTGGTCATAGAGATACGTGGGAGAAATATCTATGTTTCCATCCATCCACGTCAGCACACCGTGATCAATGGTGAAGTGTTCAAAGACTTGTTCGTCTCGCAGAGGATCAAACGCAGGAACATCCGAGAACATCTCAGTAAAATCGCACAGCCGCGTCTCCCCGGTAGAAAATGTCACCAACATGATGTAATCAGCGGTAATGCGTGCGGAACGAACCTTCAGCTCAGGATGGACTCCGTTCGCATAGACAATGCCATTCAACTCAAACATCTGCAACTCCCCCTTGTTCCTCACGAAAGCGGCTTAACCCGGTTGAACGGGCGTCCTGCGAATGATAATGCCGAAAAAACGGCTCAGCTCAGGCATTGTTCACCTCCATCGGATTACACGCTACCTCCATGCTATCGCATGTATTTGCCGTTCATCCGATGGCGTCGATCCTGATTAAAGCAAAACGCGTTTCCCTTCTCTGATGGCACTCATGAGCTTGCGGCGGTATTCGTCCAGAAATTCGTCCACATCGCTTTCGGTGACCAGCATGGGCTTTGGCTTGGGCGGCGTCACGCGGATGTTGCGGTTTGCCGGTTGTACGGCCGTCTCAGCCGGAGCGGCGCCATGCTTGGGGTCCGTATCCCCATTGCCAGTGGTCCCATCGACAGAGGCGGCCGGACTGTTGTTGACCGTGGCGATACCCTCCTGATGTTCCGTCTGTTGCCGCGCGGCATCAAGCTGATTGACCAAAGACAGATATAGATCGCCTTTCACCGTATCGGCGGTCTGACGAATATCAGCGATATACCTTGCGCCATTAATCTTGTCAGCCGCATCATCCAGAGACTGTAGAGCATTGTGTTGCGCAATCTCACGGGCATTGCGGTAGGAATCGATGCCGATGATATTGCTGCGTACGGCCTGCACAGTCGCAAGCGCCTGCTCTCGCTCTTCGCCTATCCAATTCTCAAGATGTTCTTTCAACGCGGTCAGTCGTGTGTTGAACAGGTTGACTTTATTCCCCTGGAACAGCATCGGGTCATCGACGATGGCGCGAACTTCGTCACGTTCTTTCTGTAGGTCAGCAGAAGTGAGCGTGAAGTTCGAATCGTTGGTCGAAATCCAGTCCAGGCCGGAAACCAGCGTTCCCCTCTGCACGCCGTTCAATACGCCGAGAATCGGGTCGATGGTCTCTTCCTTATCATCAAGCAGCCGATCGGTGTTGTTGTCCTCGTTCCTGGCGGGGAAGGATTCCAGAATCCAGTCATCGGGCATGGAGACTACAGCACGCAACCGTCGAACCGGCTCATCGAGCTGTGAAACGAACGCGAACCGGGCATTGGCGTTTTTCAGCGTTTCAATTCGGCTAATCTCCGCGTTCAATCCGTTCTTGATGCACTGAGCCATCTCCTCGGCGTCATTCGGTAATCTACCTGCCGTTAGACCGAGGTAATCGCCAGCGAAATCGCGCAGTTCTTTGAGCTTTCCGGAATCATACGACTTCGGAATCTCCACGCACATGCTTTCGGTTTTTTTCTGATTCGTCAGATATTTGACCATGTCCGTACGCGGCACACGACTGCCATCGAGTACGAGATGAATACGTTCGGCACCATATAGATGGCACAGACAGGCCAACGTGTCCGCCAACGGCCATCCATACGGTACGCCTTCAAAATGCTGGATAATGCCACGCACCGTTGGTTTCAGATTCTTCCGAATCTCACCGGTGATGTAATCGCAGACTTCCTGGGCCGGTAGATCCAAACCGTTGCGCACCGAATCAGTCTCCACAAACGTCGCATCATCGGCACTGGCATCGGCCAAAACGGCTGGCAAATCCTTTTCGGAATAGGCCAGACCATCCACCATGCCCAGATTCGTGTACAGGCGTCCGATGAGTATCTGCAGCCCCTCAGTCACAACGGTTGCCGCATCCTCATGGGCCGTCGTTTCCAGTGTCGTACCGTTATATGCCAATACTGCGGCGGATAGTGCCTTGGTAAGCGCGACCTTCAATCCGGCCTGCATACGCACAAGATCATCACGCTTGTTATCGATGATGCGTTTGCGCGTACCCTGCTCGTTGGCGTGCAATTTCAGATATTTTTCGGTACGTTCAAGCGTGTACAGGTCACGGAGAAGCAACGGATCACTACCAAGAATCACACGCAATTCGTCACGCAGCCCGGCCGATTGCAGAACCTTATCGTCCTGTTCGGCGGAATCCATCGGCGTGATGATGTTCAACATAATAGGCCGTTGGGTGCTTTGTGCAATGCCATCGATGGACAGCCCATAGCGGAATGTTATCTTCTGCCGGCCTTGCCCGTAATTCACCTGCTGGGAGCCGAGAATGTCACTGGCAATGGTCTTGCCAATGCGGGAGCGAATCTGCCGATCCTCAACGTCGACGTTCCTGATCTCATTCTCGATGGCCTGTTCGTCATTGGTCAGGTATTCGTATACATCGCCGGTACGGTGTACGTAGTTCTGCCGCTCAAGCGTGTCCAGAGTATCGCGGATATGCTGTTCCAATTCGGGAATGTTCTCATCGAACCGGTCAAGGATGAGAATGCGCAGATTGCGGACATTGGCGGTGAAACCGTCAACGTGTTTGACCAGAAGCAACGCTTTCAGCAGTGGAAGGGCATAACGGCAGGTTTCCGCATCAAGCTCGCGCGGTGCCTGATTGATGCGATGGTTCACCGTGCTCTGGATAGTGCCGGACACCCCCTCATACAGCGCGCTGAACGGCACCAGTGTACCGACCTTCTTGTCTTTGTAATCCACCAGTGCGCTGCTAATCGTGGCCAGCAGCGAGCGCTCTCCCACCGAACGGTGCTGCCCCTCGAAGAATCCGGCAGCGCTCATGCCACGCATTGCCGCCTGGAACAGTGCAAACTCATAATTGATGAGTGGGTATGTGGCGGTGAAATCCGCTTCTGTGCCGAACTTGTTGGTATCACGGAATTGACGCGTGTTGCCCCCGCCTTGGAATGTGAATAAAGCATCCAATTCGTCGCGATGCTTATGCCATAGTTCTTCGGTTGCAGCCTCGCCCTGATCGGTTTTCAGCAGAAGTCGTTTTTGGATAACTTCGATGGCGTCCGCGCTGGAAAGCTTCAGGTTGATGGCGAACCGGCCTTTGATCTTGGTGAAATCAAGTCCTTGGCGGACCGTGCGGTCGCCTACTACGGCATCAATGTCTTCCTGCGAGGTGACAATCACCCATACCCGCCCGTTGGTGCGGGAGAACAGCTCCTCGGTGACGGTCTGCAGGTTCAGCATACGGTCGATATCGGTGCCGATGAACTGGCCGACTTCATCCACCAGGAACACGAGTCGGAAGTTTTCTGACTGTCGCTGAAGCCAATCGCGCACATCGTCAGCAAAATCGGCGATGGTGGGATTGTACTGTTTCTGGTAATCCTTGAGGATATCGCGAACCTCGTTGCCGGTCACCGCGGTGAATGCCTGATCTATCTTGGAACCGGAGAATGCGGCCTGTGTGCGCCCTTTGGACCATGGTTTGCCGGTGAGTTGCTCGAATACGTCCTTGAATTGTTTGAGATAGCCCTCGTTATCAAGATCTCGTTCCAACTTGGCAACATACTTATTGGCACCGTAATATCCGCGTGCATCGTCGAAGACGCGGATGAAAGCGTCCATCAGCGCGGTTTTGCTGCCCTTTTGCGAGATGCTGTCGATGTTGAATAGCAACGACATGGCCGGAATGCGAAGATTGGCGTCCAGTAGTCCTTCAAGCTCGTGGTTTTCGGCCCGACGCGCCTTTGCCTTCATATTGCCTATGACCTCGGCACGGCTTATCGGCTGCTCCTTGCCTCTATCGGAACCACCATCAGAGTTGTTCTTGGCCGGGGCATCACCGAGGATATGGGAAAGAATCTTCAGCAAGTGCGATTTACCCGATCCGAAGAAACCGGAAATCCACACGCCGTTGGTGTAATCCGCGGTCGGATCATTGTATGTGTCGAGAAATCGTTCAAGATTGGTCTGTATCTCGTTGGTCAGCACATACTCACGGACTTCGTCGACGATTTTGCCGTCATCGCTGGCCTTGATCACGCCATCGATTTTCTCATCGATGTTCTTGACGAAGATCTGATTCAGTTCCAGCTCGCTGTTCATGAGTCGGTTCCCTCCGTAATCATGGTATTGAGACTAAAGGCACGGTAGTAGTTGTCTGCGGCCAAAGTATTGAACAGACGCATCACCGAGACGGTTGTTGCCGTCTTCTCGTATTTGCCCGGGAAAAACAGCACTACGGGAGTGCTGGCAGGGAAAATCTTCTGGATAAGATTCAACAGGGCGTGAGCACGGATATACGGGTATACATGGCCGATGCCGGTCAGGAACACGATGTGGGCTCTTTGCTCGGCTACCGCTTGTTGATATTGACCGGCAAGGACATCTTTCAACTCGCCCGCATCCGTATCGAACATGCCTGCGAGTGCCTGATAGAAATCATCCTCCTGCAGGTGCGGCCACTCATCTGAAACATCGTTGGCGTCTTCACCGCCGTGCATCTCGGCTTCTTGCCCGATGACCGATTCGAGGATATCGTCATCCCGCATGATGCGAATCACCGTCTCATACAGGTCAATGATCAGAACGCCAGGGGCAGAGTCGTTGGAGTCCACTGGATTCATGCTTTGCAGACGGTTCGCGAGCATGGGAATTCGCCGTTCGACTTCCAGTTCCTTTTCAGGAGGGTATGCATAGATATAGTTTGCCGGTTCGCCGCCGGTGTCTTCTCCGTTACGGAAGCGTCTGCTTCTCATCGCGCGGAACAACCCATCGAAATCCTGCTCAATGGTGCGTGGATGCCGACGTATCTCGTCATCGGGATTCGTCATATCCGTCTCTCCTCATGCGACCTTGTATCAGCCCGCTTATCTTTACTTGCGTTTCGATGCCCCAATCATTCCTTCATCGTTCCCGCGATGGGAAGAACCGGAATGATTCGGGCTTGTCTTCAAGGATAGCGGTCACTGACTTGCTCAACAGGGAAGGCAGCAGCGTGTCATTTTCCTTTTCCCATAATTCCGCTTCATTCATGGCCTTGAACACGTTCGCGCGCAATTTTCCGGCGGTAAGCGCGCTCATCTCCTCCAATTCGGGATGCCACATCGATTTAGCCAGAATGAACTGGTCATAGTCACTTTTGGCAAGTGTCGAGAATCCCATCAGATACCGTTCGCGAAGCACGTCGTTGGCGAAGTCACCTATCAATGCGTAATACCGGCACATGGCCACCCACATCAACGCTTGGCGATCCGAGGCAGGAGTATCACTATCCACTAGGTATCGAACCTCCGTTTCAGTCAGCGCGCTCAGACGTTTCAACACCTCACCGACGACGCGGGAATTTGCCGAGCGGGTACGTATGGAGAGCACGTTCTCTTCAATGGCCTGCTTACGGATGCGGGTTATATGTTCTCCGATTTCGTGGTCTGTGTCTGTTTCTCCGTTCGTGGGTTCCGCGTCGAGCGACGTGTATTCGTGTTCGTTCTCAACAAAGAGCGTGGCAAGAATTTTCCCCTGCTGGGCAAGAAGCCCTCCGACCGTGAACGACAACCGATAACGCTCGTCCTGCGGGTTCTCCGCACCATACGAACTAGCCATCAGCCCTCCTTATCATCCACAGCACAAGAATATTTCAGAATACGCGCGGGGTGAGATATGCGTACCGTAAATCGAGGAACTTGGCCAACACTCGATGATAAGTTACTAACGGATCCATATGGACTGTGAAAATCACCGGTCTCAGCAAAATGTCAAGCTCCAGCCTCTCGAACGCATCAAGTAATCAGTTATTCATTCATACTCATCGGATTATGCACCTCATTATCATGATTCCCACCGTTTCTCACCATCACCCTTCACCATCAAGCAACCAATCCAAGGCATAAACCTGTTTTATCCCCTCATGGTCCACCGGGCGTTCATCGTCCAGCGTGATCAGCGTTTTCGGATAATTGTCCCTTACTGCACGCAACGACGATAATTCCCGTTCCAAGGTGTGTGGGTCGTACACGGATTCACTCACCTGATAGTATCGAGGTCCATCTGCGCCATTGATGATGAAATCAATCTCCCCACTTGTACTTTGCCCCACAAATACATCCCCTTCCGTGCGCATCAGTTCAAGGAACACCACGTTCTCCAGCAGACGTCCGGTATCGCGCACCTTGTTGGAGCACAGCACGCGACGGATGCCCAGATCCACGGCATAATACTTACGTTCCTGCCGCAACGCTCGCTTGCCCTTGATGTCATATCGCCGCACCGGATAGAAGATGAACGCAGCCGCAAGTCCCTCCACATAGTTGGATACCGTAGGCGACGATATCTTCGTGCCCATCGAAGTCATGGCGTCTGCAATGGATTTGGGGTTGACGAGATTGCCTACATTATCAAAGAGATAACGAGTGACCGTCTCCAATGCCGCGATGTTGGAAACACCCAGCCGCGCAGCCACATCCTTGAACAACACGGTGTTGAGGATGCCGTCAAGGTAGTCGTGCAACATCGTCGCATCGCCGGAAAATCCGACCGTGGCAGGCAACGCCCCATCATGCAGGTATTCGGACCAGACTCGCTGTTTGGTCAATCCTTCGCTGGAACGAGCATCCCAGTATTCGGCGAACGACAACGGCGTCATGGAAATCTCCACGTATCGACCAGATATCAGGGTCGTCAACGTACCGGAAAGCAGCATGGCGTTCGATCCGGTGATATACAGGTCGATATCACCTCTGGCCTGTAGGCCGTCAAGCGATCTCTGAAAGTCAGGCACATTCTGTATCTCGTCAATTAGCACATAGTGTCGGCCGGCTGATGATGCGGATTGTGCCTCAGACGCTACGCCACACCGATAGAGAACCTCCTCGTACAGGCGATGGTATTCGAGAAGCGGCTCGTTTTCCAGCAGCTCGAGATTGATATGCACAATGGCATCCGGCGCCACACCATACTGTTCAATCAACCTTTGCTTCCACAGCAGCATCAACGTAGATTTGCCACAACGGCGTACGCCGGTAATCACCTTGACTACATCACGGTCCTTCCATGCGTCAAGCTTATGAAGATAACGCGGCCTATCGATCATCAGCACCACCTCAGCCAAACAGATATTTCATTTTTCTATGTTACCAGATTTCATATTGATTTAAAATTTATTTTATTTTATTCAATAATCAGCTAAAAATAGATAACGTCCGAATTATTGCGCAAATTGGTTGAGGGCTTGG
>UMFR01042867.1_pt1 | contig 15829 bp, 12 predicted proteins | sample 1965041 | NCBI WGS metagenome assembly UMFR01 (sample SAMEA4836049, study PRJEB28245) | human gut metagenome | biome: gut microbiome; material: fecal sample | place: Denmark | collected 2008
CGACACGCATGCGGATGTTTCGGCAACCTATGCTACATTTTTACCGTCAGACGTTTACCCGTATAGGCGACCGTCTTCTCCCGTCCGTCGGGCATACGCAGCGTAAAGGTATATCGGTCCGACATACCGTCGTACGAGCCTCGCCGCGGATTGATCGTAAGCGTACGGCGGGCATCATTCCAGCGCATCTCGATCTCGGTATATGCACCCGACTCGTAGTCATAGCCGTCACCGCGGTCTTCGTATAACGTAAACTCCCCGTCAGCTCCCGGGTAGAGGCACAGCGTAAGGTCGTTCCACGCCTTCTCGCCGCTGTACTGCACATCGGGGCCCAGAGGCACGATGCTGCCCGCACGTACGAACAGCGGAATGCGGTCAAGCGTGGTGGTGACCGTTACATTGTCCCCGCCATCATGTCGCTCGCCGCTCCAGAAGTCGTACCACGACGTTCCCGCCGGCAGATATACATCCATCGTATGGCTCTGCGTGAAGTCCACGCCGCCGGCAGCCTCGCCGCCGTCGGTATTGACACGGCGGCCCCAGCCCTCGTTCTCAGCCAACTGACGCTGCACCTGCTCCGGCGTATATTGCGCCTCAAGCACGGGCGCTACAAGAAACGCACGGCCGAACATATATTCGTCGCCCATGTTCCAAGTGTTGCGGTCGTCGACAAAGTCCATGAACAGCGCACGCATGAAGGTCCCGCGATCGTGCGTCACCTCCCATGACGTCGAGTAGATATATGGAAGAAGCTTGTATCGCAGCCTGATGGCATCAACCAGAGCGTCATATACCGGTTCGCCCGCCTTGCCGTAACGGAACACCTCGCGCGAGGCATCTGCCCCGTGGCTGCGCATCATGGGGCAGAAGACCCCGAACTGCATCCACCGGACATAGAGTTCGCGGTACATCGGGTTTTCGGGCGCGCTGTCGGGCCCCTTCGTATTGTACGAGCCGGCAAAGAACCCGCCCAGATCGGAGTTCCAGTGCGGCATGCCCGTGAGCGAGAAGTTCAGTCCCGCCGTCACCTGACGCCGCAGCATGTCCCATGACGACTGCACGTCACCCGACCACACGACCGAACCGTAACGCTGCTGCCCCACAAAGCCCGAACGCGTCAGAATCAGAACGCGCTTGTCCGATGTCACGGCACGCTGGTGGTCCGACACGCCGCCGACGGTAACCAACGGATAGGCGTTGCGCACGCTGCGATAGGATCCCATGCCCGTCTGGCGGTCGAAATCCGAATCCTTGGGGTTGAAGTGGTCGGGCTCCGTAGAGTCCATCCACCAGCCGTCGATACCTATATCGAAGAGTCCGCTCTTGAGGTATTTCCAATATATGTCGCGCGCCTCCGACGAGTAGGCATCGTACACGCGCACACCCGACGGATAGCTCAGATCGGGCGGCCAGCCGTCAACACCCGACTGCGGCCACGTCTCGATATCGAAGAGCAGCCCCTTCGAGTTCAGTTCGCGGTAGGGCTTGGTCGCGGGACCGAACGACGACCATATCGAGATCATCATACGGGCATTCATGGCATGCACCTCGTCGACCATCTGCTGCGGACGGCTGAACGACGGATTCTTGAAATCCATGGCGTTCCACAGGTAGTTGTGCCCCCAATACTGCCAGTCCTGAATTATGCAATCGAGAGGTATGCCCAGCTCGCGGTAGCGGCGAACCACCCCCACGGTCTCATCCTGACTCTTGTAACGCTCCTTGCTCTGCATGAAACCGTAGCCCCACAGAGGCATCATCGGCACGTCTCCCGTCAGGGCGCGGATCTGGCCTATCACCCCGTCGGCCGAACCGCCGAACATGAAATAATAATCCATGCAGTCACCCACGTCGGAACGGAACGAGGTCTCCTCGTCGTTGTCGATATAGAGTGTCCCCGAATAGTTGTCCCAGAAGATACCGTAACCCTTAGTCGACTGGAACAGCGGCGTCACATCCTCAACGTTGCCCTGCACCAGATATTTGTTCATGTTGCGCTGCATCATCTCCCCGTTCTGCAGCTGTCCGAGTCCGTAGAGCCCCTCGCCGTCATCCGTATCGAAACCCTGATACACGGCGTATATATCGCGTCCTGCGTCATTGAACGGCGTAAAGGCACGGTCGTTTTCCGTCTCGCTCAACAGTTCTCCGCCCTTGGCATCCGAGAACGACACCACGCCGCTGCGGCCGTCGATACGCACCGTCAGAGCGTCGCTGCTCATCTCCGCAACGCCGTCACCATCATATCGCGTCTTGAACTCCACCGTTTCGGGCTTCGCTATGACCGAAAGGCTCGTCTTTGCGACCTGCATGCCATGCGGACTCTTCAATACGCGCACCGTCCGCGGCGTGTACCACTCCACCTCGATGTCGACACCCTTGTCGGGCACCGTCGTCCTGAGGCCGTGCGCCGTGCGTTCAAACTCCTGCGCCTGCGCCGCCACGGCAAGGGCGCACATAGCCACAGATATGATCAAATGCTTCATACGATATATTTTGTTGTGATTTTCCTCTCTGTTCAACGTTCCACCCTTCAACACGAGTCAGCCGCCGTATTCAAAACGCCCATCGGAGTGAAGGCCAGTTACAAATATACGAAAAAGGCCCGACAAGACAAACCGCCATCACGGCGCAACGCTTACACGCAAGCTATCGGATTGATATAACGGCACTTGCCACCCGACATCAAAAGCCGAGAGCGATCCGTTTCCCGGCATGCACCTAATCTCGCCGCCATAAAGGATGCATAAATCCGACACGGCCGATTCAAAACACGGTTTTATATTTGTCTTGGCATTCTGTTTTTCGTATATTTGCATTAATGGGCGCAACTCTCGGCAATAACCGAAAGTCTGCCGCCCGAACCGATTACGAAACACATAACACCTTACACCATGGCTCTCTTCTCACTCTTCACGGGCGGCGGCAGCGGAAGCGGCCACGCCTACCCCACCGACACCATCACCGCAGCCGACGGTACCGTCGTCACCTTCACCTTCTTCAAGCACGCATCGCTGGCCATCGAGGTGGCGGGCAAGCACATATACGTCGACCCCGTGGCCGAATACGCACCATACGCGCGTCTGCCCAAGGCGGATGTTGTGCTGGTGACGCACTCGCATTACGACCACTTCGACCGCGCCGCCATCGACGACGTAACCACGCGCCACAGCATCATCGTCTGCGACAAGACCTCGGCCGAGGCATTCGAAGGCGACTGCGTAACGATGGTCCCGGGTGCCGTGGCCGACCCCATACCTCAGGTGCATATCGAGGCCGTGGCCGCATACAACACTACGGATGGACATACCGGTTTCCACCCCAAAGAGCGTGAGGATTGCGGCTACATACTCACCATCGCCGGTCTGCGCATCTATATCGCGGGAGATACGGAAGATACGCCCGAAGTATTGGCTCTGCACGACATCGACGCGGCGTTCCTGCCCGTGAACCAGCCATACACGATGACCGTCGATCAGGCCGTGCGCGCCGTGAAGGCCATACGTCCCCGCATATTCTACCCCTACCACTACGGCGAGGTCGATGAGAAGACCGACATCGACCGTCTGAAACGCGAGCTGGAGGGGGTTACGGACGTGCGCGTATTCCCCATGGAGTAGCACGCCGCCGAACGAAAAGAGCGAGCCGACGGGGAAGCATCCGTCGGCTCGGTTCATATTACACTGTCGGCTTTATCACGCCTGCGACTTATCGTCACGCTGGTCATAAAGTTTGTATTCGACAATGAAGGCTATGAGCAGGCCGAGACCACCCATAAAGAGGACACAGCCGGCGACAATATCAGTATTACTATAATAATTTTCATTCAAACATAAATTTGCGGCCAAAATACGCCCCACGACGGCACCCAGACCCAGACCTACCAGCACGGCACCTATGCGCAGGGGCCATGCGGCGGCATGACGCGGGCGCGGCGACACGGAGGGCACACCGCCACCGACGCGCAGGCCCGAAATTTTAGCATAATCCAGAAGCGAGGCGGGGTCCATCCGTTCGATTATCATGCGGCGCTCCTTGCGGCATATAATCAACTCAAAGAACTTGTAAAGGAAGAATGCCACGATCAGAAAGACCAGAGGCGTGATGATAAAATCATACATAATATAAGGCTTTAAAGGTTAAAAATTCAATTCTTGCGGCGGGCGTTCCTTCCCGCTTTCGTAATATTGGACGCAGCCCGACTGAAAAGGTTACACATACGGAGAAAAAATTACGCCACGCTGTAACCTTTCGGCTGCGGCAGCGTCTAAATGTATGCCATGCGACAACAACAGGAACACGACCTCATAGAACGTATCGCCGGCGGCGACACCGAAGCCTTCGCCGTGCTGGTCGACCGCTACGCCCACACGGTACACGCGCTCGTGGCGCGCATTGTGGTCACGGCCGAAGATGCCGAGGAGGTGACGCAGGACGTATTCCTCAAGGTGTTCGACCATCTGCCGCGATTCGATCACCGCAGTTCGCCGGCCACATGGATCTACCGCATAGCCTTCAACACGGCCGTATCGCACGCGCGGCGACGCCGCAGGCCGACTTGCCCCATCGACGAGCGGCGCATCGCCGCCATAACGGATGACGAGGCCGAACGTCTTGAGGAGATGGTCGAGCGGCAGCAGGCGTTGGATAAACTCGCCGCCGCGATCGAAGCGCTCGAGGCCGATGAACGCGCCCTCGTGACGCTGCGTTACTACGACGACCGCTCAGTTGCCGAGTGTGCCGCCATAACGGGACTGACGGAGGCCAATGTAAAGGTGCGGCTGCACCGCATACGCAAGAAACTATATGCAATGATAACCTCTGCAACGAATGAATACAAATGATACCATACACCGCGCCATGATGCGCACGCCGCAACCCGAACTGCCAGCCTCGTTCACGCCGCAGCTCATGGTGCGCGTACGCCGTCGCAGCTGCCTGCGCACGCTGCTGCACAATGCGGCCTTGACAGCCGTTGCCATCCTCGTCGTGGCCGCGGCCATAGCCGCCATGGTTCTCTTCCTTCCCCAAAGCAGCCTTCGGCAGCCCTCCCCGACGGCCGTATATGATCTGAAGCCGGAACCGCTGTCGCAAACATTCAAAAACCTTCTGCCGTCGATGCCCGAGTTGCCGAAGCTGCCACGGGTGGAGATGACCGACGTACCTCACGAACAGGTCTCGTTCTGGGCACTGTTATCGGGAGTAATGTTACTGCTGCTTATAACCGATACCCTTCTGCGGCGGCATCTGCGCCAGCGCCACAGGGAGCGCCACAGATAAATGAAGGCGGCGGCTCCGAGGGGCACTTCCCGAAACCGCCGCAATATTCGCAGGATATTCCGCGACCGAAGATACGGCCGCAGAACCCTATATGTTCATATCAATATATAAATCGTCGTCGGGACATGCCGTCATGCCGCCCGACACAATCCGCACACCCTACTCCAGAAGATGGCACTCCTCGAGGCGGCCGATCCAAGCCCTCGCGTCGCGCTCGGCCACATCCGCCGCAACGTCGTAGTTGGAGGTCAATATGCGCACGGCATCCTCCAATTCGAAATCCTTATCCAGCAGTTCGTTCCACAGAAGCAGCGCGCTGTCGTTGAACGTTATGATGCGGGTCATGTCGGCACCCACCTTGCCCTGCATTATCACCACATTCTCGCCGGCGATATCGCGCACCTTATATCCTTGTTTGATCTTCATGATTCATCCTTTTAAGCTGAGCAAATATACGGAAAAAACGACAGATCACGCACTTTTTTCGTAATTTTGTCTCTCGGTATGACTAACGACGAGATGCGCCGACGGCTACTGGCCGTCATTGATAAATATTGGGGTTACAAGGACTTCCGCCCCGGGCAGGAGCAGATCATGCTCTCCGTGCTGGAGGGGCGCGACACCCTCGCTCTGATGCCTACGGGCGGCGGAAAGTCGCTTACGTATCAGGTCCCCGTAATGGCCCGCACGGGTCTCTGCATCGTCATAACTCCGCTTATCGCCCTCATGAAGGATCAGGTCGACCGCCTGCGCCGTATGGGTATCGCCGCCACGGCTATCCACTCGGGTCTCTCATACTCGCAGATCGACATTGCGCTCGACAACTGCGTCTACGGCGACATGAAGTTCCTTTACGTGGCTCCCGAACGTCTGGCCACCGAAGCATTCCGTCTGCGCGTACAGCGAATGAAGGTGACGCTCTTGGCCGTCGACGAGGCACACTGCATATCGCAATGGGGTTACGACTTCCGTCCCTCATATCTCCGCATCGCCGAGCTGCGCAAGCTGCTGCCCGACGTGCCAGTACTCGCACTCACGGCCTCGGCAACGAAACTCGTCGCCGAGGACATAATGCAGCACCTCGATTTCGAGAAGCCCAACATCATACGCAGCAGTTTCGCCCGTCCCAATCTATCCTATGCCGTACGGCATACCGACGACAAGCAGGAACAGCTGATGCGTATCGTAAATGCCGTCGAGGGGTCGGGCATAGTCTATATGCGTACGCGCGAAGGGTGTGAACAGATGGCCGAAAAACTGCAGCAGGCAGGCCATTCGGTCGCATTCTACCATGCGGGCCTCCCGCATGCCGAGCGCGACATGAGGCAGGAGGAGTGGACAAAAGGAAAGGTACGCATAATGGTTGCCACGAACGCATTCGGTATGGGTATCGACAAGGCCGACGTGCGGTTTGTCGTCCACTACTCGATGTGCGACTCGCTCGAGAGCTACTATCAGGAGGCCGGACGTGCTGGCCGCGACGGCCGCCGAAGCTATGCCGTGCTGCTCGTCTCGTCGGACGACCGCCCCACGATATTGCGCCGCTTCGAAGCGGAATTCCCGCCGCTGGAGCAGATAAAGTCGATATACGAAAAGTTGTGCGACTACGTACAGGTAGCCGTCGGGGACGGACTCTACGCCTCGTTCCCATTCAACATGCACGACTTCTGCGCCCGCAACCACATATTCGCCGGCAAGGTCTTGGCAGCGATCAAGCTCCTCCAGCAAAACGGATACCTCACACTCACGGAGGAGATGGAGAACCCGGCCCGCATACTCTTCTGCGTCAGCCGCGACGACCTCTACCGCATACGTGTCGAGCGCAACGACCTCGACCACATCATACGTACCATACTGAGGCTCTACAACGGCATCTTCATCGACTTCCGCCCCATCGACGAGCAGCAGATCGCCTCCGTGAGCGGCTATACCGTAACACACGTGAAGGAGCTGCTCAAACGCATGTGGCAGATGAGAATCATACGTTACATACCCTCCAACCGCTCGGCCATACTCTTCTTCGACGAGGAGCGTCTGCCCACGAAGGACGTATACATATCGCCCGACACCTATCTGCGGCGCAAGCAGCTCATGACCGAACGCTTCGAGAACATGCTTCGCTACGCCGAAAATAGCGATACCTGCCGCAGCGTGATACTCCAGAGCTACTTCGGCGACGATCAGGCACACGACTGCGGCGTATGTGATATATGCCTCGACAGGCGCCGTCGTGCCCGCGCGGCCGCGGGGTCCGCCTCACAAGATACGGATGTGGATACTGCCCTGCGCCGCACCGTTATCGAAGCGCTGAAGCAGACGTCGGCAACAGGCAAGGAACTCTGCCGCAACATAAATACAGACCCTGCACGTGTGGCCGCGGTTATAGAGGCTCTGCTCGCCGAGGGCAAAATTTCCACCACGGCAAGCGGGAAACTCGTATTAATTGAGTAAATTTGCAGTCGCGATTCAATCCGTCAAGAATGATTTTTCGATCTACCATATCAAACGAAGAGGCGGCACAACTGCCCGCAGCGCATTTCGACGGCGAGATTGTCATCGTCGACAACGACGAGCAGATCGAAAGCGTCTGCAAGGATCTCGCCGCACAACGCATCATAGGCTTCGACACCGAAACCCGCCCGTCGTTCAAGGCCGGACAGATGAACAAGGTGGCCCTGCTGCAACTATCCACACACCGGCGCTGCTACCTCATACGTCTATGCCGCATAAAGCTCCACAACGCCCTACTCTCGATACTCAGCAATCCCGACATCATCAAGATCGGCGCCGACGTCGAGGGTGACATACGCGCCCTGCACGTGCTGCGGCACTTCCGCGAGCGTGGATTTACGGACCTGCAGCGTATCATATCCGACTGGGGCGTCGAGGAGAAGAGCCTGCGCAAGATGGCCGCCATAGTGCTCGGGCAGCGCGTCTCGAAGGCTCAGCGGCTGAGCAACTGGGAGGCCGCAGCCCTAACGCCGCAACAACAGATGTACGCCGCAACCGACGCGTGGGTCTGCATAGCCATATACGAGAAACTTCTCGCAACGCCCAACGGCCACACCTCATCGGCCGAAGCCATATAAACCCAAATACCCGCCGCAATGACTACACAGATATTTCTTCGTCGCGGAAAAGAGGAGTCGCTGCTGCGACGCCATCCGTGGATATTCTCCGGCGCCATCGCCTCCGTACGCTCCGACAAGCCCCAGATCGAAGAGGGCGAAGTGGTCGACGTATATACACAGGCGGGAGAGTTCATCGCGCGCGGACACTACCAGATAGGCTCCATCGCCGTGCGTGTCCTCACGTTCGAGCGCGAGCCCATAGATCAGGCATGGTGGAACCGCCGCATAGCCGTCGCTTGCGACGTCCGGCGTTCGCTCGGACTCTCGACGGCACCCGATACCGACTGCTACCGTCTGGTACACGGCGAGGGAGACTCGCTGCCCGGACTCGTAGTCGACATATACGGGTCGGTGGCCGTCATACAGTGCCACTCGGTGGGCATGTACCGCTCGCGCATGGCCATAGCCGAGGCCCTGCGTACGGCATTCGCCGACCGCCTTACGGCCATCTACGACAAGAGTTCGCAAACAGTCCCCTTCAAGGCAGGACTGAATGCCGTCGACGGATATCTGTTCGGACACTCCGACTCCAAGTCGCACGTCGTAACCGAAAACGGACTCAAGTTCAAGGTCAACTGGGAGGAGGGACAGAAGACGGGATTCTTCCTCGACCAGCGTGAGAACCGCGCCCTGCTGCGCCGCTACGCCGCGGGCCGCAACGTACTCAACACTTTCTGCTATACGGGAGGGTTCTCGGTCGGGGCCATGGCTGGAGGAGCCTTAGAGGTATGCTCCGTCGATTCGTCGGAGAGGGCCGTACAACTCGCAGACGAGAACATGAAACTCAACTTCGGCGATGCCGTCCGACATCAGGCCATCGCCGCCGATGCCGTCGAGTATCTCAAACAGATAGGCGACCGCTACGATCTGATCATACTCGACCCGCCGGCATTCGCCAAACACCACAAGGTGCTCGGCAATGCCCTGCAAGGGTATAAACGCATCAACGCACGTGCCCTGTCGCAGATACGCAGCGGCGGTATCCTATTCACATTCTCCTGCTCGCAGGCTGTCTCCAAGGAGTTGTTCCGCACGACCGTATTCTCAGCCGCTGCCATCGCCCGCCGGAACGTACGGATACTCCACCAGCTGACGCAACCGGCCGACCACCCGATAAACATCTACCACCCCGAAGGCGAGTATCTCAAGGGGTTGGTTCTCTATGTGGAGTAGGCCAGCAACACCGCACCATACTCTCCGAGCCGCTGCAAGATATACATGTCACAGCGATTACGCAGCCGTCGCGCCAAGATTTTACATGCAAGGCAGATCGGCAAAGTAAGAGACATATAGAGTATATATCCAAACGTCCGATAAACAAAAATGGGGATCGCTCCAAAAGGAGGATCCCCGTAAATCTTTCCATCTCACTCAGAACTTGAAGAATGCCCCGATGTTTATCACGACGGGATTCTTGCGCGCATCGTCGAACATGGGCTGCCACTTGAGCCCTGCCGACAGATCCCAATTAGGAGCGATCTGAACATCGAAGCCGCCACCCAGATTCAGACCCGCAGCCCAACGGCCTATGTCGTTGGCAACAAGACCGGCCTCGGGATAGAGAGACCAGCCGCCTCCCATGTGGAACACATACTGAGCATTGCAGCTCAACTCTATAGAGCAATGATCGTGAAGCAGTCCCATGAGTGACGGTTCGATACGCCAATGATCGGTAAAGCTGTAGCGACCGACTGCACCGAGGCCGACCACAGTGCTCGTGTTGGTGTAGATGCTCATACGAGGACCCACTGCCCACCTGCCGGCATCCTGCGCCGACGCCGCAACAGTACACAGAACCGCCACGGCCAAGATCAACAATTTTTTCATATTTTTTAGTTTTGGGATTGGGTTACAACATCAAATATACGAAAAAAAAACATCAAATCAAATTAACCTGCAACATATTTCCCCGCGACGGACAATCTACACCCCCGTCGGCAGCAGCGGCCGGCCGCCAATGTCTACCCACGAATATATACATATCTATGGCTTGGCGACACTTACGTCTCTGTCGCATACGGAGGAAATACGACTAAGTAACATCCGGCCTACACAAAAAATTCTTTCCTCCATACCCACCCCACACGCACCGCTCACCTTACAACGATACCTTCAAAAAGAATGCGGGCCGCCCGACTCGGACAGCCCGCACGCTATAATGCGACACAAGGTCGATTAGTACTCCATCTTCGAGAGACGCTTGTAGTTGTTGTAACGCCACTTTGCATTCTCCTCGGCAGCACGGAACAACTCGTCAGCCTCGGCAGGGAATGCCTTCTTAAGAGACGTATAACGAACCTCCTTCATCAGGAACTCTTGGAACTTCGACCAGTCGGGCTCCTTCGAATCGAGCACGAAAGGATTCTTGCCCTGCTGCTCGAGCTCGGGGTTGTAGTGCCACAGATGCCAGTAACCGCAAGCAACAGCCTCCTTGCCGACGGTCTGCGTACGCGTCATACCGCCCTTGATACCGTGGTTGATACACGGAGCGTAGGCAATGACAAGCGACGGTCCGGGATATGCCTCGGCCTCCTTCAGCACGTTGAGCAACTGGTTCTGCGATCCGCCGATCGACACCTGAGCCACATACACATAACCATAGGTCATAGCCATGGCACCAAGATCCTTCTTGCGGATACGCTTGCCGCTCGAAGCGAACTTGGCAACGGCACCGATAGGAGTAGCCTTCGACGACTGGCCTCCGGTGTTCGAATATACCTCGGTATCAACTACCAGAATATTCACATCGGCACCCGACGCCAGAACGTGGTCTACACCGCCGTAGCCGATATCGTAACCCCAGCCGTCACCACCGATGATCCACTGCGACTTCTTCACCAGCCAATCCTTCATCTCGAGGATCTTCTTGCAGGTATCGCAGCCGCAAGCCTCCATCATCGGGACAAGACGTGCCGTAACCTCGGCCGACTTCGATGACGAACCGCGGTTCTCGATCCACTCCTTCATAACACCCTTCAGCTCGTCCGAGCACTGCTGACACTCGGCGATAGCCTGCTCCATATACTTCTGGATGCGGTCACGGAGCTTCTCGACACCGATATGCATACCCAGACCGAACTCGGCATTGTCCTCGAACAGAGAGTTCGCCCATGCCGGGCCCTGACCCTTGGCGTTGGTGCAATAGGGGGTCGAGGGTGCCGATCCCGAATATATCGAAGTACAGCCCGTAGCGTTGGCAACCATCATCTTGTCGCCGAAGAGCTGCGTAATGGCCTTGATATAGGGAGTCTCGCCGCAACCTGCGCAGGCGCCCGAGAACTCGAACAGAGGCTGCGAGAACTGCGAGTTCTTAACAGTCTTGGTAGTATCGACAACACCCTGCTTGTAACCTATCGTCGAGGTGATCTTCTGCCAATTCTCGGCCTGCTGCATCTGGCTCTCAAGAGGCTTCATAACCAGAGCCTTGTTCTTGGCGGGGCAGACATCGACACAGTTGCCGCAACCCGTACAATCCAGCGGCGACACCTGTACGCGGAACTTGTAGGCCTTGGTCTCGCCCAGACCCTGCTTCCACGGCAGGCCCGTAGCTGCGGCCTCCTCCTCCGTTGCGAGGAACGGACGGATGGCGGCGTGCGGGCAGACATACGAACACTGGTTGCACTGGATACAGTTGTCAACGATCCACTCGGGAACGTTCACGGCGATACCGCGCTTCTCGTATGCGGCCGTACCGTTGTCCCACGTGCCGTCCTCACGGCCGTTAAATGCCGAAACCGGCAGATCGTCACCCTTCAGGGCGTTGATCGGATCCACAACCTTGCGGACGAACTCCGGACGCGACATGTCGATGCCGTGCGACGCATCCTTAACCTCGATATTGGCCCACTCGGCAGGAACCTCCACCTTCTCTACGGCATTGCCGCCGGCATCTACCGCAGCGTAGTTCATGTTGACGATATCCTCGCCCTTCTTGCCATAAGACTTCAGGATGGCGTGCTTCATCTCCTCGACAGCCTTCTCGAACGGAATCACATTGGCGATCTTGAAGAATGCCGACTGCATGATGGTGTTGGTACGCGATCCCAGACCCAGCTCGGCTGCGATCTTCGTAGCGTTGATGATATAGAAGTTGATATTGTTCTTGGCCATGTAGACCTTCATGTGGTCGGGCAGCGTAGCGCACGTGGTAGCCGCATCGTGTACCGAGTTCAGAAGGAACGAACCGCCCTTCTTCAGACCCTTCAGCACATCATACTTGTCGACATACGACGGAACATGGCAGGCCACGAAATCGGGCGTCGTAACCAGATAGGGCGAGCGGATCGGGTTGTCGCCGAAACGCAGGTGCGACGAAGTGTAGCCTCCCGACTTCTTCGAGTCGTACGAGAAGTATGCCTGACAATACTTGTCGGTCGAACCGCCGATGATCTTGATCGAGTTCTTGTTTGCACCGACCGTACCGTCCGAACCCAGACCGAAGAAGAGAGCCTCGAACGTACCGGGCTTCGCCAGCGAGATCTCCTCGCCGATAGGCAGCGAGAGATTCGTCACATCATCGTTGATGCCGACAGTGAAGTGGTCCTTCGGCTCGGCCGAGAAGAGGTTCTCGACAACGGCCAGAATCTGTGCCGGCGTGGTATCCTTAGACGAAAGACCGTAGCGGCCGCCGATGATAAGGGGCTGCTGAGCCTTGCCGTAGAACATATCCTTGACATCGAGGTAGAGGGGCTCGCCGTTTGCTCCGGGCTCCTTCGTACGGTCGAGTACGCAGATACGCTTTACGCTTGCGGGAACCGCATCGAAGAAATACTTCTCCGAGAAGGGACGGTAGAGGTGTACGGTGATAAGACCCACCTTGCGGCCCTGAGTAGCAAGATAGTCGATGCACTCCTTGATGGTCTCGTTGACCGAACCCATCGCCACGATCACGTTCTCGGCATCGGGAGCGCCGTAGTAGGTGAAGGGCTTGTAAGTACGGCCCGTGATCTTCGAGATCGCAGCCATGGTCTCGGCAACCATGTCGGGAACGGCGTTGTAGAACTTGTTCGAAGCCTCACGCGTCTGGAAATATATATCGGGGTTCTGAGCCGTACCGCGCGTAACGGGGTGCTCGGGATTCAACGCACGGGCACGGAAAGCCTTCAGTGCATCCATGTCGAAGAGCGACGTGAGAGCCGCATCGTCGATCACCTCGATCTTCTGGATCTCATGCGAGGTGCGGAATCCGTCGAAGAAGTGCAGGAACGGAACACGGGCCTTCAGTGCCACGATGTGGGCAACGCCCGCCAGATCCATCACCTCCTGAACAGACGAGGTTGCCAGCATGGCAAAACCCGTCTGGCGCGTAGCCATAACATCCTGATGGTCGCCGAAAATAGAGAGCGACTGTGCGGCCAGTGCACGTGCCGATACGTGGAACACGCCCGGAAGCAGCTCACCCGAGATCTTGTACATGTTGGGGATCATCAGCAGCAAGCCCTGCGATGCGGTGAACGTCGAGGTGAGGGCACCGCTCTGCAACGAGCCGTGTACGGCACCTGCGGCACCGGCCTCCGACTGCATCTCGACGACCTTCACCGTCTCGCCGAACATGTTTTTCTGACCCTGCGCGGCCCACTCGTCGACAAGCTCGGCCATCGTAGAGGAGGGTGTGATGGGATATATGGCAGCTACCTCAGAAAACTTATAGGCTATGTGAGCCGCTGCATAATTTCCGTCACAAGTGATAAATTTCTTCTCTGACATACTAAATTGCAATTTTGTGTATTTTATGAATTTTCGTGTGAAATCCAATCTGTCTGCGGAAAACGAAATTCCGAATTGCCGCAAAGTTACAAAATTCTAATCTTTTTTCATACACTTTTACGCACTAAAAACAGCACGCCCATAAGAGTATCATAATGCACAGTACGACAGCCCCCCACGGCCGTATGCCGACAACGGCGGCATCTGCGCCGACCGTCCCGCGCACGACATCTCTACCGTCTGTGACGCCACTCATCGGCCGTCAGCCGCAGGAAATGCTCCGTACGCAGGTCGCCCAGCGGCGAGAGCTTTCCGGTCTCGGTATGATGGAACGTGAAGCCGCACTTCTCCATCACACGCCGTGACGGATCATTGCCGTCATAGTGTCCGCACCATACGGCATCGAGGCCCAGATCATCGAAACAACGCTCCAACAGCCGATCGACAGCCTCCGGAATCAAACCCTGCCCCCAATATGGCGTGCCGATCCAGTACCCGATCTCGGCCTCGCCATCGGAAATAGAGGCGCTGTGCGTACCGTCCGAGAACATCAACCCTATGCTGCCGACAGGCTCACCCGTATCACGCAACACCACTGCGTATGTCTCGGGTGCTGCAAATACCGTACGTATCGTCTCCAGACTTATCGCCTCCGACGTATGGGGCGCCCATCCGGCTACGGGCCCTATGCGCGGGTCGCTCGCATACTTGAACAGTGCGGCGGCATCCTCCTCATGCCACGGACGGAGAACAAGGCGCGCAGTCTCCAGATGCGGCTCCCGGCGGCGCATCATACGCAATACGGGATATGGATTTCCGAAATCGTCCGTCTCATCGCGACGGAACGTGCGGAACCCCATCCGCCGATAGAAATTCACCGCACGCGGGTTCTGCTCATTTACATCCACATAGACGGCATCACAAGCCGCATCGGCCAACTCGACCAACCGCCTGCCGATACCGTGTCCCATGTAATCGGGAGCAAGAAATAGCATCTCTATCTTGCGGCCGCCGACACCCATGAAACCTGCCGCACGACCGCCGTCCTCTACAACAAACAATCGCTCGACCTGCTCCAGAGCCTCTCTGACGTGGGGCTTGAGGTACAATATATCCTGTTCCGTAAGGAACTTGTGGCTCGCACGCACCGAGTCACGCCATACACCGAGCAAAGCGAACACAAACCTGTCGGTTCGCTCCGATCTCGCAATCTCCGCTATAAACGGTATCACTGCCATAGGACACAAAATTTATATGTAACAGGCCTTCCGGCACAAATCATTCCATCACACCCACCACGCGGCGACAAGATATCAAACGTAAATAAGACATAAGATCTCCCACGCCGAACTACACCTCCCCACACGGTCGCCTCACCGCAACAATCACACAACAGCCACCACAGCAATGCTGAGGCCACATGCAAATTTACTAATTAAATCGTATGGGTAATTCCGCAAAAACAAAAAAAGCCGCCACAGCAGAACATCGCATGGCCGCAGCAAACCAATCGAACAAATACAATATAAATATATGTATACAAAGGTCACATCAGCTGCCGCCGAGTACTCGCGCCCCAGATCACAGATCACCATTCAAGTCTTCCTTACCTTCACCACGGCTACAATTCCCTCATCCAGTTCCGCTACATAAGATGCTTGCACCGTTGCTATACGGGCACAAAAAAAGGTCAGACATCACTGTCTGACCTT
>UMFR01080386.1_pt1 | contig 15779 bp, 10 predicted proteins | sample 1965041 | NCBI WGS metagenome assembly UMFR01 (sample SAMEA4836049, study PRJEB28245) | human gut metagenome | biome: gut microbiome; material: fecal sample | place: Denmark | collected 2008
ACCAAATGCCGAAGATTAAAATGTGCGTTGGCTACAAGATTGGCGATGAGGTTCTCAAACGCATTCCTGCAAGCCTGAACGTTCTGGCTAAGGTTGAGCCGATTTTCGAAGAGTTCGACGGCTGGATGACCGATATCAGCGGCATCCGCAACTATGACGAGCTGCCGGAAAACGCTAAGAAATATCTGGCTAAAATCAGCGAGGTATCCGGTGTTGAGCTGGGTATTATCTCCGTTGGTCCTAACCGCGAGCAGACCATCGTTCTGAAGGAGTTGCTGTAAGCTTAGGCTGCTGAAAAAACAGCAAAAATATTTTAAAAAGTACTTGACTTTCCTTGTGTTAGTCTGTATACTGTTAATGTTGCTAATTTATGGCGACAAATGATTCACTAGCTCAGTTGGTAGAGCACCTGACTTTTAATCAGGGTGTCCCGAGTTCGAGTCTCGGGTGGATCACCAACGAAAATATGCCGTTCTTCGAAAGAAGAACGGCTTTTTTGTATTTGCGGGTACAAATTCCGGCAAAACAGAATATAGTCCTGAAAATTTCCTCCTTGCTAATCAATTCCTGCGGTAGTAATATGTAAGTGATAAGCAAAAATTTTACAGACTTTTTCGGAGGTGCTTTGATGAAAATAGTAGTTATGGAGCCGTTAGGCGTAAAGATGGAACAGATAAATGCACTGGCAGTGCCGCTGCAGGCTGCAGGTCATGATTTTGTGTATTATACTGAGAAAGAAACCGACCAGACGAAGCTGCTGGCGCGTGTGCAGGATGCAGATGTTATCATGCTGGCCAACCAGCCGCTGAGTGCGGAGATTATCAACACCTGCCCTAATTTGAAAATGCTTTCCGTGGCCTTTACCGGCGTAGACCATATTGCGCTTGCTGCCTGCCGTGAGCGCGGAATTTTAGTGTGCAATGCCGCAGGCTATTCCACCAATGCGGTAGCAGAGCTGACCTTCGGCCTGGCTATCAGCGTTATCCGCAATATCGTTCCCTGTGATGCACGCTGCCGTCAGGCAGAAACGAAGGATGGGCTGATAGGTTTTGAGCTTTTTGGCAAGACCTTCGGCGTAGTTGGCACCGGTGCGATTGGCAGCAGAGTGGCGAAGATTGCCGCTGCCTTCGGCTGCAGGGTGCTGGCCTACAGCCGTACTCCGAAGGCAGAGTTGCAGGCTGACGGTGTAAGCTATGTAAGTCTGGATGAGCTTTTGGCTGCCAGCGATTTTGTCAGCCTGCATGTGCCGCTGACGGACGCAACCCGCGGACTGATTAACGCTGAGGCTATTGCCAAGATGAAGCCGACGGCCGTACTGCTGAATACTGCGCGCGGTCCTGTTGTGGACAGCGAGGCGCTGGCACAGGCGCTGAACGAAGGAAGATTGGCGGGCGCAGGCATTGATGTGTTTGAGGGCGAGCCGCCGATTGCACCGGAGCATCCTTTGTGCCATGCAAAGAACACCGTGCTGACACCGCACGTGGCCTTCGCCAGCACCGAAGCACTGGCTGCACGTGCCGAGATCGTTTTTGCCAACATCGAAAAATGGCTGGCAGGAGCACCGCAGAACGTAATTAAGTAAAAACACTATGAAAAGGCTCAATAATTTATATTATTCCAAGAGAATAAAAGAGCTTTTGGCAGAGCTGCAGACAGCGGGAACAACGCTGGTTGTTGCGCCCATGGGCTACGGCAAAACACTGGCAGTGCAGTACTTTTTGCAGGAGCAGGAGCGCTGCGGCAAAAAGGTACTGCGCCAGAGTATTTACGGCACCGGTGCCGAGGCCTTCTGGCAGGGAGTGTGCCACAGCTGGCAAAATACGGAGCTGGGCGCTGCGCTGCTGCAGCAGTCTTTGCCTGCCGATGCCAACGCCAAAACGCTGGTACTGGAACTGTTCCGTCAGTTGCTGCCGCAGGAGCCTGTCTATTGGTTTATAGATGATTTGCATCTGTTGGAGAGCAGCGAGGCGATTGATTTTCTCTTTGCTCTGAGCAAAGCAGGCTTTGCTGATTTGCACCTGCTGCTGGTAAGCAGAGGGAAGATTTTTGACGGCAGCCGTCTGCTGGAGCTAGGACGTAAGGTTTTCTGCCTTGATAAGCATGACCTAGCGCTGCAGCGTGACGAGTTGGCGGAATACAGCAGCAGATGCGGCTTGCAGCTTACAACGCAGCAGCTGGATGCTTTGCATGAGGCCTGCGAGGGCTGGTTTTCCGTTACCTATCTTAACTTTTTGAACTACGACAGGTATCAGCGCTTTTGCCTTGATACAGGCAGCGTTTATGAGATGATAGCCAATGTACTGCTGCGGCCGCTGCCGTCGGAGCAGCAGCGCTTGCTGTTGCTTATGGGGCAGCCGGAGGAATTTACACCGGAGCAGGTGGCCTTTGCCTATGGCACAAGCTGCCGAGAGTCTGTAAGCAGGCTGTTGGAATGCAATGCCTTCATTATCAGGCTGGCCAACGGCAGACTGCGCTGTCATCATATGCTGAAGCAGGCCACGCGTCACGCCTTCGGCCTGCTGCCGGAGCCTGAGCAGCAATTGTACTTCCGTCGACTGGGACAATGGTACGCACAGCAGAAGGAGTACGAGGAAGCGCTGGACTGGCTGTACCGCGGCCGTGATTTTGACGGCCTGCTGGCTGCAGTGCAGCAGCTGCGCGACTGGTCGATGCGCCCGCAGCACAGGCAGCATCTTTTCGACTGGCTGCGCGAATGTCCGCCGGAAATCTTGTGGCAGTATCCGCAGGCGGTGCTGATAATTATGCGCCGCATGTTTTCGCTGAATATGGTGCCGGAAATGCTGCAGGTTAAGGAATGGTACGTGACGGCGCTGGAGCGCAATACTGCGCTCAGCCAGCGTGAGCGCGATAATTATTACGGCGAGCTGGAGGTTATTCTGAGCTTTTTGGCCTTCAACAGCATCACCGGTATGAGCGAGCATCACAGGCGTGCCTACAAGTTGCTGAGCGGTGCTCCGCAGACGCTCAGCAAGCAGGGCATCTGGACCTTCGGCGCGCCCAGTGTTCTGGGGCTGTATTTGCGCACTGGCTGCAGTCTGCGGCAGACGGGGGAGGATATGCAGGAATGCATGCCGCCGTACTATCTGCTGAGCGGCTGGCACGGTGCCGGAGCTGCCGAGCTGACGGAGGCGGAAGCATGTTTGCTGCAGGGACGCATTGACGAAGTGGATATGCCTCTGCAGAAGGCGTATTATCAGGCGGAAAAGCATGGGCAGGAGTGTATTGCTATCTGCTGTGATTTTCTGGAGATGCAGCGCGATCTTTTCCGCGGCGTTTACAGCAGTAAGGCGGAGGCCTACAGCCGCCATCAGTGGCAGCTGCAGCCCTGGAAGCAGAGCATGCTGCTGAATACTGCCGATATGTGCGCCGGCTTTTACTATGCATTGCTGGGCAAGCCGGAATATATCCCAAGCTGGCTGACGGACGGAAACGGACAGCAGCCTTCGGTGCTTTATCCTGCGCGTCCCTGCCGCAACTATATCAGTGCCCAGTGCCTGCTGGCACAGGGGCAGTATACGGAGCTTTTGGTGCGCTGGTCCGACTGGGAGCAGGAATGCCGTCCTTACAGTAATTTTTTGTGCCTGCTGTATTTGCAGGTGCAAAGAGCGGCGGCCTTTGCCGGAAGAGGCGATGTAACGAGCTGCCGCGCTTCGCTGAAGCAGGCGCTGGCAATGGCTGAGGCGGATAAGCTTGTGCTGCCGTTGGCGCAGAACATAGCGCTGCTGCGTCCTTATCTGGAGCAGGAGCTGCAAGGTGAATTTTCAGCAGCGGCGGCAGCGGCGCTGCACCTGGGGCAGCAGCTGGAGGCTGGCCGGGGACAGATTATGTCCGCACGCTTTGCCGAAGCAGGCCTGCAGGAGCTGACGGAGCAGGAGCTGCAGATAGCGCAGCTGGCGGCGGCACGCCATACGAACAGGGAGATTGCGCAAAGATTGTCGCTGTCGGAGGGGACGATTAAGCAATACCTCAATAAAATTTTTGCCAAGCTGCAGATTGATGCGGCGGCCAAAAATAAAAGACATCAGCTGGAGCGCTTTTTCCAAAACTCTTAACTAAAGGTTACTTATAGTTATTCTTGACCTGGTATATACTTTAAATGAAGAAGTATATGCTGGGTCTTTTTATATCCGGCGGTTAGGAGGCGGAAAATGAAACGGCTGAAGGTTGTGCTCGGGGCGTGCCTGGCGATGCTCGTGGCTTTTACGGCATTGGCGTGGGCGGCGACGCAGTACAAAACAACTATTAAGGTAAACGGTACCAAGCTGAATGTGCAGCGCTATGTAGAGGGCAAGGGGCCTATGAAGGATAAGGCGGTGCTGCTCAACAAGGATAATAAGGTTGTTGTGCGCTGGAAGCAGCGTGAGCTGAAAAAATGGTACTATGACGGTGATAAATATTTCCGCTTTGTACCCTACAGCTATGATATGAAGAACCTGAAGCCCGGCAGATATCGCTTGGTAACGAACAGCAGCTTCGGCAAGGGCGGTGCGGTTAAAAAGACGGTCAATATCAGCTACAAGCCGCAGAGCAAGATGCAGTTCCGTGCGTCCAAGATTATCCGCAAGGGCAACGGCGATGTTTACCAGCGTCTGTATTTCAAAAAGAACAATTCTACGGGCAAGACCTGCTATGCCCAGATTTTCAATAAAAACAACAAGCTGGTCTATAGCACGAAATATAAGGCAAGAAACGCCAATCAGGATTTTGCCTTCAGCTGGAACGGCTGGGCGAGCGGCAACAGCGGCAAAAAATGTGCTAAGGGCGTATATACCGTGAAGTATTGGATGGATGGCGTTAATCCCAAGACTGCCAAGTTCCGTCTGAGCATTTGAGGAGGGGAGCATAATGAAAGAAAAAATGATGCGTATTATCGTAACTGTTATGCTTACCCTGCTGCTGTGCAGCCTGACGCTGCTGGCAGGCGCCGCCTCCAAAAATGACTGGAAGAATACGGCAGGCTGCTATGTGTGGACCGAAAGCAGCCAGTATAATAACGGCGTGCTGAATATCAAACCCTTGGGCGATGATAAATATCTTTACGAGCTGAAGGTTTTGCGTGGCAGTGAGGAAGAGGACAGTGCGGAGGATTTCGTTACTGCCGGTGTTTTTGAAATTAATGAAGATGGCGACGGTATTGCCGAGGTAGATTACCAAAATAATGATACGGTAGAGCTGCGCTTCGTACTGAAGGACAAGAGCATTACCGCCTATCAGGACGGACCGCTGCCGCTTGATGTTCAGGGTGAATACATATTTAACGAGGACAGCTTTGATGTATCCGAGGCTGCCGCCGCCGCGCTGCTTGCCGGCCTGCCGGAAAAGCAGACGGGCTTGCCGGAGGATGTTGATGATTATAAGCTGCTCTATGCGGAGGAGCCTGTGGACGGCTGGTTCTACCAGCTGACGGCGCTGGATGATGAGGGCGAGGTTATTGCCAAATTTTTGGTAGCTGCCGATTTGAGCGCTGTGTACCGCAACGATAAAGAGGATGAGGTAAGCCTTATTTACGGTGACCCGATCAATATGCTGGCTGCCAAAAGAGCACCGCTTGTAGAGGAGGATGAGCTGGAAGGCCCTGCAATCGAAAGCGGCGAGCTGGAGGGTGACGAGGATGCGCCCGACCTGCCTGCAACCGCAGCCTCCGAGCTTAGTCCGTTGGTGACGGTGGCTCCGGAGGAGGCCAGCCTGAAGGTGGGCGAGCGTACACGCATAGTTGCTTCGCTGCCGGGCTGCGTAGGCTATAATGTAACTGATTTGCGTTCCTCCAATAGTGATATAGTGAAGGTGGACGGCGATGTGCAGCTTTTGGCTGTGAAGCCGGGAACTGCGACGATTACCGGCAAGCTGCTGCTGGAAAAGGGCGAAAAGGCCTTTATGACGCAGATTACTGCCTATGAGCCGAAGCTGGAGGCTCCGAATCTGCCGGCGCACTTGGGAATAGACGAGGCGCTGAAGCTGGAGGCCTACGTTGTGGGCGAGGCTGACGGCGTGACACCGGAGTGGAGCGTGAGCGATGAAAAAATTGCCGTTATCGAAGATGGCAAGCTGATCGGCAAGGCTGACGGCGTTGTTACCGTTACGGCAGTCCACGGCGAGATGAAGAGTCATTGGCCGGTGGCTGTGGGCACGGCAGAGCTGCCCGCTGCCGAGGATGAGGAAGAAAATGAGGATGACGATGACGGCTTTGGCCTGCTGACGATTATCGGCGGCGTTATTATCATCGGTGGTGCTGCCTTCTTCTTCCTGCGCAGAAAACGCAAATGATAAGCTGATGCTGTAAAGCGTTATGCTTACCGAAAAAATGATATGAAGCATCGGAGGCTGACCTGTGTCAGCCTCCTTGGTGCGCCTGCGGTGATACTGTTGTTTGTGCCCGCAGGCGTATTTTTGTGTGCGGGTATATGCTGTTACGTCCGTTTTTGCCTGCCCAAGCGTCCTTGCCGTTGCCTGCAGGCGCGGGAAATCACACTTATTTTACACTCTGACAATGTTTCACAAAATCTCTGTAAAAAAAGTAACAAAAAGTTTTCAGGTGGACGTTACAAATGGCGAAAAATCTAGTATAATAATATTAAAGTGTACTATACTTTACAAAATCTCTGAGATCTCAAACTGGCGCCAAATCAATCAAAGTAAAATGAGGTAGAATAGTAGAAATGTTTTTTGATTCTTATGACACACCAGTCTTCAGACCTCCCAGTGAGGCACGCAGCTTTATTTTGCGCGTTACGCGCGGCTGCGCACATAATAAATGCACCTACTGCAACATGTACAGAGGTGTTCCCTTTCAGATTTTAAAGGATGAAGAAATTTCCCGTCAGATAGCACTGGCGGCCCATTACGGCAAGAACAAGGTGCGCCGCGTCTTTTTGGCGGACGGCGATGCTTTGGTGCTGCCTACGGCCAAGCTGCTGAAGATTCTGCAGGTACTGCGCGAGCAGTTTCCGCATCTGCAGCGCGTTGCCAGCTATGCTGCGCCCAAGGATATCCTGCGCAAGAGCGAGGAGGAGCTGCGCCAGCTGAAGGAAGCAGGCCTGAAGCTTTTGTATTACGGCATGGAAACAGGTGACGACGCTACGCTGAAGGCTGTCAACAAGGGTGTTGACGCCGAGCAGGCGGTAGAAGCGGGACGCAGAGTTACCGCCAGCGGCATGAAGCTTTCTATGATGATTATTCTGGGGCTGGCAGGTGCGGAGGGCAGCGAACGCCACGCACTGGCAACTGCTAAGGCGATTAGTATTATCAAGCCGACGCATTTGAGCGCGCTTTGCCTGATGCTGTACCGCGGCAGCGAGCTGCTGGAGCAGTACGAGGCAGGCAAATTCAATCCGCTTTCACCGGCAGGACTGATGCGCGAGCTGAAGCTGATAATAGAAAATATAGATTTACCTGCGGACAGGCACTGCCTTTTCCGCAGTAACCATGTATCAAACTACGTTCAGCTGGCAGCAACGCTGCCGCACGACAAGCAGCGTCTGCTGCGCGATATTGATTACAGTATTGCTCAGCTGAGCAAGCTGAAAAGCTGGGACGTATATAACTACAATTAATTTTTAATTTTGCATTTGAGCGGGGCTGATGAAGATGAAAAAGAAGCTGGCTTCTGTGCTGACCGTAATCATGCTGGCCTGCAGCCTGCCTTGGCAGGCACAGGCTGCAGCGCCTATTGTCAGCAACAAACCGCATAAGGCACCGGTGGCAACGCCGCCGGCCGTAAGCGAGGCGCAGCCTGTGAGGGCGGTGCCGGAGCCTGCTGCCGTCAAAGCCGATACCGCAGCCAAGCCTGCTACCGAAGTGAAGGCCCCCAAGCAGGCGAAGCCTGAGAAAAAGGCGAAGAAAACCGCAAAGAAAAAGTCTAAAAAAACGAAGGAAAAGCAGTCCAAGGTGCAGGTGCAGCAAAGCAACTGGCGCCTGAAGGTGGCACAGCAAAAGCTGCAGGTGCTGGGCTTCAGTGACGAACGACCCAGCGGACGCATGACGGAGGCTACCAGCACTGCGCTGAAAAGCTTCCAGAAGCAGCACAAGCTGAAGGCGGACGGTGAGCTGAATGATGCAACCTATCATAAGCTGACCTGGGAGGCCTTTGCCAAGGAAGGCATCCCCAAGGTTAAGGGCAAGGAAATCGTCAGCCGTGCAGCCAAATACAAGGGTGTTCCCTATGTGTTCGGCGGAACCACGACCAAGGGCTTTGACTGCTCCGGTTACGTGCAGTATGTGTTTAAGGACTGTAAGGCCAAGCTGCCGCGACTGGCAGACGAGCAGGCGTTACAGGGGATTTTTGTAACGCAAAAGCAGCTGCGGCCCGGTGACCTGGTATTCTTTACAACCTACGCCGCGGGCGCGTCGCATGTGGGTATTTATGCCGGTGACGGACAATTTTGGAGTGCATCCTCGTCCAAGGGTGTAATCCTTTCGTCGCTGAAGGACGATTACTGGAAACAACGCTATTATGGAGCACGCCGGGTGTTGATTACGAACGGCGAGGTTTATAAATAAAAGTTCTGCTGACGGCAGCCGACTGCCGGACAGCGGGGGAGGGTATAAAATATGATTCGTGAGAGAAGAAATAAGGACAAGCTGGCTTCTTATTACAGAAAGTTTATGGAAGAGGGTATTGTTGACCCCAACGTGCATCCGTGGGTTGCCGACAGCTGGCAGCGTTGCCGTGCTATGCATCTGCCGCACGAGACTATGCCCAAAATCAATAAGCTGAGCCACGAAGAGATTATCGCACACCAAAAGACACATGAGTTCATTGTCAAATATGTTGACGGTCTGTATGAGCAGAGCAAGCAGCATTTCAATATCCATAACCTGAGCATGCTGCTGATTGACGAAAACGGCTATGTAATCAAAAACTACGCTATGCCGTTCTTCCAACGCATTATCGAGGATATTCAGGGCATGCGTGTTCTGGAGGAGGATGTTGGTACCTCCAGCATCAGCATTGCGCGCGAGCATAACGTGCCCTTTTTGATGTTCGGTCCGGAAATGTGGATTAAGGACAGCCATTCCGGCGATGCCTGCAGTGCGCCTATTTGCGTAAACGGCAAAATCCGCTATATTATTTCCTTCTTTTCCTTGGATCAGAACGATTTGCCCTATGATTTGCTTTTGAGCCTGCTGATGACGATGAAATATTCCATCGAACAGCACCTGAATATGCTGGAGGCCTGGAGCATCAACCGTATTATGATGGAACAGCTGCCGGTAACCGTTTACTGGCTGGGCAAGGACGGCAGCGTGAAATACTGCAACGAAAACGGCCGCAAGCGTCTGGAAGGACATGAGCGTCTGGAGGACGTGTTCCTGAACTACGAGCATATTCCTATTAAAAAAGCGCTGCATGGCGTGGCAACGCAGCGTCGTGAAATTACCTGGATTACTCAAGACAGAACCTTTGAGGATATTACCACTGTTATGCCTATTAAGGTTGGCAGCGAGGTAGAAAGTGCTTTGGTGCTTTCCATGTCCATTGAGGATTTGAAAACAACCATCGCCCATGCAACCGGTTACAGTAGCCGTTATAGCCTGTACAGCATGGTTGGCGAAACCAGCGAATTTTTGGCGCTGCAGCATAAGGCAAGCCGCGTTGCCCGCACCGACCACAACATCCTGCTGCAGGGCGAGCCCGGTACCGGCAAGCAGCGTTTGGCACACGGCATTCATCAGGCCAGCCCCCGCGCTGCCGCTCCATTGATTGCGGTAAAATGTCACAACGCATCTATGGCAGAGCTGGAGGCTGAATTCTTCGGCACCAATGAGGACGGACAGCAGTCCGCAGGTAAGCTGGAGCTTGCTATCGGCGGTACGCTGTTCCTCGACGAGGTAGAAAAGCTGCCGCTCGAAATGGGCGACAAGCTGGCTGATGCGCTGACGCACGGTCTGCCTGCAACGGAAAAGGGCGGCAAGCCGCGTATGTTCGACGTGCGCGTAATCGCTGCCTGCGATTCCAACCTCAAGCGCTTGGCAGATAAGGGACTTTTCTCCCGTAATCTGTACGAGCTGGTGCTTGATACCACCATGCGCGTGCCGCCTCTGCGCGAGCGTGTAAAGGATATCGAGGTTATCGCTTCGCATATTCTGGTGGAAATGTCCGCACAGCATAACCTGCCGCAAAAACGCCTTTCTCCCGAGGCTGTTTCCCTGCTGCTGTCCTGCAGCTGGCCGGGTAACATCAAGCAGCTGCAGGGTGTTATCGAGCAGGCCTTCTTCCACACTCCCGGCAGCATCATCGAAGCAGAAAATATTAAGCTGCCCGGTGACAAAACCTTGGAGCGCTCCTGGAAGTATGACAAGGAAGCCTTTATTGCAGCCTGGAAATCTGCCGGCGGCAATATCAGTAAGCTGGCAACAATGCTTGATGTCAGCCGTGTGACCCTGTACCGTTATCTGAAGAAGTACGGCCTGGGACCGAAAGCAAAATAAAATTTATCATGATTGCCCCTGAAGCAGGCTTGTCCTGCTTCGGGGGCTTTTGCGTTTTTTGCGGCGAGGTTGGCGCTGCGAGGTGAGTTTAGAAGAGAAAAGTGCAACATGTGCAAAAATCTCTTGCAGGAATGGTGTTAATGGTGAATATTAGGAAGAAAAAGGCAAATTTAGAAGAGAAAAGTGCAGCATGTTGCAAAAATCTCTTGTAGAAATGGCGTTGAGATTGAATACGGGGAGAAAAAAGGCTATAATAGAAGAGAAAAATGCAACATGTTGCAAAAATCTCTTCTAAAGAAGGTGAGCTAATGGAAATACGCAGAGATTTTTATTTGGACAAGCTGATAAAACGCAAGCATAACGGGTTGATTAAAATTATTACAGGTATTCGCAGATGCGGTAAATCCTATCTGCTGAACACTATATTTTATCAGCATCTGCTTTCATGCGGTATAGATGATGCGTATATTATCCGTTTTGCTTTCGACTCCGCCGATGATTTGCAAAAGATAGGTGAAAGTCTTATTGCCATGGGAAAGGAAAAGCGTGGCGTAAATCCGGAAAAGTTTATGGCTTATGTTAACAGCAGGGTTGTTGATGAGGGTATGTATTATCTGCTGCTCGATGAGGTACAGGAAATGGATTGCTTCGAAGCTGTGCTTAACGGGTATTTGCGCAAGGCGAATATGGATGTATATGTTACCGGCAGTAATGCTAAATTTCTTTCCAAGGATATTATTACGGAATTTGCCGGACGCGGTGATGAGATGCATATGTATCCGCTTAGCTTTGCCGAATTTATGAGTGTTTATCCCGGTGATAAGTATATGGGCTTGGCGGAATATATGCTTTACGGAGGAATTCCGGTAGTTGTGCTGCGTGAAGGGACTGCCGAAAAGGCTGCCACTTTGCAGAATTTGTTGAGTGAAATTTATTTGAGTGATATTTATAAGCGCAACCGTATCCGTAATAAGGGAGAAATGGAGGATTTACTTAATATACTGGCTTCGGCCATTGGCTCTTTAACTAATTATGAAAAGCTGAAAAATACCTTTAAAAGTGTCAAAAAATCCAAAATTACTTCTACCACTATTAAAAAGTATCTGGATTGCCTGGAAGATTCTTTTTTAATTGAAGCAGCTTCACGCTATGATGTAAAGGGCAAGGCCTATATTGATACTCCGAAAAAATATTATTTTTCTGATCTGGGGTTGCGTAATGCGCGCATTAATTTCCGGCAGTTTGAACAAATTCATTCTATGGAAAATGTAATCTACAATGAGCTTTGCATGCGTGGGTACAGCGTTGATGTGGGTGTAGTGCCTATTGCCGTGAGAGATGACAGCGGTAATGTAGTAAGAAAACAGCTGGAGGTTGATTTTGTCTGCAATATGGGCTCAGTAAGGTACTATATACAGTCTGCATATTCCTTGCCGGATGAAATGAAACGTGCGCAGGAGGTACGCCCCTTGAAAAATATTGATGATACCTTCAAAAAAATTATCATTACCAAGGATATTGTCCCGGCCTATTATGATGAATACGGAATTCTTACCGTGAACATATATGATTTTTTACTGGATTGTGATAGCTTAGAAAAATAAAGCAGTTCGTTTTGGCATTTCAGTTTGATTGCCCTCGAAGCAGGCTTGTCCTGCTTCGGGGGCTTTTGCGTTTTGGGCGGCGAATTTGGCGCTGCGAGGCAAGTTTAGAAGAGAAAAGTGCAACATGTTGCAAAAATCTCTTGTAGAAATGGCGATATTTCTTAGTCGCGTTAAGTATAAATAAAATTTAAAAAAGAAATAAAGACAAGGTAGTGCTAAAATTTCTAGTGTTGAACTGCATAGTAGTCTGAGTATAGTAAGAAAATGGCAGTTTTGCAAAAATATAGCGTGCTAGAAAAATTTTCTTGCACATACAACTGCGATGCTATCGAGCTGTTTTTTTGACAAATGTATATGTGCTGGCCTTTTTGGTGCCTTTAGTTAGATTTTGTGCCTGAAAAAAAGAATATGAATACATAAGCTTTTGCCTAATATATTGCATAATACGGAAAAGTGTTAAACTCAATTTGTAAATAAAAAAATTAAGTAGTCAACTGATTTTAATGTAAAACAATATGCTTTTAAACTATAAAGACAAGAACAATGCTTGTCTGGTGCGGACAAAGGTGGTATAATAAAAAATAAGGTATATGTTGAGAGAACAATTATCTGATTAATTAAAATATATCTACCTTTGGTCTTTGATATACAATTGTGGATGTTCGTCTAATGATAAACCACAATAGTGGATGTCTGAATAGTACAGTATATTAAAGCTATTACAAAAATTAAATACATTAAATAAAGTGCGAAAATACAGTGTTATTTATTAATAAAAATATATTGTTGCATAATAAAATACGCTTCCTCACGTGGATTGGGGCCACGTAAATATATAAATATAAAAAGTTTTTTGGAGGAATGTAGCATGAACAAGGTATTTAAAGTCATTTGGAACGAAGCACGCAATGCTTACGTTGTTGTTTCGGAAATCGCGAAGAATCATGGCAGCAAAAGCTGCTCCACCAAAAAGCTGTTGGCAATGCTGATTGCAACAGGTGTGATGACCTGTGCAAGCTTTGACGTGCTGGCGGCGCAACCTACGGCGGCTGAAACGGCTAAGTTTCAATATGTTGCCTTTGGTGATGCAACAGCTGGTTTGACTGATGGACGAGAAAAGACGATTGATGGGCATAAGTATATCTATGATGCAGACCAAAAATATTGGGTGCGTGAAGGCTATATACTGAAGGTTGAAGAAAATGGTGATTTGCATACACCGCTTTCCGCCAATAGCAAAGCTTCTGATGTAGCATATATTGGTAATGGTGATACAGATAGCATTTTAGAATCAGTAACTTCTATGGTTTCAGCAAGTGGTACAGTAACCAATATGGGCGAATCATTAAACAAAATTAATGCAAGTGCTTTTGCTGGTGTAAGCCACGGTGGCGGCACTGCTGTTGACGGGACATGGGATTATATTATTCAGGATTCCAGCTGGAAAGGTTATGTTGCGAACGGAAACTTCAAAGATGGTTATGTTGATTTAATTGACAAAGACAATGGGATGCCTAAAGGCTTTGTAACTGCCGATGATCCTAACACAGAACTTAATTGGGATGACACTAAGCAGTCCTATACTTATAAAGGAAAACCGGTAGATTACAGCAACGTATACGTTATTGATGGTAAGATTGGTGTGTTTACTAATAAAGATGGCAGTGATTTCTATAAAGGCACCGTCTTTGGCAAAAACAATGAAATCCTTATGACTGTAAAGGATGCTGATAACAACTTCTATAGCTACTGGGCTTCCGAGGTTACCGACCCGAGCGCTACCATGCAATCTTATCGCTTGGTTGAGTATAAGAAAGATTTGGCTGTATTAGTGGAAAATGATAATATGCTGAGTCGTGACGATATTAAAGAAGTTACCATGACTAAAGAGGGTAATTCTGCAACTATCGGCCTGCTGAGAAATGGCGGTAAGGCAGTTGATGGTGTTATTACCGTTAGCAGCGGCGGCGGTACTGGCGGCAGTGGTGCGGATCATGATACTTTCGTTAATATTTCCAATGGTACAGTTAATCAGACCTTTGCTACCGGTTCTAAGGTAGAGGTAAACGGTCCTGCTAACGCAATTACAGGCATTAAGGTTAATGGTGTTGATTATACAATTAAACAGGGTTCCGGGGTAGAAGTTACACAAGACACAACCAAGAAAACTACCACCATTACTGTAGATGGCACTGCAACTACTATCACAGATACCGATACTACATATACTGCAGGCAAGGGTATTGCTATTAGCGATGCAAATGCAATTTCTGTGAAGCTGAACAAGGACGAGAAAAATCTCGTAGTTGACAGCAACGGTTTGGCATTGAATAAAAACCTGACTGTAGACAGCGTAAAAGCAGGTGACTTCTATATGTCTACTGCTGGTATTGGTTATGGCGAAAAAGCTTATATCACCAGCACCGGTCTGAATGCAAATGGCGAAACGATTAGCAATGTAAAAGCAGGCGCAGCTGATACCGATGCAGTCAACGTAAGCCAGTTGAAGAAAGTAAGCGATAATTCAGTTGATGTAGACTTTACTAATATCTCCAACAATGGCAAAACCGAAATAGTTAACATTGCCAAGGCTGCTGATGTGCATGTTAAGGAAGGAAAATACAGCGTTCAAGCGGATGGCACCGTAACCATGACATATGTTGACGGTAATGGCAATGAAGTTACTGGCAATGAGCTTAAGATTACCGACGTTGCCAGCGCAACCAAATTGAATGCCTTGAATAATACTGTTACCAATATTGATGGCAGAGTAACAACCAATAGCACGAATATTACAACCCTGAAAGGCGAAGTTATTACAAGCGGTTCTATTGGTGCAAATGGTAAGGTAGAACTGACCAAGAAGGACGGCAGCAAAGTTGAAGTAGGTACTGTAAAAGACTATAGCGTTACTAGCGGTACATATGACCAAACCACCAAAAAGCTGACTTTGACTAAAACTGATGCTTACGGCAATGCTACTTCAGGTACAGTTGATATTGACCTCGGCGGTATTCAAAGCGGTGATAAAAATTGGACTGCACAGGCTAATGGCACTGATGTTAAGCCTAATGCAGACAATAAGGTAAACTTTATCAATGGTGATAACACTAATATTACTACTAGCGGTGATGGCGTAATTGCAGTTAATCTGAATAATGCTCTGACTGGCATTCAATCTATCACTGGTGTAGGAACTGGCGCAGGCAGCATTAGCTTTGCAGATGGCGCTATCAAGCTTAACAACAAGGTTACCATTGATAATACTGGCAAAATTACTGGCGTAGCAGAAGGTACAATCGCTGCAGGCTCTACCGACGCAGTAAACGGCAGCCAGTTGTATGATGTAAAGAACAGCATCAATACTGATATCAGTAACAAGACCTTCGGTTTGGAAGATGACAAAGGCAATAAAGCTACTAGTACTTTGGGCAATACTGTTCAGGTTAAGGGTGCAGATGGTATTACTTCTACCGTAAAAGATGGAGCATTGGAAATCGGCCTGAAGCTGCAGGATAACTCTAACCTCGTAGTTAACAGCAACGGTCTGGCACTGAACACCGCTCTGACTGGCATTCAATCCATCAATGGTGCAGGTGGTACAATCAATCTTGCAGGCTCTGCTATTACCATTAACGAAACTACCTTTAACAAGGATGGCAGAATTCAAAACGTAGCAGCAGGTACTGAAACAAAAGATGCAGTAAACTTTGGTCAGTTGGACGC
>UMFR01026650.1_pt1 | contig 15553 bp, 14 predicted proteins | sample 1965041 | NCBI WGS metagenome assembly UMFR01 (sample SAMEA4836049, study PRJEB28245) | human gut metagenome | biome: gut microbiome; material: fecal sample | place: Denmark | collected 2008
GACTGAAAAACATTGAATTGCTTGACAAATGGTAGAAAAAACACCCCATAGTGTGAACCATGAAGTGCTGATAAATGCTGTATTGTAGCCGTTTCTTAACGTTTAGAGAACTGGCTAGCTTTACGGGCCTTTTTCAAGCCTGGTTTGGAAAGTATTGTTTTTACTTGAACTAAAAACGGCGCAATACCAAGGCTTTTCGGAACTATATCTACTGATTAATTTCATAAAATTTGAATAAGTTTAATCGAATTAGGGGAATAGTTTAGTTCTGTAAAAATTAACTTCTACACCTACATAGCTATTATATCAGGTTTTCTCTCGTTTTATAAAAATAGTTAGAAATAAAGGTAGATATTAAAACAACATCTAGATTTTCCACAAAATCTTTTTTCAAACATCCATGGAAATGAGAATGTTGATATAATCGTATTGATTAGCATTTTTAGGTAACCACCCCTGTCAGTTTATAGCCATATTTGTAAGCGACTAAAGTCGCAAAAACTGTGTCATTTGTTCCAATTTCCATTAAAATATCCTAAAAGTTAGATGAATATCTTCTACAAGAATTTTAGTTTTGTATTTATAATTAAAAACAGAAAACATTGAGCTAATGGCTTGGGTTTTAGAATTTCTTATATCTATATTTCATATCCAATTCTTGATAAATATAGTATCTCAAAACTTCTTGAAGAAGCAACTTTGTTTCATACATCTCACTGATATCTGTTATCATTTCTGGATAATAATCTTTCGAATCCCCATGAGTATAGTAATTCCGTGTTTGAATTAATTTTATTATTAGTAATTCTCTCTCACTATTCGAAAAAATTTTAGACAGATTAGGCTCATCAATTGAATCGAATAAATTTTTTAAACGTTCGGAAAGGTTAGGTTCTTTTTGATTAAATTTCAATTTATTTCTAAATTTTCTTCTAACCTCTTTTAAAAGATGTGTGTTTATAAAGTCAAACAAAGATTGTCTAGCTTTTTCTTCAACATCAGATAAACATTTCGGAATTTTAAAATCCTTAAAATTCCTAGAGTAAACTTCTAAATTCCTAATAGCATCAACCAACTGATCTTCCAAGTATAAATCACCATGAAGATTTTTTGAAAATTGTCTCACTATAAATTCAAGTTCCTCAGATTTATCAAACCAATGATTTAAAATGTGTTCAAAATTATCTTCTAAATTTCTCAAAGAAATATCTTGATGAGAATTCGATTTCCATTTTTTAGATTTTCTAGAATGCTGAACAAAGAATTTTCCTTTTATAAGTGGCAAACGCTTACCATCTATCATTTTATAAAGAACAAGAAATTCAATATTAGTAAAAGACAATGGTATATTTGATAAAATCTCAATAAATTCCTTAAACTTACGTGAAGCTTGATAAAATTCATCTAAATATCTTGTATTTAAATCAGTTGAAGTAAGTTTTATAAAATAATCACTGGTAAATGACATAGTTGTAAATGAAGAATGCAGTATTGCCGCATCTTCAAAGTTCATTCCTAGCGATCTTATTAACACTTTTGTTGGTTGATATTCGCTTACCGCACTTTCAAAAATAGTTTGATGTTCTCCGTATTTAACGGTTACCAGTGATTTTTCAATCCATTCCTCAATATGTTCGAAACTAAATCTATATTCCTTGATTTCTTCAGAATCTAATTCATTAATTAAATCTTTAAGAGCCTCAGAACTATAATCATAATTTTCAAGCTCATTGTAAAATACACTGTAAATTTTAAAATTTTTTACTCTATATCTAGTTATCGGAAATCCAGGAGATGAGGAATGTACCATTGGTTCGCCATAAGTATTTAAAATTAAAATATTACCACTACTAGAATAACCATAAATCTTTTCCAAGTACTTACCAAAACCGAATGAAATACCTGTTTCCTCTTCAAATTCACCAAATAATTCTAATACAATTTCCCCCGGAGAATAATGTAAAGTACCGCTCAAGCTATTCTTACTAACAATAGAATCGGATCGTTCAGAAAAATACCCTTTTATTTCAAACTCTTTATCCCAAGTGTAATCTTTAAATTTCATATTATCCTTTCAGATTGCTTTTCAAAAATCTTCACAATCTTCTAAATTATGGTTTTTATGTCGGTACTACCTTTTTATTGTGTTAGACCAACTTCCAATTCTCATCATTCGAATTATCAATCAAAATCTTTCTTTTATTACTCAGTAATTCATCACTCACATAATATTGCCCTAATCTCTCTATAAAGCCACAGCTTTGGCAAGTATACAGATAGTCTTCTTTTAATTCCCTCATTAAAATAGTATTGAATTCATATGGTTTTCTACATTCTTCACAAACCATGCTAAGATTATCACTACTAAATAATAAATCAAAAATACTTTCTAATTCTTTATTTTCTTCTCCGGATAAAGCAAAAACAATCTTTAAATTTCTAATATACCGATTAAGGGTAACCATTTCTGAATCAATATCAAAATATTTCTCGAATATAGCAATAGCTACCTCTACTAAATAAATTAGAATATAGGGTATTTTCTCATAGAACAATTGCCAAAAATCATCCCAAATCTTATCATCGGAAAATATAAAATTAAGATTTCGCTTTTCTGTAGGATAATTTTTATTCTTTGTCACCAAATGAATAGATTGATCAAACACACTTGTTAAACTATTTTCTGCCTTTCGATTATATATAATGTCATATAATAATTCAGGATTAAGTATTTCTTTACTAAAATCCAAAAAATTATTTTCATACTGTATCGATTCTTTGGCTTTTAAAAATAGATCAATAACAAATTCTTTTTCACCCTTCAAATTACTTACGTCATATTCCCTAGGAGCTCCATATTGTATTTTTTCTAAGAAATCATGTGGTTGAACCAATATCCAACTTAAATAAAATAAATTATCTTGAAAAGGTTTCCTAGCAAGAGAAAATGCAACAGTAACTTTTCCCCTCTCTATACAACTCAGAGATTCAAATAGATAGTAATTTAAATCACGTAAAATTGAAAAAAAGATGTGAGGTATATATACATATTCAGAAATATCTAAATCTTTTTGTCTATCTAGTTCATCAAATAAGTCAATTTCACCATTTATCTCTTTAGTAAATCTAAAAGATAGACTTGATAATTGATATTTATCAGCTTTAACCAACATATCAACTAGTATATCATACAAATATAGCATTAATTGATGACGTTTTCTATACTTAGTTGGTAATAATTCTGATATGTGAGATTTAGCCAATATTACTTTCCTCAATTCTTTTTAACTTTACATAACTATATTATGCTCTAAAAGTACTCAGTCTTTATTTCAAAGGTTTCTATATAACTCATCAATTATTTTAAGTGTAAACCTATAAAAAGAACTTTGCAAAGAGCTTTGAAATATTGATATAATCGTATCAATTTACGTTTTAAAGCAACTGATTTTGGCAGTTCCCAGTCATATTATAGTGTCATTATAGCAAAAAACAATGGAATTTCCATTGTTTTTATGTTCAAGTTCAAAGATTTTATTAACTTTCCGAAAAACAACTATTTTCCGGAAAATACTGCGATAGATTTGAAGTATTAATTTACAATAGAATATGTATGAAATGTAAAAATGCTAGATTTTTTCTAATTTCAAATTATTAAGATCTATTTTGACTTTTCTTCTTATCAAACTTATTAATTTCTAGTTGGACATATTTTTCAAGAGTACTATTTTTGATTCTACAGTCGATAATTTTGTTTTCTTTAATTAAATTAGATATCTTATTTTTGAACTTTTCATTATTTTTTTCTTTGTATACTACTATTGTTTCAACTATCTTAACCATTGTATCTAGTTTTTTTGATAATAAAACTAATTTTGATATATCATCGTATTTATTCAAAGCATCTGGAGTACTTTCTTTTGTTCCTTGAGAATTTAATTGAGTACTCCACTGACCATGAGCTAATCTGTTTCTCATCGTTATAAAATCTTGAAAATCTTTTAAATAACTATTGTTATCTCGAAAGAGCTCTAATAGATTATTTCCATTCACATCTCTCCAATCAATATTTGTTGATTTTCGAAAACTAATTTTTAAGCACTCACACCATTTCTCATATGTTGCGTTTTTTCCCTTTATAGTTTGTAATTCAGAATCACTGAATGCGACTGTAGAATTTTCATACAATATTTTCATCAATTGTAACTCAAACCTAGTACCTAAAATATAAGCGTATAGATTTGTCAATGCTTTCAATTCATCTTTAAGATTTTTTTTAATTTGACATTCTTTATTTTTTGAAATATACCAACAATATTCCCCTGCTAATTGTCTTGTTTGAAGTCTAATTGCTTCTAGCTGAAAATTTGCATATCGAATATTTTCAGTATAGATTAGATATAAATCTTCCTTTGTAAGCTGTTGTGCCATTTCTCCTCCAAAAACAAAAACCCTACTCTTCGAAAAAGTTTTCATAAATCAAAACTCTTTCGGAGGGTAGGGTTCGAACCCACCTTTTGTCATCAAACATAGTGTCTGAATGACTGACTTCCAAATTTGGATGTGTTATTTCCGCTTTACACCATCTCCACATCATAAAGTCTACCATTACATTTTAACAATTCGCTAATTATCTGTCAATAGTCTCTAATACGTATAAATACATTTTTGTTAACTCTTTAAATATTTTTATAAGTAATTCTCATACTAAATTATACTTAGGTATTATAAGCTAATTAAAAATCAAAAATATAATTTTGGATTAGTAAAAGAAGTAGTTTGCTGTTATAACAGACATTTTTAATATTTTCTATTATAATAGACATCTTGTAGCAATTCTATAATGCTATTTTGATATACTGAAGTCAAATTAGGAGATATAGCTATGAATAAAATTATCAACATACTTGTTTTAATATTTTCAATTATTGTTCTTGCATCTGCTCTAGTCAAAATACTCAATCTTTAGATGGTGAATATTATTGGATTAATGAATCCAGCAATGAACGAGTATTTACTATTTCTGGAAACAAGGGTACAATTGATAGTGGTGAGGCTGATAACTTTATGATGAACCAAAAGAATGAAACAATGGAATTAATGGGATCTCAAATTATAACTCTAACCGAAAACTACACATTTAAAGATGTATTATTTATTGTTGATATCAGAGGAATAAAGCATGATTACTATTTGCTAGGAAGTGAAGCCTACTATAATGCATTAAAAAATATGGATATAAATAATATCATTCACACCTATTTTACCGAATAGGTGCTTTTTTGTGCAAAATAGATTACTTTAAAAAACTAGTAAGCTTATTATTAACCGAATAGCTTATATTTCATGCAAATTAGTTTAATCAAAAAGATTGGATTATATTTTATTATACAATGGATTCATGAATAATTTAAAAGAAACAAATATCAGAAAAGCTATTTGGCATATTAGACGTCATCTAAACGAACTATTGAATTCACAAGATGAAAAATATAGAAAACATGAAATGTTTCATCTAAGATCTAGTATTGATTGTTTAGAACGTGTGATGAACAACGAAAAACCCTATCCACCTTTGGATAGGGAAGAAGTATTTTGAGAATAATTTTTTAAAAACTTTATTCTAATAGTTCTAAAGTTTTATCATAAAAACAGCTTGCCAAATATCTCCCTCTATTCTCAATTGCATCAACAGTAAAATCTTTAATATCCCATTCCATTGCATGCTTGGTTCTATATGTTGGGGAATAATTTCTTTTGTTTTTTACAATCAGCTCTTTCATTTGAGGATAACTTGACTTACGATATGCTGAAATTTTTTCTTCAACATCAATATCTCCTAAATCATTATTAGGTTGTCTTTCGAAAACCACTAGATTACCAATCAAATATTCTGGAGATTGTTCACCGTCAGTGGCATTCTTTTTTGCTCTGATATGTTCAATAGAATATTCATCATCATCCCTTGTACGATACTCAGCTCCCGCTCCATGATTGATAACATCTAGCCAATTATTGAGTGTATAGATAGCATATGTGGATAACATTTTTTCATGTCCAGAACCTTCCCAAAGATTACTATCAACCCATCTTAATCTGGTAAAACTATTAAAGAAATCTTCAGGATCCGGCAATAATTTGCGCATTTTTCCTTTTAACTTATTAATTTCAACCAGAATTTCTCGTTCAGACAGTCGATTTCCTGAAACTTCACTTAACAATGTTTTGCTAAACCTCAGGTATTCTTCCTCTAGTTCACTAAAATCAGTTTGAGGAGAAATAGCTCGAATAAATTCAAATACAGTTAGTAACTCAAAAAGCGATACTTTACTACCAAAAGTTGTTTCTTGTACCGAAATAATAATAGGCAATAACTGTTTAGAATGAGAAAGCTTAAGCAACCACTTCAAATTTCTTCCAATTTTATTGTCGCTTCCTGAATTATTTGCTTTCAATTTTTTAATTTCTGTTGCAACTGATAGCAAAGAATCTAAAAAATTGAGATATTCTGAAGCATCTAACTTATCTTGAAAAGAAGCATATAGGCCAAGTTCTGAAAGTTCATAGTGTATCTCCCACCACTTCGAGATAAATTCATCGGTAGAGATATTTATTTGACTGGTTGTTTTAACCAAATTATTCCATTTTTGTAAGACAACGTCCTCCCCAGTTGGAGGCAAACTTCGTTCTGTAGCATAAAATAGACTATGCTTGATTAAATCGACATCATTCAACGAAAGACCACGAGTATTTAATCTACCGAAAAGTAAGTTACTCTCTAGTTCATCATTTACAATTACTACAGATATCTTCGTTCTTAACAAATGATCTAACAATGCCTGCTTGTCAACTGCTTTTTCAGAAACTAAAGTAGTAAAATAATTTTTAGCCCTATTGAATGGATGACGCTTTTCATCTTGTGTAAGCCTTGAATTTTCAGCAATTTTAACCCAAACACTATTTTGTTCATCGTTAAATTTCAAAGGAAGATATCCATCGTTCTTTTCAATATTTCCGAGAGAAGCAATTAATAACAGCAAGGTAATAATTCTTTGCTGACCATCAACCAATTCATAGTCGTTTTCTGAATCCTTCTTATAAACAATAATGTTTCCCCAATAGTCAGTATTCATATCTGCTTTATCAAATGAATGAAAGAGATCAGAAAACAACTCTTCCCATTGTTTTTCACTCCATGAATATTTTCGCTGATAAAGAGGAATCGAGAAGTAGCAAATCTGCTCGTCCTTAGTTAAAAATGTCGAAAATAAATCTTTGATTGTACTTTCTTGTGCAATATTGATATCCATATATTATTGTTCCATCTTTTGTAGGACGCGATTTTCCATACGCTTCATGTATTGTTCCATGAATTGAAAATCAGGCAATTTATTCTTTGTAGGTAACATTATTTTTGTTCTCAGAAATCTTCTTTTTGATAAAGTATGCCCATGATTAAATACTCCAAAATATTGAGAAAGCATCCTCACAATAAATAAATTACAATATTTTTCAAGTTCATCTTTCGATTTTATAGAAATACAGTTAATATCATCCATGGAATAATCATATGGATGAAAGTAAGCTAATCCTGCCCCTCCATCACCTATCTTATTCCATGAAATGGTGTTTCTTGGGTAAAAATTTTTAGGCGAAAGTTCCCAACTCTTGAAACCATTATATTCTTTTTTTGCCGATATATAAGGCAATGGAGTTTTATGATCTATTTTTGATTTAATAATATCAAAATAGTCTGAAACTAAATACTCTCCCCACTCAACTTCATCTAATTCTCTAAAATCAGTAATTACGTGCTGTTTAGGAGGCTGATAATTATTCTTGATCTTATTTAATTTGATTTGAACATATTCTTCCATAAAATTCCAATCAGGAAAACCAAAATCTGTAATTGGTAGAGATACTCTTTTTTTCTTAAGCCTACCTAATGTTGCTCCATTCCCTCCCCAGTTCAAAACCTCTAATTGTTTCTTAATAATAGGAATCAAAAACATTGCAACGTTTTTATTTAAAAATTCATTATAGAGAATTTGGACGTTTTGACCAGTATAAAAATCCGCTTCTTGGTAAAAAACTGTTTGAGTATCCAAACCAATTATGATAACATTTCCCTTGTTTATTGGAGATGATTGTTTGGATACAAACATATCTAATCCATTGTTACTTTTTGAGCGAGTAATATATGGAAAAATTTTTTCACCATCATCAATTAGTTTATTTTTATCTATTCCATTCAATGTCGAATGAAGTGTAAAAACTTTTTCATCACCTAATAAAAAGGTTCCCCATTTTTTATTTCTTATCATCATTCACCTCAAATAAATATCCTCTGCCATGAGCATACATATCAAATTGAAAACTCAGATAATCTGCGATAGTCTTTTCAAAATCGGCAGCACTTGGTATCTCATCATTGAAGTAGTAAAAACTGTGTAACCATTCATCTTCTGCTTGGATTGTCGATTTCACCATAAACTTAGTCGTGTAATTTTCTTCATCTCCATTAATAACATCAAACAAGTGACGTCTTTTTTCTTTTGCCGTACCATCATCAACCAAACCAATATGTTTTCTTACAACAAAACCATCGTCCTCAAAATTAATAAATTTAACTTTTTTTCTCTCAATATCATGTGGTTTTCCTGCCTCAAAAACTGCAATAACAGGATTAGTCCCCACTCCATGGAAAGTATCTTTATTTACAGTAATTACCATATCTAAAGTATGTTTTTCAAGAATTTTTTTCTTATATTCCTTTTCTTCCTTAGATTTACCAACCATAGTTGATTGAGGAACAATAACTGCCATTTTCCCTCCAAAAACCAACATATCCAAGGCATGTCTAATGAAATTAATTTCAGTTAAAGATTTGTCTGTTTTCCCTTGAGAGTATGGTGGATTGAACAAAATTTTATTAACATTTTGTTCTCGCATCTTTTTACCTGGTACTTTAAACATACTATCTAACTGTAAATTACTTTTCCCATCCCCACGTAAAATCATATTTGTTGTCGCTACGGTGAACATCTTTTCCTGCAACTCAATCCCGAGTAGTTGATGCTGTTTAATACGATTTATTTCATCTCTATCCTTCGCTAGCTTAGTCATTCTATTCATTGCAGAAATCAGGAAAGCGCCACTACCACAAGCAGGGTCTAACACATAATCAGTTGGTAACACTTCAATTAATTCCGTCATAAGCGTTGTAATATGGTGAGGTGTCAAAACAATTCCAAGACCATTCCCATCACTGCCACCATATTTTACAAACTCACCATAGAAATTACCCAAAATATCATAGTCTGTATTTTGTTTAAAATGGTGAATGACTTTATCTTGTAGTTTTTTAGTAAAATAATGAAGCGGTGTAACTCCTAAGGTATCGTTTGTTTCATTCAGTAGAACATTTGTTTCTAAAAACGCGAACTTATTGAGAAGAGTATTTACCTTGTCTTCTGGCATAACACCTTCGGATGCAATGTAATCTTTAACCGCTTTTAGAATTCTCATTCCATCATTATCAATTACTGGTCTTGTTGTATCCGGTCTACCATCAGTTTTTTTAGGATACTTATTACCTGTTAATTTTTTTATATCAAAATCTTCCTCATTAAGGGCTAAAAGAATTGCAGAAATTACTGTTGCTTTATTCTCACCTTCGAGCGAAGCGTAGTTTCGTAAATCTTCATGTATTTCTTTTGAAACATTTTGCAATTCAAAAATACGTTTTTGCTCAATAGAATATTCTTTAAGTACATTTACTGAATACCATTCATTTATATTGTTTGGATGAAGTTCCTGAAGATCAATTAACTTTGGAAGTTTTTCTTCAGTAATTCCTTCTTCAGTGATAGAAACCAATACAGGTTGAATGCTATGAAATTCCTCATCCCCAGTAATACCTATTGCGATTACTTCATCAAAAGAGCTTGTTTTCGTTACGATATGGTTTGCGTAGTGTACAGCACCATTTACAGCATAACCTGACAATGACGGAATATCTTTGGCAATAGAACCATCCTCAGTAAGATTAATAAGTTTATCATTGTCCCTTTTATCTTCAATCACAATAAGGTAATCTGAAATCTGCATAATAAATTCAGGCTTTCCAATTCCAGATTTACCTTGTTTACTGGCTCCTTTTAGTGCTTTAGCAATTTCTGGATGAGAAGAACCTTGCTCATCATATCGAATACCAAATTTTTCTATCTCTCTTCTGACGTATTGGTCAGTTGCTGTTGCTTCGTTTGCCATATCTTTTCACTCCCTTAAGTTTATCAACTCACATTATATTTAATTATAACGATTACCTATTTGGATATCACACTTTTTTTAAATTTTCAAAAATAGAAAAATGATATCTATTCTGATCCTTATTTTTTTACATTGTTCACCTCACATTAACAATAATATCAATTCAGCTTTTTGTTTTGCCTCTTTGTCTGTTAGCTTATTTTTATCCCAAACATAAGCTATAGATTTACCTTTGTTATAAATGAGCCACACTTTTAGATTGTCATGGTAAGTTTTTATTGTTTTCCAATTTTCCTGATTAAGAAGTTCCGGATATTCTTGACTAGTAACGAAGCCTCGTTGATTTACAGATTGCTTTATCCTATTGCTCAGAGGAGCTTGATAGTCGTTGTACTCCTTAATAATCTGTTCCTTTATATTGTGAAACAAAAGTAGTAGAGACGCATTTTGTCCATCAATATACGACTCAATAGCTAGTTTAATGTAATCTTCTTTTCCAGGATAATAATTTCGTAAAAGATCTAATAAGCGAAAAAACAGTGCTTGCTTTGAAACCTCTAAACTATTTTGAATATGTTGAAAGGTATCGCAACTATAATAGATCTTAGACAACAAAACAATATCGGGCATTAATACGATAGAAGAGAAAATATTTGCCTCTCGTTCTAGCAGATTTTCTTGATTATCAATAGATTCTGCAAAATAATTGCCTTCATGCTCTAGTATAAAATGACCTAGCTCATGACATAGAGTGAAATTTTGCTTCACTACTGGGTTTTCTTTCTCATAAGAAAAACTAATACCTAATTTATCAATAACCGTCAATCCTTCAATTTTATGATTTGAAAAGTGGTGACTAATAACTTGAATTTGATATTTCTGAATACAATGTTGAAAGAAATAACGAAAATTATAGTTTAATAACGAGATATCATTATCCTTCATATACTGGTATAATACATGTTTTGTAGACTTAGTTATTATATTATACAATTCATCCAAAGAATGATACCTCCTTTAAGTATGATTTACAAAACTAAACTGGTTCAATTGAATGTGTGGTATAAAAAACGCGGACGAATGTTCAGTGTACTATATTTTCCTAAATTGATCTTTGAAATTAGATGTCTCCTTAAAATTAATACGATGAAAAAAACTCAATTTCATACAGTTTCTGCAAACTGGATCAATTGATTTATTTTGAAAGAATGAAACACACCAAGATGGATTAGAGCACAGTTTATTTATTTTTTCTAGATACTCAATATCAACCTCACCGCAAGATAGTCCATAAACATAAATTTGTGATATGTTTTTGTACTTTAGAAAATGATCTAGTTCTTCTATTTGTAGTGGTTTTATCATTTGGTCATTCAGTGTATTAATAGCATCAGTTACTTTGTCGTTATATTCTGAAAATGATTCTTCTGATATATTTACTGCGTCAATGAAATCATCAAAATTAGATATATCTTTTTTCCCCTTGTCAGAAGGCGTATAATAAGGATTCATTTCATAAAAATCTGAAACCTTACCTTCAATTTTAGTTTTCATGTTTCCGAAAATTAATTCTTCGTTTTCATCTGCTTTTCCATGAATATGTAAAATATTTTTCGTAGGTATGTCAGGATTTAATATTTCTAAAGTCGAAGTATAATTAAATGTTATATAATAATCACCTGATGAGAACTCAAATTCATCGATTATATCTTTAATTTTACTATGTAGATGTCTATTCGCCTTTTGAGACATTTCTACAAAACCATCTTCCATATAGCTATAAAGATTTTCCAAATCCTCAGCATGTTCTGTATCAAAAGTCTCAATCAAATCAACACTATTCATCTCCGCTTCATATATAGCATTATCAACAGCAGTATAATCATCTCCATAATGTTCTGAACTAGAGTCAAATGGAATATAATCAATTTCAAATAAATTTGTTGCTCTTTTATGATTCTGATCATGAATAAAATCTATAGATTTTACTTTTCCTATGTTGCCTTCAAAATCTGACCAATATTCAATTTTTTCATCAAAATAGAGTTTATCCAATTTATCGAACAATTCTTTATTTTTCTTTTCTAAAATTGGTTTTAGATTTTCTGTATAGTCTGTAGGTAATTTAAAATTTCTATCAAATCCGTTTCCTAATATTATTAATTTTGACATTTTATTAGACTCCTTTACTTGGTGAGTAATAAATATTAATACTCAAACAAAAAATAATATCCATCTAGTTTTAGAATTTAAAAAATTCTTTCTGTTATGAATCAATTATTAAATACATAAATTTGTGTTTTATATAAGTTCAGAATTTAGAATTATTTTTCAAAGGCTTTCTTTCTTTCTTCCATAAACTCAATCAATTCCTTCTTAAAGATCTTCTTTTCTTCTTCAGTTAGACCTTGTGAATTCATACGAAAAAGTAGCTCAATATCCTCTAATACATCACTAGTTTGTTTGTTTTCTGTGTTTCCTAATAAGTAATCAACTGAAACATATAAAATTTTGGATAATTTTACCAAATTTTCTTGGGTTGGTTTTTTTATTCCACGTTCCCACGAAGCATATGCTTGTTGGGAAATCCCTAATTTACTTGCTACATCAACTTGAGTTAAACCAGTATCTTTCCTAAGTTTTTTTAAGCGTTCTGAAAACTCCATTTTAAAACCTCTAAAAAATTTTTCAATTTTTTCAAATAATCCCTCGGCAACATACAACTATAGGTTGTATAATATAATCAACAACTGATAGTTGTATGCGACCTAAAAATAATAACCTGTTTTAAAGGCCAGATTTAGATCATTGATAATTAAATAAAAAGTGCGTCTGACAACCAGAGGACTGACTATCAAACTACACTAAACTTCGTACCTTTATTGTAAATGTTTTGATACCAAAAGTCAAGTCCGTTTTATAGTTGAAGTGAAGATAGAAAACAAGACTCAATTCTTGTGGGCTTCCACGCATTTCGGACTTTCGCACTTTTCCGAATAGTAAAGTGAACTGGCTTCGCCAAAGGGCGTAAGAGAATCCCTTAGGTATGATTATGACTACCTGAAGAGATTGGCTGGGAAAGCGATGGTAATTGATGCAAAGCACCTTGCTAAACGTTGCCATCGTGGAAAGAGGGATCTTTCCAACCAAATAACTTTTCTTTACTGCTGTCTATCTACTATGATAGACCTACTCTCAAGCTACTAAGTTCTTTCCTTTTTTCACTTAGTAGCTTTTTTACTTATTACAATAAAGGAGAAAAATATGACAAACTTTTTTCGCACTACAATGTAAACGACTCTATGATAACTATGAATTCACCTATGGCATGTTTAGCGAATCTGATAAACTACAGGCTAAACTCTATGCTCAAGCTCAAATTGATTTAGACCATCTCGCAGATGATGCTCGTAGAAATGGCTATGCTCATGGGGATATTCAATTCTATAGTCGTATGTTTAAACGCAAACTTTTTACACACTATTACTCAAGAGTGAAGCAACTAGCTTAATTCTTTTTATTTTTACATTCAGAAAGGAAATACTTATGATCTCAGAAACACTTAAAATGAAACCAGAATTTATTGGCCCTGCTTACTACGAACGTTTAGGAGATGCTCCCAAATTTATTTTTAGAAAAGAAGGCAAATACCAACGTCACATTCTAAACAGCGCAGAGCACGGTGCCTTTCATGTCATCACACCAGCCTCTACAACAGTCTTTCCAGAAGATGCTCTAGTAGAAGCGGTTAACCCAATCTTTTTTCCAGACACTGCTTTAAATGGCAATACTGTTGCACCTTATCTCAATGTCTTTGCGGAAAAATTGGTAATTAAAAAATAAGAAATAAAAGGAGAAAATCACATGGCTAAAATTGGATTAAACTACGGAGAAAAACTACAAATTGCTGACAAGACTTATCGTGTCATTACAGATGGGCTAGATGTCCCAGCAGTCCTTGGAAAACTGACTTTCCGAGGCATTGAAGGTCCTGATATCATCTTTGAAGTGGATCGCTCACAACGAAATCCTGATGGATCATTTGTCCAAGTCAATACAGGTGAGATCCGAGGTATTGTTGTAGGAATTCACTCTTCTGTCCAGCACGAAACACTCTTTTTCACTATCGCAGATATGTCTGAGTCTGAAATTGAAGACCTGGGAATTAAATACCGAGAAGAGGTTGAATTGGAAGATATTGTTATCACCCATACCCACGTCAATCGAAATGATATCTATAAGCTCTTTGCTTCTAAAATCAAGAAAAAAGCTGGAGGCGCACCAACTAAAGAAAACAAACCGGTAGAAAATAAGAAGGAAAACTAGGAGGTGATGCAGGATGAAACTCTTTACCTATCGGGGAAAAAGAGTTCGAGTTTTTCATCGTAAACTAAAGGGAATCACATGGTTTATCTGGTGGTTTCCTTTTTTGTTGGCTATTAGTTACTATAGCTACTTACATCTAGAAGAATTAAAAGCTCATCCCTTACCTCAAGGATATTTTCTAGGAGCTGGGCTTCTCTTTTCTTTGCTTCTATCTTGGTTTATCAATCGGGTATGCTACAGGAAGTTACTCTTTTTTCAAAAGCTTAATAGCCTTAGAATTCTTTCTCGCTTTTTGCTAGAGAATAACCTCTATCTAGTTAAAAAGGTCAGACGTGAAAACAAGATCATTGAAAAAATCACCTTGCCTCAAGTGTATATCAAACAGTCTCGCTACAAGATTGAAGTGAGTTTCATTCTAGAAGGTAATAAATTTCAAGATCGCTTCCTCAACCTTGGAGCTACGCTTGAAGTCATGTTTAATGGAGATTTTCGAAATAAAACCTTTGATAACCGCTTTATCAAATATGAAATTGCTATTAATCGGATTGATAGCCGAATCACCATCGATGAAGTAAAAGTCAAAGGCTCAAAACTCCAGCTCATGAAGGATGTAGCTTGGGATTATATTGAAGAACCTCATCTTCTCATCGGTGGTGGAACTGGTGGAGGTAAAACCGTTGTTCTGATGACTATAATCTATGCACTAGCTAAAGTTGGCTTTGTTGATATCTGTGATCCTAAGAATTCGGATCTAGCTGGATTAAAGAAAATTCCAGTCTTTCATGGCCGTGTTTATACTAGTAAGGAAGATATCATCAACTGTTTTAAAGAGAATGTAGAGTTCATGGAAAAACGCTATGAACTAATGTCTACTTCGCCAAAATTTCAAGCTGGAAAGAACTTTACTCATTATGACATGAAACCAAAATTCATTCTAGTAGACGAGTGGGCAGCT
>UMFR01076422.1_pt1 | contig 15512 bp, 13 predicted proteins | sample 1965041 | NCBI WGS metagenome assembly UMFR01 (sample SAMEA4836049, study PRJEB28245) | human gut metagenome | biome: gut microbiome; material: fecal sample | place: Denmark | collected 2008
TGTCGGGGTCGTAGTATTTCTTGAATTTATTGAATGTGGCTTTGGTAACGCCACGGGGCATAAATTCTTCCCACGACTGAGGGTCGATAAGCGAGGTGAAATTGTCGATGGTAAGCTGCTCGTCCTCGTTCTCAATCTTTGCGCCGTAAATCAACAGTGGCATACGGATTGAGATACCACGAAGAATTGAGATGGCATCCTGCTGGAGCTTCTTCTTTTTCTTCAATTCTTCGAGGCGAGCCTTTCCCTCATCGGTCAACTCTTTTTTCTTTTTCTTTTCGAGTTTTTCCTTTTCCTCGTATTCCTCATTGGTGAGGCCCTGGGCGTTTACATCTATGTTGCCACTGTTGCCTATCGCCTTTGTCTGACCTATGATGCCTTTGAGTTCGTCGAAGTCTTTGACTGCCACATCATCGAGTTTCAGGAGCTCATCTGTGTAAAGATAGCCGTCCTCAAATCCGTTGCGAACAACGCGCTCCACGTATGCCTTCTTCAACTGCTCCATCATCTTGTTGGCATCGTAGGGCTTCATGACGCTGCCCTCCATGCCGATAACGGGACAGAAGTTGAGGAAGTCGCCGAGTGCCTGACGCTGGGCATCGGTGGTCTTTCCTGCCTTGCGTGATACTCGTGGTACTGATGCAAGCACCTGCAATGTGCGGTCGGGTGCAAAATCAAATACATAGCAATCTTCCTTGACGAGTCCATTGACCGAGTAAGGGGTCTGCACTCGGAAGATGGTCTGCATATATGCTGAGGCTGCGGTGTTGAATGAGCCTGAGAGCATCAACACGCCCATCCACTGCTTGACGCTGACACCAGTTGTCAAGCGACCGCATGACAAGGTGATGGTGCCGTGTTGGGATTCGGCTATGGCCTTGTTGACTTTTTTGAGCGCTTCTTCATGCGCTTCTTCCTCGTCGCCCTCACCGGCCACGTTCACTATGTCGAAGTTGCCGAATACGGGATGCTCTTTTAGCATAGCCGATAGAGCCTTGGCGGCTTTGACGCCGGGCACCATCCACAACGTGTGACGGAATATGTTGCGGTATTTGGCGTTTGCAAACGGGTACATGCTTTCTGGGTCTTCCTTTGTAAGGAGATTGAGGAAACGGAGCACGTCGTCATGATGCAGGAACTCGCCGCTGTCGTTTGTGCGGAAGAACTCTTTGAAGTTGAAGGCGATGTCCTCATCTGCAAAGTCGTGCATCAAACGGCCAAGGTCGTATGTGTATATATTCATTCGGGGCAGACCTGCGTAGGGGTTGGGGTCGCCGAAATGATTGCGGTCCCATTCCTCTTTAGCCCGCTGTTCCATGGTATAGTCCCATGTGAACATTTCTTCTTCGTCAACATCGTCCATGAGGTTGAACGGAGTGCCCGAAAGTTGAAGAATCTTGGTAGACTCTTTGGTCAGCTCGGTGATTACCGCCTTGCCGAGCGAGGTTTGTGTGCCTTCGTGCGCCTCGTCGATTATGATGTAGTCCCATTGGGTCGAGAAGATGTCATCGTTCTTGTCGAACTTGCCGCCGACGGTCTCAGAGCCGCGAAGGTCTTGCATAGAGGCAAAGTAGACGTAGCTCAGGCCGTCTTTCTTACGGCGGTTTTCGAGATTGGCGAAAGATGAGCCGTGATTTTTAGAGCCGTAGGCATAGCCGGGGCTATCGTAGAAGATCTTGTCGAAATCCTCAAACCATCCGGCGTCGACCACGGGGCGGTGAGTGAGGATAAGTGTGCGACCGAACTGCATCTCTTTGGCGACCTGGAGAGCGGAGAGCGTTTTGCCGAAACGCATCTTGGCGTTCCATAGCATACGGCGGCTCTTTGCTCCGGCTTTCTTGTAGAGTTTTACGGTCTTGGCGATAGCCTCGGCCTGTTCGGGTCGAAATTCGATGGGTGACCGTCCAACGGTGATTTCGCCCGGATTGAGAGATTCGCGTCCCTCCTTTACGGCTGCTATGGCTCGCTTTATGGTTTCAAGGTCAGTAATATACCATTCCTTGCCACCTTTGTCGATGCCCTTGAACTCTTTGCGCTGGATGCCGCTGCGACGCAGCACTTCATGCACATCTTTGTCGTTGAAGCCGATTGTGCGAGAGCCCTTGCGATAGCTGGCTGTCTCGGTATATAGCAGCTCGTATGCAATTCCGGCAGTGGTGGTGTATTGGTCGATGCGATTTTTGGCTGCCTTATTCAGCACTTTGCTGTTAGGCGCAATCGCTGTTATGTCAACCTCGTCAGGGTCGACATCCATAGTTGCCTCGCCGATTTTCAAGCAGCCTTTATGCGCTCCATCGTTGATGCGGAACACATAAATCAGCTTGGGCTTCAGTTCTTCAAAATACTTGGTTTTCATTGAGCGGTCACTTAATGAGGTCGATAAACCGAATTTTTTGTCTCTCTTTTTTTGCACCCCAGTCTTTGACGAGGGCGTATATGCCGTTGTGCTCGCGGATTGAACCTCCGTTGCAGCCACGGCACTGATGTACGGTAACTTCAATGTCGCCGAACAGCGTAGCGGTTTCGGTGCGACGTTCGCCGCAGCTGTTGGGTATAACCCCCTTCAAGCCGTCCATTTGCCAAAGATTCCACGAAATAATGTAGGCTATGTAGCGTACAGACTTCATTTGGAGAGGCTTCTCCTCACCAAACTTGGCTGCGTGGAAGTCAAAGAAAGTCTGCAATAGGGCTTCGCGGGCAAGCAGCAAATTGTCGCCCTGCCATTCGTAGCCGTAGATGTTCTGATAAGCGGTCTGCACCCATTTCAGCCATTCCTCGTGGTCATCGACGTTTTCGTTTATGACACGGAGTTTGCGATCGAGCAGCCCGATGCGGTCGGTAACGGGGATAAGTTCGCCGGTAGTAGTGTCGTATCGGCTTGCCAAATAAGGTGCTTCTCCGCAGGTGATTTCAAGACGGGTGTCGCGCACGTAATCTTTCCACGTCTTGCCCTCGGGGAAAGTTATTGGTTCTGGGTTCGTGGTCCAGGAGCGGTCAGAGTTTTCGGTGTTGAAGACACCTTCGCGACCGAACCAGGCGTTGTCGATCAGATTGTTTTGGGCGTTGCAAATCCAGGATGGCGTGAACACTTCGGCTTTGTCGCGAGTGCGGTCACGTTGTTCCTCTTTGGATTTCAAGGCTCGCGGACGTATCAATGTGCCATTTTCGCCAATAATCTTTTCTACTGTAATTTGGTCATTGGCTGAGAACCCATCACCTTTATATGCATAGTCGTCGGTACACCACAGGATATTGTTTCCGGTGGTGTGATCCCGCAATAATGTTTCGAGGACTTCATGGTCGAAATCATATAATGCAGTCTCGCTTATATCAACCGCGTTAAAGTCAGGCATTTAAGGCTTTTCTTAGCGTTTAATTTGAAGTTAGACGTTGTGTATGAGCACAATCCGTCACGCAAAATTAACACTTTTTTCTGAATTAGCTAAAGGATAAGAGAGGAAATTTATGAAAAAGTTGAACCAAACACAAAGTTGTGGTAAATAAGAGCAAAAAAAATTCACATCAATTTACTTAGAATGAAAATTTCTGATTAAATTTGCAGTCATAACCCAAAAACATCTTTGACAATGGCAGATCTCAACAGGATTAAAGTAGTTCTCGTGGAGAAAAAGCGCACAGCCAGATGGCTTGCACAGTCGCTCGGGAAAGACCCTGCAACAGTATCAAAATGGTGTACTAATACTACACAACCGTCACTTGATACTTTGATGCAGATAGCTCAACTATTGGATGTAGACATTCGCGTGTTGATAAATCCATTAGAAACAAAGCATGTTATGATGTCAGTTTTGCCGTAATACTTTTTGCCTCACATGCTTATTTCTGATTATAAAATAGCCGTCATTGGACTGGGCTACATTGGTTTGCCCCTTTTCTGTATGCTGTCAAGACTATATCAATGCGTTGGTATAGACACTGATAAGCATAGAGTTAAGCAGCTCCAAGAGGGCGAGGACTATAAATGTTGTGATAAACGTCGCAACATACTCTGGGCACTCCGAAACAGCAAAATCTCATCGGATTATGCTGATGCTAAGGAGTGCAATGTTTACATAGTGTGTCTACCAACCGATGTCGATAAAAGTAAGCATCCCGCTCTAAAGCCTTTGACCGAGGCTTGTAAAAGCATTGGAGCTATATTAAAAAAGGGAGACATCGTTATATTTGAGTCAACGGTATATCCCGGTGCGACCGAGGAAGTATGTAATCCAGTGCTTGAACAATATTCAGGACTTACATTAGATGTTGATTATTCGTTAGGCTATTCTCCCGAACGAATAAATGTCGGTGATAAATCGCACCACATTTACAATACACCTAAAATAGTGGCAGCATCTAATGAACCTGCGCTTGAAATTGTCAGCAACATCTATTCTTCTGTTATAGATGCAGAAATCGTGAAAGCAAGCAGCATTAAGGTCGCCGAAGCCGCAAAGATGTACGAGAATGTGCAACGCGATGTGTTGATTGCCCTCGCAAATGAATATGCTGACTATTGTCGAGCTGAGGGAATTAGCACAAACGAAGTGACAAGATGCGCTTCGACAAAATGGAATTTCTCAAACGTCAATCCCGGTATGGTCGGGGGCCACTGCATAGGTGTTGACCCATATTATCTTTTGCATAGAGCATCATTGCTAAATGCTGATATTCCACTTATTCAGAAAGCCCGAACCATCAATGAAGAGATATTGCAGAAAGTATTTGAGAGGGTCAAGAACGAGATAAATTCGCTGAATAAATCAAACCAAGAAATCTCTATCTTGATTTTGGGATTGTCATACAAGCCCAACACTCCAGATATTAGAAATTCAAAAGCATTAGAGCTAACTAAACTCTTGATTGGCGATTTCTTAGATGTCACTGTTTTTGACCCATTGGTCAACTCATTTCAGGTTAAGAAGCACCTCAAGATAGATGTCGTTAAATCGGCAGAGGAACTTAGAACTGAATATGATGTGGTTATAAGGCTCGTAAATCACAAACATTTTGCCAAAATAGAAATCACAGCCAATAAATGCCTTAGCGTTGAAGACTTATTATGATTAAGCAAATTGGAAATAAATCAATACGAGGGAACGAAATACAATCTACAGATATAAATTATTTGACAGAGTATTTTGAAAAAAACGGTGTATTCCCTTTGTTTCAGCAAGTATTGATTGAAACACGCACCGACTGCAATAATCATTGCCCCTTTTGTCCTCATGCTTTTAATGATAAGAAGCTGGGGATAATGTCATGGGAGTGCTACACAACCATCATCGATCAGTTATGTTCGATGAATTATAATGGCAGAGTGGCATTGATGTTGTCAAATGAACCTCTGCTTGATAATAGGCTTGAAGGCATGATCAGTTATGCAAAATCTAAATCTCAACGCTTATTCCTTGATATAACCACTAACGGAAGATTGCTGACAGTTGAGTGGGTCGATAAATTGTTTATGTTGGGGCTTGACAACATAAACATAAACGACTATCGAGGAGATCGTGATACATTCCCATCGAAATTATCACACTATCTAATCCCTATTTTCGATGCTTATGGTAATAACCCAAAGGTTACTTTCAATTACCGTAGACTTGATGAAAGACTTCCCAATTATGCAGGAAACATCCCGCAAGATTTCAATAAGGGAGATTTCGGCTTCTGTAACTATCCTTTCAGAAAGATTACGATAGCATATAATGGAGATGTTCTACTATGTTGTGACGATTTCATGTATGACACTTGCTTCGGGAATGTCATGCGAGACAATCTTGTCGACTGCTGGAATAATGAAGACTTGAATAACATAAGAATTGCATTGCTTAAAAATCAAAGAATTGGATTATGCGAGAGATGCAATGACTTCCAAGAATATGCCACATTCTCATAGTGAAATTATGGATTTTGTATGTCCTTTCTGTTGTTATTCTGGACCATTGAATTTAATGGGAGCAGATAGATTTCCTGTCCTAAAAGAACTTCAAGTTATAGGCGCAGGACGTAGGGCTGCACGTTGTCCTGATTGCAATTCCACCGATAAAGAACGACTTGTATTCTGCTATCTAAAGGATGTCGAAAAAATTGATAAAAAATCAGGGATAGCAGTGTTGCATATTGCTCCTGAGAAGAATCTTATGAAGTGGCTACAAGACAATGTAGGCGATTACATTGCCGGCGATGCATTCTTGCAAAACCAAGAGTTTCTTGAGGGAGTGATTGAACTGGATATTTTGGGAACAGAATTTCCTGACAATCACTTTGATTATATCATTTGTAATCATGTAATCTGTGACATTAAAGACGACGTAAAAGCGCTTTCTGAAATTTACAGATTACTAAAACCAGGAGGACAGGCAATCATACAAGTCCCCATAACAAAAATCTCAGATACAGTCCACTACGATTATGTAAGCTCCAAAGAAGAACGTGAGCAAGCATATGGATATGGTTACCATGAAAGAATTTATAATAATGAAGATTATAAGAACTTGCTTTCAAAAATAGGGTTTGTAGTGAAAGTCTCGAATATTTCTTTTGACTTTCCCACCTCTGGATTAAATGAAAGAGAAGACTTATATATTTGCTCTAAATAAATATGGTACTAAATAAAGAACAATTTGATGCGTTTCGCATGGAAATAGCCACTTTTGGCAATATTCCCATATTAAGTCAATATTGTGGTATTGGCTGTGTGTTCTGTAAGGTACATACAGACTCATATTTGGGTCACTATCCGGCAATACCGCCTATCGACATCGAAGATTTAGAAAAGGGATTTGAATATATAAATCCAAAGGTGAATTACGTGCGGCTTGGTGCGGGCGTTCTTGTCGCTCCGCATACTGACCCATTCTTGCATCCTCAGATATATGATTTCATAAAACTTGCCTCTGAGCGCTTTCCCGATAAGAAAGTGACAACGGTTACAACCGGAGCATATATTAGAGAGGATATGGTCGACTTCTTAAATTCCATACCAAACTATGGGATAGACCTTTCTCTTATAACGATGCAGGAGCAGCGTGAGTCTATCATTCCTCGTTCAGAGAGGGAGCGTACAATGTACCTGCTTAAACATGCGCCCCTCAATAAATGTACGCTGATGTTCACGGGAAATCTTGACGAGATAAAAAAAGACTTGGAGCTACTATATGAACTGGGTGTTAACAAGAAAGTGCGTCAGATTCTTGTTCGTAGGCTTGAGCACACTGAAACATCACAAAAGAGATTAAAAGTGCTCTCACAGGCTTGCATTGACAAATATGAAGAATGTATCTCTTGGGTAAAACAAAACTATCCTGACGTCGTGTTTACTGTTCCTATCCTAAAAGATGTTTTTAGAGGCGGCAACAATGAATACTTTATTGATGCTGATCAACGAATAGCTCGACAAAGAGATATAATTTCATCTTTGCCGGAAGGAACATTTGTAAATCTCATCTGCCCGCTCTCGGGATATGACTATTTTACAAAGGCGTTTATGGGGATGCCTAATGTGAAAACGAACCTTATCGAAAATCATTTGTATGGAGGATCAGTTTCTGTTGCTGGCTTATTAAATCATCAGGATATACGCGCTCAGTTTAATCCTATCAGAAATGATGTAATGATAGTGCCGGAAGAGATGTATAATGTAGATGGACTCGACCTTTTAGGAGAGCATAAGACCCAGTTAGAAACTTATTATAATGCTAAAATCATTTTAGGATAATATGGAAAAGCTTCAATGGGACAAAGTAAGAGTCTTGGTTGCAAACTATTGCAACTATAAATGTCCTTTTTGTCACAATGAGGGGCAAGACAAGACAATGACTAAAGAAAGGATGTCGCTGCAATCTTTTAAGAAATTGGTGGATGTCCTTTCTGACCAACCAATATCTGAGTTTAACATTAGCGGTGGAGAACCGTTCTTGAACGAGGATATTGTAGATATGATTTTATATATCAATGATAATCTGAATTGTGACATAAGTTGTGCCACCAATTTATCGCTTATTAAACCTGAGCATATAAGAGCGTTGAGTGGAACAAGAATAAAATTCAACATTCAATTTCCTTTTGCAACAGCCGAGGCATTCAAACGAAGTACAGCTACCGGTAATTTTTATAGAATCCTTTCCAATATTGATCTATTGCGTGCCGAAAATATTCAAGTGGGTCTTAATACTGTTATACAGTCTGATGATTTTAGCTCAATTCCCACATTGATTGATTTTGCATTAGAACGTGGATTGCCATTAAAGTTATTACCGCAAATTGGTTTAAGTGGCAGTGAACAATTCCTAAACCATATCCGGCCGATGCTTGATGCTATTGCTGTCAAGAGCATTGACAAAAATAATGGTGCGCTCAAATGGTATATAGAGAAAAACGGAAAGAAAACTACGGTGCTTTATATCGATGCCCCGTGTTTTACTAAAGATATAAATCGATGCCGTAATTATGGTGAATTGCGAATCCAACCAAATATGGAAGTTCAAACTTGCATTTTAGGCTCACCTAAAGAAGTCATCGACTTAGCCGAGTCAAACAATCTAATAATAGCTCAACTCAACAGCTTATGGAAGAACTTCAATCATTGCTAAGGAATTATAATTTGAACCATTTAGATGATATGGAAGTCGCTCCTTGGAGTATGCAATACTGCGAGGTTGAGTTTCCTCGATATTGGCAGGTGGTCTATTCAATTTTAGAAAAGTTGGATAGAAATCTACGTATTATCGAAATTGGATGTGGACTTGGAGATGTAACCACAATCCCATGCTATCTTGGATTCGACAAAGTCATATCTTTTGAGAAAAATCCTGAAATATACAAAAGAACTGTTCGTCGTCTTGACGACCTTTTTAATCGTGGCGATATTGTTAATAATCAAGATTATCCCGGGACTGCTTTCTATGAGTGTGATTTACTTTTAATGGTTAATTGCGCATACGCTGATCTCGCAGAGTCAAAAGATGAGTATATGGCCTTAATGCTTGATTATTATAATCATGCAGGAATGCCACAATATTTCATCATGGAGGTTATTGATTCGTCATACACCCAGGATAATGCTCAATTCCCGAAACATATACGTCTGTCCAAAGAGGATGTGGAGTCAATGTTCCCAGGATATAAGATTACAGCATGGGAAACTTACAAATATCCCATTAACAAAAAGAGCAAAACATTATATTTGATTGAGAAAGCATGAAAATCTTATTCGTTACATCGGAATTTGGAAGTAATGGAGGAGGCCTCTCGCTTTCTTCTGAGCGTGTTTTTAATTACTTAAGCGAAAGGTATTCAGTACAAATTGTCAACCCAAAGTCCCCTCATGTGTTGGTGGCAGACGGAGGATATAATCAAGATTTGGCAAGCGCAATTAGACATGAAAATGATTTGAAGATTGATGCCTGCCAATATAAAGATATTGATTACGTTATCGCATTTGGTGGAAGTTTTAACGGTTATTACGCCTCTATACTCGCTCAACGAATAAATTCATCTTTCATACTCTGTCTTCGGGGCACCGATGTAAATTTAGCAAAATGGTCACCCACGGAAACGTTCTATTTAAGAGAGTCGGCAATCCATTCTTATAAAATTGTTTGTCTATCCAAGGAAATGATAGAAAACCTACGTCTGATTGACAACTCTCTTTGCGGTAAATGTGTGTTAATCCCTAACTCTATTGTAGGCGGTGGGGATGTAACATTTGCAGAGAAACAAAAATCGACTATTGTAATTGGAACTGCGTCTACTCACCTAAATGAAAAGAAAGGAATTGCAAACCTTATTTCATTGGTGAAACTTGCAAAGGAAGGTGGGATTGACATCAATTTAGAATTAGTTGGTGAGGTCGATGCGGATTTATATGAGTCGTATGTTAAGATTATAAACGACTTTGAAATCTCAGACCGTATAAACTTTCATGGACGTGTCAGCAGATCTGAGCTTTCATTGTTAATGAAGGATTGGGATTTGTACGTCCAAGCATCTGTTTGTGAGGGTCATCCCAATTCCGTGATAGAGGCTTTAGAAAATGGTGTATGCTTCATTAGCACCAGAACTGGCTACATCTTTGAGACGTTGCATTGCGATTTCCCTGAGTTCTTCTTTGAAGATAACACACCTGCTTCTATGCTAAAAGGTGTTTTAGCCTTACTAAATGATAAAAAACTTCCGCTCAGAAGCAAGCAGCTCCGAGATAGCCTTCTGAAATCATCTAATTCCAGTTCCATTAAAGAACTATGGTATAAATTGCTTGAGTCACCATCGAAAAAAGCGCATTGTGCTTTTGATGTCGATAATATCCTTTCAGTTGGTTTACATGATGTTCAAGGAGATTCTCATGACAGCATTACTACCCCTATAGATGTATTCCGGCAGTTCGTAGATTTCATATATAATCAAGGTATGGGGTTGTGCTCGATGAGATATTATTTGTCGATGCCGGTAAAGGAACGACAGTCCTGGATTGTCTGCACATTTGATGACGGATATGCCGGTTTATATAATTATGCCTTACCAATATTGTCTAAATATGGGTTTAGTGCAACTGTTTTTATTTGCACATCTTTAATCGGCAAAGACAATAAATGGAATAATAAAGACTCCAAGAGTAGAATGCACCTCAATATGGAAGAACTTTCAACCTTGAATAATCAAGGATGGGAGATTGCTTCACATGGGGTTCATCATTATAACTTCTTGAAATTAACGGACATTGAATTGGAATATGAAATAAAACAATCTAAAGAGCAAATAGATGACCTATTTGGCCCATCTGATTGTTTTGCTTACCCTTATGGAGCGAATAATGCCTACATACAACAATGTGTAGCGCTTTGCTACAAATATGCGTTTGCCGTTAATCAAGGAGGGACATCATTGTCTGCCGATGCTCATCAATTAAGAAGGTACTCCCTCTCTGAAATCTATAAGATTTTATCTGTAGAATCATGAAAAAGATATTAGGCATACTTAGGGGCTTCCCAGGGCTTGGTCGGGTTGTGTCGGGCGTTTCTATCTTAGAAACATTACGAGACCGTTATGGCTATGATGTTAAAATAATTAGTTATTTACAAGGAAATAAGTATTTGTATTCTCGGGGCTACAGTAATTTGAATGAGGTAACCCCTATGGACTATTGTTCAATAGGTCTATTGCCCACAAATAAAATGGGGGTATATATCCATAATTGCATTAGAGAGTTTACCCCGGATTTGATTGTAGTTGATGGTGAGCCCTTGATAATAAAGTCTATCAAGATTTCACATCCGAGTATAAAGATTGTTACATTGCTTAATCCAGCAGATGTTGTTAATCCGAATAATGACAAAGAGGCTATGGACTTTTTTAATGAATTTTATTCATTGAGCGACTTGGCCATAGTCCATGGATTAAGACGTATCGATAAGGATTCGAGATACAATGAGTTCCTTTCAATAAACACAATTATTCGTCCTGAAATAATTGGTGTCAAGAATTTACCTACCAACAATATATACTGTGTACTTGGCGGAGGGACGGTTAATGTTGGTCAACAGTTTGTTGATTCAACAATTACAGTCGGTCTACTTTGTCAAAAAGTTGCTTCATTACTTCCGCAATATATAATGCATATTGTTTGTTCAAGCCGAAACATTTTCAACGTCTTGAATCGAAATAACAGCTCCGAAAATGTTGTGCTACACGAGGATATTATTCCAGCCGAACAGTATTACAGTAACGCAGGGCTTGTAATTACACGGTCAGGACGTAACACTTTAAGTGAACTTACATATCTTGGCATCCCTGCTATATCATTCGTCTCAGGCTGTTCATATAGAAAAGTTGAACAAACTAACAATATCAACGATTTGAATGTGCCTACCATTGTTCCGGCCAGTATGGATATTAGTCTTGCCGCCTTTGCAGACCTTTGTCAAAAAATGATGCAGGTAAGAAAAGGTGAACCTATGAATCCTGGAAATGATGAAGCCATTAAAAGTATATTGCAATTATGAGAATAGTGCATATTAGCGATATTCACCTTACTGAAAATGGTACCGATATATGGGGGGTTAATACCCTTGAACATTTTCAGAAAGCCATCCAAAAGATAAAAAAATTGGATGGCCTTGATGGAATTATAGTAAGTGGAGACTTGTCTAACGATGGCAGTAAATGGACTTACGAATATATTGATAGGGCTTTTGAAGAAACGGGAGTCCCGACATATTGTTGCCCAGGGAATCACGATAATTTAGAGATGTTTTATCAAGGATATAAACCATCTTACTATAAAATTTGCGAAAAGTTTGAAATCTGTGGATGGAATTTTATAATGCTCAATTCTGCAGTCCCGGATATGTCAAGAGGTTATTTCAACCCTGATGTCCTTACTGGACTACTAAAAACCTGTGATGGTCCGGTGGCTATAGTCCTTCACCATCCCCCGATTGAACAAGATGGCTGGCTTAATAGGAAGTTGTTAGAGAACCGGACAGAGTTTAACGCTATAATTAAAAATAGCGAAAAGGTTAAGGTGGTATTATATGGACATACACACTTTGGCATGTATAAACAAATTGACAATGTAGTCTATTCATCTCCTTTTTCTGTGGGATTCGCTTTCTCTCCTGAATTGCCTAAATTTGAGATTGCACAAGGATTGGAGGGCTTTAATGTTTTAGAGTTTTCCCAAGACTCGATATTAGTAAAAACCATTAGGATATAGGAATGAATATACTGAAGAAAAAACTATACTATAAATTTTTAGATCTTCAAAGGCTTAGTCGCTTTACTGGAGAGGTAATCTTATGTAATTTCGCCAATTCTGTACTGACCAAAATCAAGAATATAAGTGATGATAAATTTGAGGTAGAGTTGAATAAATCAATTTTTACGGATAAGGAAAAAGTATTTATTGATGAATATATAGCAACCGGTCATATACAGTTTATAGAGGATAAAATTGCATCTTTACCCAAATGGGTGTGGTTGCTGATTATGCCTGAGTATATACCAATCGAAGAATTAAAGTTTATCTTTAATAAATATCAAATATCGTCAAAGACTAATCTCATAGCTTATTTCCATTCCGATGCAGCTGTAAATAGATATGGAGAGGACATTGCCAATTTATACTGTTATTTTGTGGAAAATCAAGATTCTAAGAATTTCCCATTGCAATATCGTTCAAAACCAAGTGAACAGACTCAACTAATTGAATTATATTGTAATGAAATAATATTGGGTAATTTCCATAATCATACTACTTTTAGTGATGGAAGATTGTCAATAGAAGCGTTAGCCAATTTAGCTAAATTACATAACCGGAAGTTTATCGGAATATCCGATCATTCATCAAGTGTCGGCGGCGTTGACGCTGAGAAAATTATCAATCAGATTTCCATTATAAATTCATTATCTAATGATACGAACTTCACAATTCTAAAGAGTCTTGAATGTGAAATACTTGCTGATGGAAGTTTGGATATGGACTGTGCAATCTTCAAGGAACTTGACTATTTAATTATTGGTGCTCATAGAAATGAAATTATGAGTAAAAAGGAAGCTACAAGGCGTTTGATTAGAGCCGTCGAAAATCCTAATTCTAATATTTTAGCTCACCCACAATCACGAATTTATCAAAAAAAGGTTGGCCTCTATTTGGATATTCATATGATAATAGATGCCTGTAGAGAGAACTCAGTTGTAATTGAAATTAACGGAGACCCCGATAGATTAGATTTATCTCCTGAGCATATAGAATATGCTGTCAAAAAGGGAATTATCTTTTCGTTAGATTCCGATACGCATACATTGAATAGTTTTAAGAACATCAATAATGCAATAAAGATAGCCGAGGCAGCTCATATACCTCCCGAACAGGTATTAAATATCCAACCGATGCCCAAGTTAAAGTCTATATTTGACAAAGTCATTTATTAAATAATTGAAACGAGCAATGAATGTAGATAAAGATAAAATTCGATTTATCGTAGACATAGTTGACCATTGTAATTTAAACTGTAAATGCTGTGGCCATTTCTCCCCATTAGCTCCAAAAGGATTTTTGGATATAAATACTTTTGAGCGAGACTTGAACCGTCTTCATGAGTTGCTTCATGGTCATATTCATTGTTTAGAACTCATGGGCGGCGAATCGCTTTTACACCCTCGCCTATATGATTTTGTCCGCTTAACAGCAAAATATGTGACTGGAGAAAAATACTTATGCACTAATGGCGTGCTTTTAAGTTCAATGCCAGACGAGTTCTATCAATTATGTGCAGAAACAGATACGATCATAAGTATTACGATGTATCCGATTGACTTGAATTGGGATGAAATCAATCGCAAAGTCAAGTTGTTTGGCACGAAGTTATATTTAATCAAATCTCAAGGTGAAGAAAATAAAAATTGGTTCAAGAACAAAAGAGACTTGAGCGGAAGTCAGGATGTTGAAGAAAATTTCAACAACTGCTTCTGGAAGGCTCGTTGTATAGTGCTTGAAAATGGCAGACTGTCTTCATGCGTTGTACCATTTAAGGCAAAATATTTTCAACAATATTACAAATCAGATGCGTTTGATACATCTGATGAAAATTCAATAGACATTTTCAAAGCAAAAGATATTGAAGAAATTGTTGATTTTCTCAATCGTCCAATCCCCTGTTGTAGGTATTGTTTGCCTAATCAAGAGGAAAAATTCCTTGGGGCGTTTCAAAAAGAGATATGAGTGAGTGGTTTTGAACTTTAGATTTTATGGAAAAGATATTAGTAACTGGTGGTGCTGGTTTTATTGGGTCTAATCTCTGTGAGCATTTTATCCTTAATGGTTATGATGTTGTATGCCTTGATAATTTTTCAACTGGGCATATGAGTAATATCCAACATTTAATTGATGACTATCCACAACAATTTAAGCTAATTGAAGGCGATATACGTAATTTCGAGACGTGTGTAAGAGCTGTCAATGGGGTTCAGTATGTTCTTCATGAAGCAGCACTTGGAAGCATACCAAGAAGCATCAATGACCCAATCACTACAAATGATGTAAATATTGGGGGCTTCCTAAATATGCTCGTTGCGTCAAGGGATGCCAATATAAAGCGATTTATCTTTGCAGCAAGTAGTTCGACTTATGGAGATAGTGTAGAACTTCCTAAAGTAGAAGAAAGAATTGGCAAGCCTCTTTCTCCTTATGCTCTAACAAAATACGTGGACGAATTGTATGCACATGTATTTTCAATAACCTACGGTTTTGAGTATATAGGTCTTAGATATTTTAATGTTTTTGGAAGAAGGCAAGACCCCAACAGCATGTATGCAGCCGTTATCCCGTTGTTCATTAAACAGCTGATGAATAAGAAATCACCGGTAATCAATGGCGACGGCTCTTATAGCAGAGATTTTACATATATTGATAATGTGATTTTGATGAATATGCTTGCTATAAAGACCACAAATCCCAATGCTGTAAATAAAATTTACAATACGGCAGGAGGTGAAAGGACTACAATTAG
>UMFR01035644.1_pt1 | contig 15467 bp, 9 predicted proteins | sample 1965041 | NCBI WGS metagenome assembly UMFR01 (sample SAMEA4836049, study PRJEB28245) | human gut metagenome | biome: gut microbiome; material: fecal sample | place: Denmark | collected 2008
CGCACGCATGGTGAAGTAGCGGCCGTTGCCGAGCATCACGCCCAGCACGTTGCCGCCCTTGTCGAGCATGTCGGTTACGTCATAGACGTTGTAATATACGCGTGTCGAGTAGAGCGACGGGGTGGGGGAGAGGACGTCGTCGCTGATACGCTCGCCGTTGATGTACGACTCCGACGAGCCGAGACCGCTGATATATAGGACGGCGCGCTTGACCTTTCCTTCGACGTCGAACGTCTTGCGCAGGTAGCGGGCCGCAAGGCGCGTATTGCCCTGATCGGTCTCGCCCTTGTTCGACAGGGCGTTCTCGCCGATCCACTCGGCCTGCCACTCCGCTGCGTCGAGAATACCCATCGACCAGTGGTTGATGTCGCTCCAGCGTCCCTGACCGAGATTCGTGTCCACCTTCACGCGCCAGAAATATTGTGTGCGTGAGCGGAGCGTCTGTCCCTCGTATTCGACGAGGATCGAGCGGTCGGAGATCACCTCGCCCGAGTCCCAGACGAGATTGCGGCCGCGCTTGAGGTCGGCCTCAGAGGTTGCGACCTGTATGCGGTATGCGGTTTGGGTGACGTCGCGGGCATCCGACGCGATGGTCCACGAGAAGAGGGGACGAAGTGATTCGATACCCTCGGGATTACTCTTCATATCGACGAGCAGGCGCTCCGTACGTGCCGGTGCGGCCGCCGAGGCCGTAAGCCCCAATCCCAGAAACGAGAGTACGACGAACAGTAGAATTTGTTTTTTCATCATGTTGCGTGGTTTTATGTTCAGGTTGGTACTATTCACAAAAATACGCAAATAATTCCGTTTGCCGACTGTCTGAAATGATTTTGATTGTCGGTAAAATGACGGTGCGAGCAGACTCTCTGTCCTATGTCTCTTGGCGTCAGCGGCTGCCGAAGTAGAGGAAGACCATGCCGATGATTATGAGTGCCAGATCGAGTGCCTTGGCCTTGAGGTTGCGCTCGCGGAAGAGCAGCGCGCCGCAGGCGAACGACACGACCACCGAGCCGCGGCGGATCATAGAGACGACCGATATCATGGCATCCGTATCGCTCAGGGCCACGAAGTAGGCCATGTCGGCGGCCGTGAGCAGGATCGAGATCATTGGTATGGCCCATGACCAGTGGAAGCGTGTGGCGGAACGGCTGTCGAGAAGGCGCATGAGGGTCATGACGACGATCATGATGATGGTCTGGTAGAGGTTGTACCACCCCTGCACGAAGATGGGCTCGAGGCGCTGCATGAGATAGCGGTCATAGAGGCCGCTGGCGGCGCCGAGCATAGCGGCGGCGGCAACGCACACGATCCAGACGTTATGGCCGAAGTCGATGCCCTCGCGGCGGCCGGCGCGGCTGAGCATGAAGAGCGACAGGATGGCCAGCCCGACACCGATCCATTGCAGGGCGTTGAGACGCTCGCCGAAGATTAGAAGAGCCCCGATGAGCACCATCACTGGACGTGTGGCGTTGATGGGGCCGACGATGGTGATGGGCAGGTGCTTGATGCCGTAGTATCCGAATGCCCACGACGAGAGCACGATTACGGCCTTCAGTGCCACGAGTATATGGTCGTGCAGCGTGCCGAGAGGTATGCTGTATGCCGTGCCGTCGAACCATCCGCCGCCGCTGAGCGTGGAGACGATCGAGGGCAGGAATATGAGCGACGAGAAGAATGTATTGAGCAGCAGCACCGCCGGTACGGAGTTGTCGCGCAGGGCCTGTTTCTTGGCCACATCGTAGAATCCCAGCAGCAGGGCCGAGAGGAATGCGAGTATCAACCACATGGTGAGGACCTTTTACGTTGGGGCTATGCGGTGAGCATGCCGACGATGAGGCATGCGGCGAGCAGCGTGCTGGCCAGACCGTTGAGCGTACCGAAGGCTATGCCGATGTTCTTCTGGTGTCCGGGGGTTACGAGTATGTGCTCGGCAACGAGCAGAGCCGTGAATATCGCCGTGCCGCTCCACGTCCAAACGCTCGCGGGCAGCATCGCCACGAACCACGCGAGGGCCGCGATGCTCACCGCGTGCAGGCCGATGCTTATGTTGAGGGCCGTGCGTACGGAGAAGCGTGCCGGTATCGAGTGCAGACCGTGGGCGCGGTCGAAGTCGCGGTCCTGAAGCGCATATATTATGTCGAAGCCGCCGCACCATGTCAGTACCAGCAGCGCCAGCACGCACGGCGCCAGCGCGAAGCGGCCCGTGACGGCGATGTATGCGCCGACGGGGGCTATGGCGAGCGAGAGTCCGAGTACGAGGTGCGACAGGGAGGTGAAGCGCTTGCAGTAGCTGTACGACATGATCACGATGAGCGCCACGGGTGAGAGTGCCGCCGTCAGGCTGTTTATCGATGCGGCCGCGGCGATGAACAGCGCGGCGTTGATGATGACGAACCACAGTGCGGCGCGTGCCGAGATGCGCCCTGCGGGGATCTCGCGGTCGGCCGTGCGGGGATTCTCGGCATCGATGCGGCGGTCGGCCCAGCGGTTGAAGCCCATGGCCACGTTGCGGGCGAAGACCATGCACAGGACCACCTTCACCAGCAGCGACAGCCACCACACCGGCGCGGAGTTCTCGACGCCGAAGCCGATGTCGCGCAGGGCGTAGACGAACGATGTAAGGGCGAATGGCATGGCGAAGATCGTATGTGAGAACCTCACCAGATGTGCATATTTCGATATGGGATTCATGACTTGTGATGTATGAGAACTATATTTGCGGCTGCAAAGATACGAAAAGATACGCAAAGCGGGGCGCAGGGGCAAATCGAAAACACTGTTTTCGGGTCGGGCAGGGGCGTGTATGTCGTGTCTCTTCGTAATTCGGGGCTGGCCTGCCGCCCGTCAGCCATATTTTCATCGGTGAAAACGTCCGGTTGGTGATTGAATACCCGGCGTTCGTTGAAAATATTTTGAAACGGTTGCCGAGGAAGATATTTTTGCCGAAAACCGTGTGAGAAAATTTTTATTGCTTAAATTATATTGTTATGAAACGATTGCTTACAATCATGGTGACGGCTCTGGCAGCCGTATCGCTGGCATCGTGCGGCAAGAAGGATGCCCCGACGCCGGCCGGGCCGACGATCGCACTCGAGGGCCTCGATATTACACAGGTGCATGAGATCACGGGCGAACCCATGACCGTCAAGGTGAATGTCAAGGCCGATGCCGGCATCAAGACCTTCGCCATCCGCATCACCTCGCCGCTGCTCACCGAGGAGCTTCTTTCGGGTATCGGCCTCTCGGCCGAGATGGAGCTGACGGCACCCGCAAACGATGACATGTCGGCTGCCCTCGCATCGCTCGGCTTCCCGGTCGGAGCCGACGTGACGGGTGCTAAGCAGCTCTCGTTCGACATCTCGTCGTTCGTGCCCCTGATCAAGCAGCTCTACAACGGCCACGAGCGTGATTCGAACCACAATTTCGAGCTGACGGTGACCGACGCCGCGAACCAGATGGCGCGCGAGACGCTCAAGTTCCATATCTCGGGAGCCGAGCCGTCGGTCGTATATAACAACGACGCCAATCTGTGGCTCAACACCGCAACCCTTACGGCCGAGGTGCCCGACGGCGGCAACGTAGCCATCGAGTATCGCCGTGCGGGTGAGCAGACATGGCAGGCAGCGACGGTGACCGATGCCGGCAACGGGTTCTATACTGGCGCCATCGCCCCCGAGTGGATGTCGGACGATGCCGCGGGCGTATGGCAGATGGACGGCATGACGGGCGTATTCGCCGGTCAGAAGTACGAGTGCCGCGTAACGGTTGGCGGCGAGGAGGTTGCGACTTCGACCTTCGAGACTGCCGCCGGTGACGTGATCCCCAACGGCGACATGCAGGCGTGGAGCCAGTATGTAGGTTACGGTTCTGCGGGCAGTGCCGTGTACTATCCCAACGCGTCGGCCGACGAGGCCTTCTGGAGCAACGGCAACAACGCCTTCACGCAGACGCTCTGCACCCCTTATACCGAGCAGGGCAGCGACAACACCTCTGCACTGCTTAAGGGCAAGAGCACCTTCGGCATCTTTGCCGCGGGCAATCTCTTCACGGGAGCGTTCCGTATGAGCGGCATCGCCGGTTATGCCGACTTCGGTCAGAAATATACCTTCACGGCACGTCCCCGTGCGCTGCGCCTGCGTTACAAGGCCAACGTGGGCAATATCACTTCGCTCGGACTTAAGCAGGGCGAACTTACTACGGACGATGTGGATCCCGCATCAATATATGTGTGCATAACCGACTGGACGGCACGTCACTCGGTACATTCGGGCCTCGGCGTCACGGTCGATCAGATCAACGCCTTCGATCCCGTGACCGATGCCTCGACCGACGAGGGCCCCGTGATTGCGTTCGGCTCGTCGACCATAGATGAAAACAGCAACGGCTGGATCGAGAAGACTATTCACCTCATATACCGTGACACCGAGAAGCGTCCCGCCGACGGCAACTACTCGCTTGTCATATCGTTCGCCTCAAGCAAGTACGGCGACTACCTCTGCGGCAATCCCGACAACGAACTTTATATCGACGATATAGAGTGGGTTTATTAGAATTGTATAGAGTTTTTGCGTGGGCCGTCCGCTTTGCGGGCGGCCTTTTTTGAGGGGACGGCTGCGGGTATCACTTGCGCAAAGAGACCGCGGAGTGCTTTTTCGGCGCAAAATGCCGCTGTCATCACGTTTTTTGCGTATCTTTGCACACATTATGCACACAACGCGGACTTGGAATGAAAAACATACGCAACTTTTGTATCATAGCTCATATCGACCACGGTAAATCGACTCTGGCCGACCGCCTGCTCGAGAAGACCAATACGCTCAACCAGCGCGAAATGCAGAATCAGGTGCTGGACGACATGGACCTCGAGCGCGAGAAGGGCATCACCATCAAGAGCCACGCCATACAGATGGAGTACCGCGCCCGCGACGGCCAGATGTACGTCCTGAACCTGATCGACACGCCGGGACATGTCGATTTCTCGTATGAGGTGTCGCGTGCCATCGCTTCGTGCGAGGGGGCGCTGCTCGTGGTGGACGCCACGCAGGGTATTCAGGCGCAGACCATATCGAACCTCTATCTGGCCATAGGACACGATCTGGAGATCATCCCCGTGCTGAACAAGATAGACGTCGAGTCGGCCATGATCGACGAGGTGAAGGATCAGGTCATCGACCTCATAGGCTGCCGTGAGGAGGATATACTGCTCGCCTCGGGTAAGACGGGACAGGGCGTCGAGGAGCTTCTGGAGGCCATCGTTGCGCGCATACCGGCTCCGAAGGGAGACGACAACGCCCCCCTGCAGGCCCTGATCTTCGACTCGGTGTTCAACCCCTTCCGCGGCATCATAGCCTACTACCGCATCTTCAACGGCACGCTGCGAAAGGGCGAGCATGTCAAGTTCTTCAATACGGGCAGCGACTACGAGGCCGACGAGATCGGCGTTCTGAAGCTCAAACTGCAGCCGCGCGAGGAGCTGCGTGCGGGCGACGTGGGATATATATGTTCGGGTATCAAGACCTCGACCGACGTCAAGGTGGGCGATACGATCACCTCGGTGGAGCGACCCTGCAACGAGGCCATTGCCGGCTTCGAGGATGTCAAGCCGATGGTCTTCGCGGGTGTATATCCCGTCGAGGCCGACCAGTATGAGGACCTGCGCGCCTCGCTCGAGAAGCTGCAGCTTAACGACGCCTCGCTGACATTCGAACCCGAGAGCTCGCTCGCATTGGGATTCGGTTTTCGCTGCGGTTTCCTCGGACTGCTGCACATGGAGATCATACAGGAGCGTCTCTACCGCGAGTTCGACATGGATGTCATCACCACCGTCCCCAACGTCTCGTACCGCATAACCACCACGTCGGGCGAGGTGCTCGAGGTGCACAACCCGTCGGGTCTGCCCGAGATAACGAAGGTGGCAAAGATAGAGGAGCCCTATATCCTCGCCCAGATAATCACCAAGGCCGACTTCATGGGCCCCGTGATAAAGCTCTGCATCGACAAGCGCGGCGTGATGAAGAACCAGACGTTCATTACGCAGGATCGTGTGGAGATAAACTTCGACATGCCACTGTCGGAGATCGTCTTCGACTTCTACGACAAGCTGAAGAGCATATCGAAGGGATATGCGTCGTTCGATTACCACCGTACGGGCTACGAGCCGAGCCGTCTGGCGAAGCTCGACATCCTGCTCAACGGCGAGCCCGTCGATGCCCTTTCGTCGCTCATATATGCCGACCACGCCTACGACTTCGGCCGCAAGATGTGCGAGAAACTCAAGGAGCTGATCCCGCGCCAGCAGTTCGACATAGCCATACAGGCCGCCATCGGTGCCAAGATCATCGCCCGCGAGACGGTGAAGGCCGTGCGTAAGGATGTGACGGCGAAGTGCTACGGCGGCGACATATCGCGTAAGCGCAAACTCCTTGAAAAGCAGAAGGCCGGTAAGAAACGTATGCGTCAGATAGGGCAGGTACAGGTGCCGCAGTCGGCATTCCTCGCCGTGCTGAAGATGGATTGATGTATTTGTCTCATTATCTGTCGGCTGCCGCGGACCGCCGGGCCGGGCTTTATGCCTGCGTAGGTTGCAGCCTGCGGTAACGGATAGTGAAAAAAATGTGATGCCGGTTCGGCGTTACGCTAAATTTTGTATATTTGCACTCGGGGAGTGTGCCGACGCATGCCGCATGTGGTCGCCGTCCCCGAATGTAATGCGGTAGTAGCTCAGTTGGTAGAGCATTGGCTTCCCAAGCCAAGGGTCACGGGTTCGAGTCCCGCTTACCGCTCTGGTTTACATCAAGTGGTATTGTGTGATAACGTAGTGTTTTTATTAAAAAGTACGATTTGTTGTGACGATATCATATCACATAGTTAGTATGAAGAGGCGGAGTATGCCTCTTTCGGTTTTATATTAACATGTTTTTGTTTTTACATCTTGTTTTCCCTGGTAATAATTTTGATATAATTTAGCATAATGTGCCGGGAACCTTTGTTGCTATTTATGATGAACGGATAATATTTAGGATTGATTATCATATGTTTGGGATTATATTATGTGAAAATATATAGCGGACTTTTAGCTGTCGTAATGGATATTTTTTGTATAATTGTCTGTCGTAAGTTTATTGGCTATGTATAAATATATAGATAAACTGGTTTCTTCGCAGTATTTAAGTAAGAAGATAGTTCTCTTGATAGATGTTATCATGTCTGTCGTGAGCAGCGGTGTTGCATTGGGAATATTGTTTTTCATAAGAAACATTACACTGTCTTTAAATACGGTTGCGATATGGTTGCTGTTTGCAGCTATGTCATCTTTGATAATGTTCTTGCTGTTGAAAACATATAGGTCGGTTATTCGATACAGCACGTTGAGAGATATTAGCAGGTTGCTTTTTGCCGTATTGGGAAAAGTTTTGCTTTTGGCATTGGTATTAGTATTGCTATTAGACGTTAATGCTGTATATACGGTCGTATTATTATTTATAGACTGTTTGGTTACTTTGTTCCTGCTGGTTAGTATGAGAGTCGGTATGATCTTGGTTTATGATTTGACTGTAGCGGCTCATGTACGTAATCATAATAGGAAAAGGGTCCTTATTTATGGCATATTGGATAAATCTGTGGCATTAATTACTCGATTGAGAAATTCGCCCCATTATGACGTCGTTGGCTTTATTACGACAACAAAGGATAATAGTTATCGTACCGTAAGTGCATTGAACTGCTATATATGTAATAATGCAGACGATTTACAATATCTGCAGCATCGTTTGGAAGTGGATGCTATATTGTTTGCCTCGACGGATGATGCTCGTAGTCAGGAGTCCATGCTTATAAAGCATGCTCGTGAAAAGGGTATAAAAGTATTGATATCACCGAGCATAGATGAGGTGATTGATGGAAGAATCATGAAAAACTCTATTCGCGAAGTGAAAATTGAGGATTTGCTTGGACGTTCTGAGATAGAGTTTGATGTTGATCAAGTACAGAAAGAATTTAACGACAAGGTTGTTATGGTGACTGGTGCGGCCGGATCAATTGGTTCGGAATTGTGCCGTCAATTGGCCTCTATAGGGGTAAAGCGACTTGTTCTTTTTGATAATGCCGAGACTCCAATGCATAATATTCGTTTGGAACTTGAAGAACGATTCCATGATTTGGATTTTGTACCTTTGATAGGAGATGTGCGTCTGGAGGCTCGTTTGGACTATGCATTTAAAAGTTATCGTCCCCAAATAGTATTTCATGCCGCGGCCTATAAGCATGTTCCTCTAATGGAAGAAAATCCATGTGAGAGTGTTTTGGTAAATGTCGTGGGGTCTAGAAATGTTGCAGACAAATGTATAGAGTATGGCGTTGAGAAGATGGTGATGGTTTCTACGGATAAGGCCGTTAATCCAACAAATGTAATGGGCTGTACTAAGCGTTTGGCTGAGATTTATGTCCAATCTTTGGGCTTGGCAATAGAGCATGGGAAAATTAAAGGAAATACAAAATTCGTAACGACTCGTTTTGGGAATGTATTGGGAAGTAATGGTTCTGTTATACCAAGATTCCGCGATCAGATTGCAAAGGGAGGTCCTGTTACTGTGACACATCCGGAAATTACCAGATTTTTTATGACTATACCCGAAGCTTGCAGATTGGTGATGCAAGCAGCTACGTTGACTGAAGGTAATCAGATCTTTGTATTTGATATGGGTAAGAGCGTTAAGATAGTAGATATGGCATGCCGGATGATTGAATTGGCTGGATTCGTACCTAATAAAGATATCCAAATAGAATTTACTGGTTTGCGGCCGGGGGAGAAATTGTATGAGGAGGTGCTTTCTAATAAGGAGAATACTATTCCTACGAAAAATAATCGTATTCATATAGCAAAGGTGCGAGATTATGATTATGAAGATGCGGTAAAACTGGTCAAAGAGTTGGAGATTTTGTCGCACGATGTTAATGTGCCTGATATGATACGTTTGATGAAACGCTCGGTCCCTGAATTCAAGTCGAAGAACTCGATATATGAGAAATACGATATCGAGAATTTAGATTTGTAATCGTGTTGTTATTAGATAAAATGGATAGAATTCAGTTGCCCCCTCCTTAACTGAAGAGTGGGTCAACAAAAGTTGGTTTGCCTTTACGATCGTGGCGTGATGTATATGATATGGCGGATAGTTATGGGGTATTCGCTGTAGCGTGGGACAGTGTGTCGAATCTTGCTGCTGATAATGAAAATATAGACTGTAAATTAAGTGTGTCAAGAGAATGAAAAGAATTAATTTTACAGATACACTTTAATTATGAGCATTTCATTTGATTTTGAACAGATCAATGCAAATGTTGTTGAACAATTGAAGGCCGGTGTTTTTCTTTCCGGCAATGATGGAGTATTGGCTCCTTTTTGGAGAGTCTGCTTAACAGCTCCTTGAAGAGATGGTTGGTAGTGTAAATTAAACTGTGCAAAGTTATATTTCGGAGTTGTTTTGGTATCTTCATATTCCACATACAAAAGATGCTGTTAATCCATGATCCTACCTGTTCTGGAACGAGATAGCCAGTTCTGGGGCACTATAAAATATTTTGTGTAAATGGAAATGCGTGATTCAAAGAGAACTCCGCGATTTTATTTTATGCATTAATCAAATGAAGAAGATTATGAAGGAAAAGAATCCAGTAGTGTCCGATGAGGTGTTGAGCAAGGAATCACTTAGCTAGTTCAAGATAGAAGCTGATGTGAGCAAGTCCTTGAAGTAGTTGCTCGTATAAGTGATGGAGAAGATACTAGAAGACGAAACGGGACGCACATTTGGGCAATGGAAGAATTATGAGGCGGGGGAACATCAGCGGCAATTCCTGTGATGGTAGCTATTCGAAGAAAATCTAGACCTAACATGGTGAGGCCAGTCATATCCATTTCCCGAGTACGTAACGGCTAGTTTGAGCCGATAGCCGCGCCCAAACATGAAAGTCGCGGGTTTTCGATAGAAAAGCTTGTTATCTGCTTATACGCCAAGATATAGAAGAAGAGATGCGCGAGATTTATGAAATAGGGCTCTCTACATCGGCGTTTCCATCATTACAAACAAGGTAAACCAGGCAACTCAGGAATGGCAGAACCGCCCTTTGGATCCTGTTTATATGATAGCTTGGATGGATGTTGTCGTCTTCAAGGTATGGGATAACGGCAAGATAATAAACAAGACCGTTTACCTTTGTGTCGGACTAAAACATAACGGCCTGAAGGAAGTCCTTGGCATGTGGGTCGGCAAATCGGAAAGCTTATATTTCTGGATGGGTGTTATGACCGATTTAAAGGTTCGTGGAGTGCAGGATGTACAGATTATCTGTACCGATAATGGATTTACGGATACCATCCGTCCCGTATTCTCTCAGTCATACACCTAAGTCTGTGTTGTGGCACATTAGATCAGAAACACCTGTAAATATGTTGTTTATAAGGACAAGAAGAGTTTACGGTGGATATGAAGAATGTCTATAATGCACCCAATAAAGAGGTTGCTGCCACGGAACTTGAAAATCTGGAAAAGAAATGGGGGGGTATCCATATGCCATATTTTCATGGAGAAACAACTGGGATTATCTGACAGTTTTCTTCCAGTTCCTACTGGGAATCAGAAAATAATCTATACTACAAATATCATTGAAAATCTGAACTGGAAAATCAGAAAGTACACAAAATCAAAACTTTCATTCCCTTCGGACGATGCCGTAAAAAAGACCGTTTATCTTTCACTTATGAAGATTGAGAAGAAATGGACACAGCCTATTCATAATTGGAGGTTAATTATGAAACAATTTATCGTTATTTTTGAAAATAGAATCCAGATATAAGAACAAACTTATAGTTCAATCCTGTAACCATTTACACAAAATATTTTATATTGTCAAGTAACAATAAACTTATCACTCTGACCTAGCACCGTTACTATCAAGACGCACATAGTCGGGGTAACGCAGCCAATTGCGCCTGTTCAGGTGATAGCCCGTATCCTTCAGCGCGTCGAGCGTGGTAAGCCTGCTCCGAAAATCATTATATGTCAAATGATCTTTACACATCGTCCCATCCTAAAATTGCTGTCTACTTATTTGCCCGTACCTCAAAGGCTTGGGTGACTATATTTTTGCCCTGGCTTGAAATAGGGATGCGTACCATCGTATGGCCATGGTGGCAGCAGTGCCCACCCAAATGGTGCAGCCCATGAAGCCTACCACTCAAAGCGACGGCACCTGCCGAGAGTGTAACAAGGTTTTTTCTCTAACGGCTGCATCTTGTCCATGTCGCTGCTTGAGTTCTGGGAATATCCTTGAAAAGAGCCTCTCACGTTGCCTGTTATCCACTGTGAGAAGTTTGTTGTACTTTCTCTGAATGATATCCTTGGTAATAACCTCTCCATTGGTGGTTGCTGAGATTGTATACCTCCCCGTAGTTGATGATGGAGCGATACTGATATCACAAGAGTTATCATCGGTTGGTCCTGGTATGTCTTAACTCTTAGCATGCTGAAAGAAGTTTTGTCCACTGCTAATCTTATTCTCATTTGCCACTTGTAGCTCATAAATAATATGAGGATGATGTGAAAGAGTGATGCGGCTGTTGCTCTCTAGCATCTGCTTGTCGATTCTATCTGAAAAATCATTCGCAATGATACGATTTAGTACCCCAAGACGACGCTTCAGGGGATAATCTTTTATTGAGTTACTCTTAAGAGCCTCTTTCCTCTGCTGTTAAGCCATAGATAAGATACATCTGACTGGATGGTAGGAATCTACTTTTCTTCATCTATGTGAATACGGTGTGAAGAGAGAAATTTAAGCCACTTTTCTGATGAAAAATAAATATCCGGCAAGATTTGTTCGCTGTAACCCTGGCTGGTTAACTGCTTCGAGGAATGCTTGGCATAGGTTTAATGACGCTTTAAAGATCCTTTAATACATCTAGAGACTTATGGCGACTGGCGGCAGGGGTATCTCGAGAACCATTGTTGTAGAAGTCATAACCGCCCGATTGCTACTCGCCAAGTTTCATGAGGAGGTCAGTACGTTCAGCTGTAATAGGTGCGCCTGGATAGAACATTGCTCTACCGGCGCGTCAGAGGTGAAAGCCCCCCCCCTTGATTACGAGGGCCCAGACAAGCAAAGGAGATGCCCATCCAAGGTGTCCATACTTGCAGATGCTAATAAGAAACCATGCATTCCCATGGGACCTCTCGAGTTGGTATTATGAACATGAACGAAGTCCTTTGGAAGATGAAAGTCATCCCTTACTATATTGACAAAAGTGCGGCATTCTTGTTTACAGTATTGATGCTCCAATCAGAGAATGAGAGAACATCTTTCTGTGAAATAGGATGATGCGGCATAGGGGAGTCTTGACCATGCACTACACGATTGAATCCCTGTGCGCTGGGCACGATATGAGCCTGCCTGCTATTACGCATTACAATATCTTGAAGTTTAGGCGAGAGATTCAATATACGGGACTTTGTATTGGCTTGTATTATCAAGGCCAAAAGATTCTATCTGTGTGATGTCGTGGTAGCTATATTGCGCAAACCAGCCTTTTTCTGTTCATTACATAACTCATCGGTGTCGTCCTTTTCCCTTACGTAATCCATATTGCCGTTATCATTCATAATCAACATCTATAGTAGCCAAAGGTGTATTTACACCACTCATTCATGGCAGTGGAGTCCTACACCTTGGAATCACCTTTGGTGACATTTCGCAGCTATACTCTGACAGATTTGTGCCCATCGACACTGGAGTATCCTCGATGATGGTGGTACTGGGATCACTCTTACGACGTGTACTAAGTCCAGCATAATAGAGATGCAATGGTACTGAAATGATCTTGAGATTTATTCTCTGCTACAGAGAGTGGGGCTTAAATGACCAGACCTAACTGGTGACAGGTCTATATGTACATACCTCCCCTTTGACTTTGCTGCCATTCTCAAGGTGTGAGTGATGATAACCTTGCCCTACTTGAGTTTTTTTTGAAATCTCTAGTCAACTTATCAATTAACGAGTGCTTAAGGGCTGAATATAAGGTAACGCTCAACTTATCTCCTAATGTGATAAACTGAAATATTGATCTAGCAACACACCCGTTATCCCCTTCGTCGGTTACTCTGACGGAAAGAACAGGGGATACCCAGTCACTAGAGCTTTTCAATGACTGGCTTGGTAAGATATTCTATCTTCTTCTGTGTTATGCCGAATTTTACAAGTGTTTAAAGGTAAAATTAGCCTCTTGATAAACAGTTGTTTTCATGCTTGAAATAATTTTATAAATTAAACCTAAGTACATGACAAAAATTTGAATACATCAAATTTCGGGACATAAATTGGTCGAAAAAGCACGTTGGAGATTTCCTCCAAGCCGTACTTTACTAAAGATTTGGCTTTACGTCCATGTTTCAATGTCTTTATAGGCTTTACGTTTTCATCTTTATGTTCCCCAACGAGATACGCCCATACAAGAGCAATACAAACCATTGCCAGAAGTCTTGCAATCCGCTCTGTGTCGCGCAAATGCGTGTCTTCGATATTGAATCCGGAGGATTTCATAGCCCGGAATGCGGTCTCGATCTCCCATCGCCTTTTATAAGTGTCGACACCCTTTTCCGGGCGGTTGAAGCAGATGAGGATCTGAAGTTCAGGCACACCGTCGGAGTTCTTGATTCGGCTTCCGGCAAGATAAACGTACTCACCTTTGTGCAGGAAAAGCTTGTAATAAAATCTTTCCTGCCCCACTTTCAGGGAATTGAAGAGCCACCATGCACGGATTCTTTCCCCGGTGGAAGGCTTGACAAGCCAGAAATTCTGCCGGATCCGGATATAATATCGTATATGATTGCGGTTGAGCCAACCGATCCAATCCAATCCTTGCCGACAAACTCCCGGTCGGCAACAAGAGAGTCGATGCATTCGGAGCCGAACAGCCGGACAAATCGTTCAACGATTGCCTTGCGTTCCTTCCAATTGGAGTTCCCTTTCTTAGGCAGAAGGCTGAACATCAATGGGAATGCAATCCCCTTGTATGCCACGCCGAGCATAAGGATGTTGATGTTGAAATCACCGAACTTCCAGTTTGTACGGTCCATGCTCAGCACCAGCCCTGTCTTGACGGGAAGCAGAGAGTATATCATCTGCGCCACAAGGTCAAAGTTGAGGGCGTACTTGGCTATGAATCTTTGAATGCGGCGAAGGTTGGAGTCCCTTTCAACAGAGGTTGGCATTGCCGCCGCGAGTTTATGGAGGCTTACGGTCTGTACTACACACAGGGCATGGAGCATGAAAGCCATAAACTTTATGCGGGCCAGATTCATCGATTTCCCAAAATGTTCTTGCATAATCGGAAGGATTTGGTTAACTTTGCCCAAGTCCTTAAAGTCAGTTGTCTTCATACGAAAAAGCGGTCAAACTTTTCTTTAAAGATACTGATTCTTAGGGACTTTTGCAAATATAAACACCTAATAATTAGGCATATAACAACATAATTTATATTTTGTCATCTATTAAAAAATTAAACTCTAATCAAATATATTCATATTATATATTGATGTAAAAGGGGGGGGCTATGAATCACATAAAATGCGCACGTTGTTTTGCCGTTTTGGCATATATGAGAGCTTATTATGGCACTATTATTATATTTTAAATAAAGCAATCTTATTTTAGACTGCAACTCATTAGTGTCCAATAAAAATGGACGAGTTAAAAATTTAATCAAATAGTCCTTCAAAAAGGGGACAATTGAGTTCTTTGACATCATTGAAATTAGTCTTATCGAACAGATCACGTAAGTGGGTTTTGTCCGTTAGAGAGATACTTAGAATCTGCAAAACTTCGTAAGTTGAGCGTTTCAATTGCATATCGTGTTGAACTATAGCTACGAGACAGTAAGTAATGATCGCCACACTGATTTGAATGCGGACAGCGTTTTCTGTTGTACCCCAGAACCTCTTTATTTTAAGGTGTTGCTTTAGCCATTTGAAAAAGAGCTCGACCGACCACCTTTTCTTATAGAGATTGGCAATATCCAATGCAGAGACATGTGTTGCATTCGTTAGGAAAGTAAACTCACGGTCATCCTCTTCATCGTAGTAACGAATGAGTCGGAATGATTCGGGATATTTCTTCTCTGAGAGATATCCCGTCAGTTTCACTTCAGCATCGGTCAGTACATACTTAGGCATCCTGCGCTTCCATTTAACCGTTGTGCATTTCAAGTTCGTCTTAGCTCTGACAACGAAAAAGGAACCTGTCAGGTGAATCCGATATAGTTCCTTAAAAGAGTCATAAGCCCTGTCGAATATATAATAAGCATTTGGTTCATAATGAATTGAGCACATCGCCGTAGAGTCATGTTTCGATGCTGCGGTTACTGTATAGAAGGCTGGAACTTGTGCTTCAATGTCATATAAGACATGAGCTTTGACGCC
>UMFR01046899.1_pt1 | contig 15410 bp, 6 predicted proteins | sample 1965041 | NCBI WGS metagenome assembly UMFR01 (sample SAMEA4836049, study PRJEB28245) | human gut metagenome | biome: gut microbiome; material: fecal sample | place: Denmark | collected 2008
TCGCGTACAAGAATTGGTATTCTTTCCACGTCCACCTCAGCGTCTTTCCACATTGTAAGCTTGATTCTGTTTTTATGACCTGAAATTTCAGTAACATATGCCTGATGTGCTGCATTTTTAAGCAAAACAATCTGGAGAAGGTTTTCAACCTGATTCGGTATGTCTCCGAAACGGTCAAGAAGTTCATCCTGCATATCCTCGTATTCTTCCATTGTCTCTATTCCTGCAATTCGCTTGTAAATGTCCATTTTAAGAGCTTCATTTTTAATATATGAAGGTGGAACAAAAGCATCCACTGTCAGGTCTACCTTTGTTTCAAAATCATCCATTGGCTTGTTGCCCTTTAAAGTATTAATGGCATCGTTAAGCATTTTGCAATAAAGGTCGTAACCAACATCCTCCATATGACCGCTTTGTGCAGCCCCAAGAAGATTTCCGGTACCACGGATTTCAAGGTCTCGCATTGCAATTTTTACACCACTGCCAAGTTCCGTAAAATCCCTTATTGCCCCAAGTCGCTTTTCCGCAACTTCCGTAAGCATCTTGTTTCTGCTATACATCAAAAAAGCGTACGATGTACGGTTTGAACGGCCTACACGGCCACGAAGCTGATAAAGCTGGGACAAGCCCATTTTTTCTGCATCGTGTATTATAATGGTGTTGGCATTTGGTATGTCAAGACCTGTTTCTATTATTGTAGTTGTTACAAGAACATCAATGTCCCCGTTAACAAAATCATACATTATTTCTTCAAGCTGTCGCTCACTCATCTGTCCGTGTGCGAAGGCAACACTGGCATCAGGCACAAGTGCCTGAACTTTTCCTGCCATTTCAGCTATGTCCTGAACCCTGTTGTACACGTAATAAACCTGACCGCCTCTTGCAAGTTCCCTGTTTATGGCATCCCTTGCAATTTCCTCATTGTACTCCATAACAAAAGTCTGTATTGGCATACGTTCCTGAGGTGGTTCTTCCATTACGCACATATCTCTTATTCCAATAAGGCTCATATGAAGAGTTCTTGGAATCGGAGTTGCTGTAAGAGTCATTACGTCAACATTATTTTTCAATTCTTTAATCTGTTCCTTATGTTTTACGCCAAATCTCTGCTCTTCATCAATAATCAAAAGTCCCAAATCCTTAAATTTAACATCTTTTGAAAGCATACGATGAGTTCCGATAACAACGTCAACATAACCTTTATTCAAATCTTTTATTGTTTTATCAATATTTGATTTTGTTCTAAATCTTGAAAGCATTTCCACTCTGACAGGGAAATCCTTAAATCTCTGCTTAAAAGTTTTGTAGTGCTGCTGGGCCAAAACCGTTGTTGGAACAAGATAAGCCACCTGCTTGTCATCCTGCACTGCCTTAAAAGCCGCACGAATTGCCACTTCTGTCTTGCCAAAACCTACGTCTCCGCAAATCAGTCTGTCCATAATTTTCGTGCTTTCCATGTCTTTTTTTACTTCAGATATGGCATTAAGCTGATCATCTGTCTCCTCAAATGGAAACATTTCCTCGAATTCCTTCTGCCATTCCGTGTCAGGAGAAAACTGATATCCGTTGCTGTTCTCCCTTATTGCATAAAGCTGAACAAGCTCCTTTGCAATATCCGCAACAGCCTTCTTAACCCTGGTCTTTGTTTTTTTCCATTCCTGGCCACCTAATGTGTTAAGTTTAGGCGGTTTCGCCGTGCTGTCAGCATATTTTTGAATCATATCAAGCTGGGTTGCTAACACATAAAGGTTGCTGCCCTTGGCATATTCAATCTTAATGTAGTCCTTTACAATATGGTCTACTTCTATTTTTTCTATTCCACGATAAACACCAAGTCCGTGGTTTTCGTGGACAACATAATCACCAATGTTAAGGTCGGTAAAACTTGAAATATTATTACCTGAATAGCCATGCTTTCTACGTTTTCTTTTCTTCTTTTCGCCAAAAATATCCGTGTCTGAAATAGCCACAAACTTAATCATAGGGTACATAAAGCCACTGCGAAGCTGACCTTTTATAATCATAACTTCACCAGGCATAACCTGACGTTCCCCGTCTTCTTCGAAAAATGCGCTAATCTCAAACTCTCTAAGATCCTCCGCCAAGCGCTGGCCTCTTGTTTTTGAACCGGTTACAAGAAGAACCGCATATTTTTGCTCTTTATATTTTTTTAAATCCTGAACAAGAATCTCAAACTTGCCATTGTATGGACTTACGTTTCTTGATCCCACTTCCACAAAATCATCCACGCTAAATCCCTGAATCTTCTGGGCAATTGCTGTAAATAGGACTTTTTCGCCACTATCAATCTTGGCAATTATCTGATTTTTGTCCCAAATTACATCTGTCTGCCCCGGAAGCACGTAGCCTTTCTGAAGGCGGTTAGCCATACTATCTCCAAACTCCGCATCAACCACGTTAAGTTGCTCCGTTACCCTCTTTGGCTCATCTATAAAAAATATTGGATTTTCAAAATAGTCAAGCAGACTTACCAAATTATCATAAAAATAGTTTACATAACTATCTACTGCTACCTGACTTGGGTTAATATCCATATTTGTAAGAAACTCTTCAACTGTAACTCTAAGTCTGTTAGCCTCTTCCGTCTTAAAATCTTTTCTGAATTTTTCAACATTTTGGTCTAAATCCTGTCGAATCTTCGCCATTCCCACCTGAATTTCTTTCTTAGTCAGTGAATATTCGCTGGCAGGATAAATTTTTACCGATTCAAGATTCTCAATTGAACGCTGGCTTTCCACCTCAAAACTCTTTATTATGTCAACCTCATCGTCCCAAAAATCAATTCGATAAGGTACCTCATCTGTCAGCGTGTAAATATCAACAATACTTCCTCGCACCGCAAACTGTCCCGGTCCATCAATCTGAACAACCGGCTCGTATCCCATCTGCACAAGCTTGCTCTTTAAGGCATCCATCTGAATTATGCTGCCTTCTGCTATTTCAAGATAATTATTTTTAATTTTTTCAATTGGCATTATCTTGTCCATAAAGGCATCCGGCGTCAAAATTACCGTAAATGGCTTATCTTCAACTATTTTTTGAATAAATTCAAGTCGTTGTTGCAATATAAGATTTCCGTGTACATCCGCACTAAAGAAAATAAAATCCTTTGCAGGATACATTACAACATCGTCCGCAAAACCCTTTAAATCCTGATACAACTGACTTGCTTTTGTTGCACTAAAAGTAACAATGACTTTCTGCTTGTAGCCATTGCTCAATCCATTAATAAAATGAGCAAGCTGGGATTCCCCACACCCTGTAACCTGACAGGATTTGTGTTCAGACAAGCAGACCTTAACCTGCTCAAACTCATTTAATTGTAATAGTGGATAATCAAAACTTTTCATTTACTACTCCCGGACTTCACTATTTTGATAGATTCTAGTTGAATTTATTCATTGCTATATTTATATCTTCTAATTAAATTTGTTCATTGCTGTGTTTATATCTTCCAAAATCATAACTTCAACTGCTGAGGCTGCATCTTTTATACCCTGCTCAGCCAAAACTCTTTCGCCCTTGCTAAACTTGCCAAGCACATGATTTACAAGATTTCCTTCATTTGCACCTACTCCCACGCGCACCCTCTTAAACTTCTGAGTTCCCGCGTGATTAATAATACTCTTCAAACCATTATGACCGCCTGCGCTGCCCTGGGCTCTAATTCTAATTCTTCCCGTAGCCAAATTAATATCGTCAGAAATAACAATAATGTCATTCTCCGGATCAAGCTTATAGAAATCCATAACTGCTCTCACTGACTCACCGCTAAGATTCATATAAGTCTGTGGCTTCACCAAAATCACTTTCTCGCCACCAATATTTCCAATACCGCATAAAGCCTTGTGTCTCTTAGTCTTCACCTCAACACCCATCTGACTTGCCAACTCATCTATAACATCAAAACCAATATTGTGTCTTGTTTTATCATATTCCTTATCAGGATTCCCTAATCCAAAAACTGCATACATAATCGTACCTGCCTTCTATAATTTACAAAATAGTCTTACTCTTAATGATACTATTTTTAGGAGTTTATTTCAACTAACTAAGGGGATTATGTTTGTATTTAATCCTTTTAAAAAAAATTACCCCTCCGAAAGATGACACTTTCCGAGGGATTCTTCTTTTTTTAATATTTACTTTTCATCTCTTGTAACAACACTTATTCCAATACCAATTGCATTAGGTCCAACGTGACATCCTATACTAAATGACAATGGATCATAATATATATCGTGGATTTCGTTTTCAAATGTATCTTTTACCATCTTGTACCACTGGTCTGCGTCTTCCTGTTTCTGGAATGTTCCTGCTGCTCCAAGTCTTAACTGTTTTCTATCTACATCAGCAAATCTTGTATTAAGGTCTTCTTCAATAGCTTCTAACATCTTAAGTTCAGCTTTCTTCATCCCTCTAACTTTAGTGAATGCATCAAGCTTTTCACCCTGAATTGTAAGTACAGGCTTAATGTTAAGAACTGCTCCTATGGCTGCTCCTGCTGCTGTAACACGTCCTCCTTTTTTAAGGTATTCTAAAGTATCAACAGCAATGTAAATACTTGAATTGTAAGCATTTTCTTCAAGTTTCTTTTTTATTTCTTCTGCTGTCATTCCCTGATTAGCCATCCATTTTGCTTCAAGAACTGACTCTCTCATTGTTACTGAGATTCTGTGGTCATCGACAACCTGAACCTTTCCGTCATATTCTTCTGAAAGCTGAATTGCCGCGTGACATGAAGCACTTAATGCGCTTGACATTGGAATGTAAACAACCTGTTCATAGCCTTCCTTCAAAATGCCATCCCACATATCCATTACATCCCCGGGTGATGGCTGTGATGTTGTAACATTCTTTCCTGAAGTCATTGCGCCATAATATTCTTCCTGTGTAATGTTCTTTCCTTCATAAAAAACATCTCCCTCTATGATAACCGGCATTGGAAGAGAATATATTCCAATTTTCTTTCCTTCTTCCGGTGTAATTCCACTATTACTATCAGTCATTACTGCTGTTTTCATATTAGTCTACCTTTCTCTAATAATTCATATTTAATGTTTTCTCGTTATTTCTTCTATATGATTGTATCTAAAACAGCCCAAATCAACAGGCATATTTTACCCAATATTAACTTTTACAGTATAACATCTGATTGCTAATTAATCAATAAAAGTAAGCATTTAGGGAATTTTTCTTTGATATTAAAAATAATTTTTGCAATTTAATAATTAGTACAAATTAGTTTATAAGAAGAAAAGGACACAGCCTACTAATTACCGTAAACTGTGCCTTTTTAACTTAAATTTTATTTAGTATAAACACTCATTTCCCACAATGAATATCCATATGGAAGTGCTCTTTCCACGCCCTGCATTCTTACATATCTTGCCTTTGTAGCGTCAAATGTTATAGTTTCTTCTCCACCTTTTCCATCTGTTACATTCTTAACTGTTGTCCAGTTTTTGCCATCTGTTGATGTCTGAATCTTGTATGCCTTTCCGTAAGCACCTTCCCAGTTAAGTACTACCTTGTTGATTTTGTAAGCCTTGCCTAAGTCTACTAAAAGCCATGCATCATCCACAAAGTTTGATGACCAACGTGTTCCGTTGTCCCCATCTACTGCATATTTTGCTGCCATTGCATCAGCTTCATTTCCTGATGATGTAGCCTTAGCTGATTTTGCAACGTTTGTACCTGATGGAACTGATGAATCTTCATTATTTGAATCATCTGATACTGAACCTGAAACTTTACCGTAAACTTCCATTTCCCATAATGAATATCCATATGGTAATGCTCTTTCTACACCCTGCATTCTTACATATCTTGCATCTGTAGAATTAAATGCTACCGTTTCTTCTCCACCTTTTCCATTAGTCACGTTTTTAACTGTCTTCCATGTTTTTCCATCTGTTGATGTCTGTATCTTATATGCTTTTCCGTAAGCACCTTCCCAAGTTAAAACAACTTTATTAATTGAGTATGTTTTTCCAAGGTCTACATAAATCCATGCATCGTCTGCAAAATTAGATGACCAACGTGTTCCCTTATCTCCGTCTACTGCGTTTTTGCCACCAAATACATCATTTTCTGAACCTGATGTTACTGTTTTGCAACCTGTAGAAATAATCTTTGTTTCTGATGTGTCAGGTGTTGTTGGCTGCTCAGGTTCTGTTGATGAACCGTCAATCTTGTATTCTGCTGTTGCCACAGGTGAATCAATCATTCCTTTTCTGTAAGCAATCGCTTTTAATGTTGTATTCTTGCTTATCTTAATACTTGGAACGTATAAGTTTGACTTTTCGTTAGGTGTTGAACCGTCTGTTGTATATCTGATTTCCACACCCTTAGTATTACTGCTAATGTTTACATTCAAAGCCTTACTGTATGTTCCTGATGGAATGCTAAATATTGGTGTTTCAACTTTTGCAGCTTCATACACACCCATTTCCCACAATGAATATCCGTATGCTAATGCTCTCTTTACACCTTGCATCTTTACATATCTACATTCAGTTGCATCAAATACAATGCTTTCTTCTCCACCTTTGCCATTGTTGTTTTCATATACTGTTGTCCAGTTGTTTCCATCTTTTGAAACCTGAATCTTGTATTCCTTAGCATATGAAGCTTCCCAGTTAAATGTAACCTTATTAATTGTGTAATTCTTTCCTAAATCAATCTGACAATACTGATTATCTGTAAATTCTGAAGACCATCTTGTTGTTCCGTCGTTATCGACTATCTTACTTCCGTCTACACTTGGATTTTCTGATGATGAAACCTTAACGTTCTTGCCTAATGCAATATTGTCTTTAAGTGAAACATCTGTGCCATTCACAGTGATTGTGCTTGAAGCCATTGCAGATGTAATATATTCATCTTTTACTGCGATAGCTTTAACTGTTGCTGTACTTGATACTGCAAATACTCCATCATAAACCTTTGATGATGTTGTTGGCATTGTTCCGTCTGTTGTATAGTAAATAGTAACTCCAGGTGTTTCTGATGAAATTGTTACATACTGTGTATCATCATATTTTCCTGATGGAACAGATATTTCAGGAGTTGAAGCCTGTACTATGTTAAAGCTCTTATTCTTATATACTTCAAAGTTTACAAGTGCCTTTGCACCAATTGTTGCTGTGCCAATCTTGTTACCGTTAGTTTTAAATGTTACAACCTTTGTGTCGTTAGTAGGATTCCAAACTGTTGCTGTGTATTTGCTTGTATCCTTGTTGTAATATACTGCTGCTGAGCAATCTCCTGTTGCAACAATGTCAGTTGTTTTTACGCCTAACTGTTTCATACTGTTAATAAACCAATATGTGTTAGCTGTATCTGTTTTCTGAACCTTTGTATCGTTTGCAAGGAATTTCTCCATTGCAAGACTTGGATTAGTCTGTGAAAGGAATGGCCATGTAATATGTTGCCAACCTGTATCTGCCTGTGGATACTCTTTAAGCATCTTGTCAATTTCTTCCTGACTCTTTCCTTCGTTCTTAGCTGCCTGTACTGCCTTAGCCATTGCTATTGTTGTATCATCTAACAATCCCTGATATATTTCAGCACATCTGCTCTGATTCATTCCGTAATATGTTAAATATTCTGAAATCGGAAGCCACTGAATACCATAAACATATAATGACTGTCCACCAAAGAATGTTCCATAGAAGTTAATTCCACCGTAGACCTGACCTACTACATTATATGGCCATTCTTTAATCCAGTTGTCTTTGTCGTAATCGAACCAATACTGTTCCACTGCTTCCATTTCATTTGTAAATCCAAATACTCCTGCATCTCTGTATTCATCATTTTCTGTAAGAACTCCCCAAAGATACATACTTACCCAGCTAAATAATGATTCACTGGCTGATTCCTGATTGTTCCCTGAATCATTGTCTGCGTATCCGCCTGCCCATGAATGTCCTTCGTACATATCATAAGCTCTAAATCTACAGTATTCACTGTCATTGTCAGAAGGTCCGGCATAATCTCTAATCATCATTTCAATCATACCTTTGTAATCATTATAAAATTCATTATCATATGTAGCTAAAACTGTTGCTGCAAACATGAAGTAACCATATGTAAAATGGTGATCACAAATTGCTGCATTTGCCCCAAACTCGCTTTGTTCATAGTAAAGAGTTCCCCAGTTATTATTATAAATAAAATAACTGATATCATCCTTTCCGTCATAAGTAAACCAGTTAACAAGAATCTTCTTCATTCTCTTTAAGAATGTATCTCTAAGTTCTGTTTCTCCAAGCTGGTCTGCCATAAGAACTCCCATTCCCAAAGGATGAAGGTTCTTGCCTTCCCAATATGCATCACCTGCAGGATTTAAGTTCTTTGTTGCATCTTCCAATTCATTTAAGTAACCTAAAACTGCCTCTCCATCAAACTCTGCATTAGTTGGAAGAGCAAATGTTGGAAGAAGTCCTGCAAACTCTGAAACTGTTGTAAATGAAAGTCCTTCAATAGTCTTTAAATTACCTCTTACAGATGAATATGTTGTAAATGCCTTGTCATCATCTGTTGAGTTTTTCCACTGATGAGGAAGCATACATATAAATGTCTGATCTGTAAATCCATTTCTCTTAAGACTTGTTGTAGTCTTATATGTTGAAGTTACCTTTGCTTTACTGTCATCATAACTGTATGTAACTTTTGTATCTGTAACAAAAGCATATCCATGTCTATAGAATGTTTCAATCTGTGATTTATCTTTCATTGTTCCAATAGACATATAACCGTTAGTTTCAGGGAATGTTACTCTAATATAACTTCCGATTTTCTTAAATGTTGTATTTTCAGGAACAGTTAAACAATAATAACTTTTTGATGTTTTTGTTTTGCTCTTGTTATCACTGTCTGTAATTTCAAGACCGATATGATCTGCTTTCATTGAATCTAGATTTTTTGCCAATATTTCATTTCCGTTACCGTCAAAAATTGATGTAATGGCTGATGATGAAATATAAACTGACTTTGTATCGCCATATTCTGTATAGATGTAAGGTGAACCTTTTACAAATGTACTTGTCATTGCAACATGATTGTCGTCTGCAAGCTGTGCTGTTACTGAATAGTCACCATATCCGCTTACCTTATCACAAGCTGTAGCTGTATCAAGGTTTTCAGGCAAAATATAAAAATCAGTTTCAGTTTCAGAATTAACCGACACGTTTACATCAGTACTGCCCATGTCAGGAAGCCAGCCACTTGTTGCTGTCAAAATGCCAAGTCCCTTAGTTGAATATTTCATTTTCATTGGAAGAGTTGACATTAAGTTTCCAAACTTATTAATAAGCATTGACTGCCACCAGTCATTACTTGCTATCGGTGATTTAACATCATCTGTTTTGTAAACAGGTAATTTTGCTTTTTCGTTGTACATTGAATTTGCAAGATATGTTCCCTTACCGTTTGAAACAACATACGAATCAGGAAGGTTTGGAATACTATGGGTTACCTTTCTGTCGCCTGCTTTGTACTTATAAACCTTCATTTCCTTTATGCTAAATCCGCTACCACTTTCAACCCTTGTATATCCATACATTCTTACATAACGTGCATTGGCATATAGTTCAATATTTGCAACTTCATTACCATAACCTTTAAGCTGTCTGTATAAAGTTGTCCAATTACCCCCATCTTTTGAAACCTGAATGTCATACATCTTTCCTGCATCAGATGACCAATCAATTTCAACACGTCCAATATCATAATTTGCTCCAAGGTCAACCATAAACCACTGATTGTCTTTTTCTCCTGATGTCCAATATGAATTATCATTTCCATCAACTGCATTCTTAGCCAATACAGAAGTCTGGTCAATTACTCCATTATCGTCGTACATCCACCATACATCTCTTAATGATGATGCTGTAGCATTTTTATTTAAGGCAAGATTTTCACCATAATCTACAGGTCTTTTTGTTACCCCGTCTTTACCGTACACTTCAAACTCATACAAAGAATATCCGTAAGCTTCTAAAGCCTTCTTTGTCATATAAACTCGTACATATCTGGCATTTGCTGTTATGTTTAAGTCCTCATTTCCACCTTTGCAATCGGAATTAACATAAACATCACTCCAATTTTCTTCGTCATTTGAAACCTGAATCTTGTATTCCTTGGCATAAGCACCTTCCCAATATAACTTTACGCCTGTTACATCAGTAACTTTTCCCAAGTCAACATAAATCCACTCTGTGTTATCATTCCATGCACTTTCCCATCTTGTACCGGTGGATCCATCTACTGCATAAGCCGGGTCACTATTTCCCACTGAAGAACTTGCATACACCATTCTTCCTGTAGAAATTACATAAGGTGAATCGTCTGCTGCCATAACATTTTGAATCTGCCCTGCCGGCAACATTCCCGTAACCATTGCCGCTGTCAAAAAGGCCGCTGCGGTTTTCTTTGCCACTGCAATCTTCTTACCTTTTCTCATTATTTTCTTACCTCCTAAATAAAAAAAATACAATATATACTTTTACCCCTCTAAAACCTTCCGTACCTGGATTTCTTTAAAGAAATATTCTAGTCCTTTCCAATCTAAAACATTCTCAAAAAATCAAATTACTTTTCTAGAATATTTTAGGAAAACGTTTTTTGCAATATTTCAACAAAGAATAGTTGATTTTAGACGTATTTTTGTATATATTGTATAGTTTTTACTTAATTTTACTATTATTTAGCTCGAAAATTCGGCATAATTAAAATTTTATTTCTTTCATATTTTTATAAAAACGATTCATTTTTCTAAAAATAGTTTTATGCTAATACTTTTCCTTCAGGGAATATTGTTCTAAATACTTTTCTTACTAATGGTCCTGCAATAATTAACTGGAATGGTAATGCCATTACAAAATTCTTTGGTATGTTAGTTAACCAGATGAATAATACGTTGCTGAAATCACCCATTCTAATACTTGCTTCAATCGCACCATAAAGTGACATTATAATTACCATTGGAACAACCATTGAACATGAAACTGAAATTACTTTTCTAAGTGTACTGCTATCCGGCTTAACTAAATATTTAAAGGCAAATCCCTTAGCCAATCCTGAAACTACAAACCAATCCATACATGCTGCAAATACATAGGCAATTGGAAATCCTAACCATGCATCCTTAATAACCTGCGCGTTAAATGTTCCTGTGTGTAATGTTACGTTGTAAATGCTCATCCATAAAACCATAGTGAAGCACATAATTACTGTGTAAATAGAAGAATTTTTAAGTTTAATTCTGATTTTCTCTCAGATTTTCAATTAATTTAAACACTTCCGGATGCTTTTCTTTTAAATGCTCATCAAGAACATGTCTTCTTTCCTTAAATCTTTCTGCCATTTCAGGATGTTCATTCCTGATTCTTCTATGTATTTCTTCTCTATGCTTTTCGAAATGTTCAGCAATAGTTTTTTCATCTTTTCCTGAAATATTAACAATCTCTTTTAGATGTTCTTCAAGATGCTCTAACCACTCGTCCTCGTCAAAAGCATCCATATGTGACCAGCTTCCGTGGAAAAGTTTCTCCATATCTCCTGTTTTCTTTAACTGCTGAATCTGCAGAACAATCTGCTTTTCAATTTGCTCTTCACTTTCAGCTCCGTATGCCCAAACGAACTCCTGAACCTTATTATCTACTCTTTTTCTTGAAGCACTTCTTTCTTCATTTTCTACGCCACCCTCTAAAGGATAAGGTCTTCCAATGCCCATATCCTTCAAAGCAATGTGAATAGTTCTTCTAACTCTTCCTTCTTCAATCATATACCCTAGCCCCAGTGTTCGAAGTTGCTCATTAATCTTTGCAATATGTTCAGTAATATAAAATCTAATGCCTTTGTCTTCAAGTGACTTGTACAACATTGCCAGCCTATCTGCTGCAGTTATGTCAATACTTCCAACGCCACCTGCATCAAGAATTACAGCTTTGGTATCCGGTTTTATGCTGTCTTCAATATCGCGTTGCAACACCTGAATATTACCAAAAAATAAATTACTGCTAAATCTATAAATTATAACTCCTTCAATGGCATGTATTTGGCTTCCCTCGTTCAAATCCCTAAAATGTCTATGCCCTGGCTGTATTCCAAGAAGACATCTTGAAGGTTTTGATGTTCTTATAATCATTTCTGTAAAAGAAAGAATAATACCAATTAAAACACCATTTATTGTTCCAAGTAAAAGTACACCGAGAAAAGCTCCCATAAAAATTAGAAATTCAGTTCTGCTTACCTTCCACAACCTTGCTGCCAAGTCAAACTCCGTTGCACCCATAAGTGCTGAAATAACTATTGCCGTCAAAATAGGAATAGGAAGATATCCGATAAATCCTGTTCCACAAAGAAGTAACACTATCATAGAAAATCCTGCCACAATGCCTGTAAGCTGAGTTTTTGCCTGATATTGTTCACCCATTGCCGTACGGGAAACTGAACCGTTAATAGGGCAACATCCTGTAAAAGCAGCCATAAAATTACCTAAGGAAAATGCAAAAATCTCCTGATTATCATTTATTCTGTAATTATTTTTTTGAGCAAAACTATTCTCTGCCAACAAAGTTTCAGCCATAATTACTACTGCCACCGACAAACTGATAGTAATAGTCTGCTGAATTGGAATAGCCGAGAAATCAGGAATACTCCACTTTGGAAGTCCCGGCTCTACTGCATTTAAAGTCTTAATTCCCCAATCTCTTATTGGAAGACTTATTGTGAAAATCGTACCCACAAACATTAAAACTACTGCCATTGGAAATTTAGGCATTATCTTCTTCGAGGCAAAAAGTATTACCAGCGCTATCACTCCCATAATTACTGATGGCATATTTATATTAAGCGCAGTCTTATAGATATGTTCGGCTAATTCGAAAAACTCTCCTGTTCCCGATGTGCCTCCCATAACCTTTGGAATCTGCATTAATATGATTGTTGTACAAATACCTGTTATAAAACCACCCATTACCGGTGCTGAAATGTAATTAACCAGCTTTCCGGCTTTCATAAAATAAAAAGCCAACAACCATAAGGCAACAAAAAACGTCATAACAGGAACTGCTGCCATAGCCTTGTCTGAACCAGCCTCTATGTTAATTGTCAAAAGTGCTGAACCTACAAGAGCCGCAGGAGCCGCGTCCACACCAAATATAAACTGAGGCGATGTAGAAAAAAGTCCAAAAACAAGAATTGGAAATACCGAACCATACAATCCGTAAACTGCAGGCAGACCGGCTATTTGTGCATATCCCATAGAGATAGGAATAGACACCGCCATAATAATAATTCCTGCAATAATGTCCTTTATAAAATTGTCTTTGTTATAATTTCTTAATGTTTGCAATAGTTTTATATTCATTTTTAAACCTTTCTGTCTGCCTATAATTGTCAGATTTTAAGCTTTTGTAATATTTGTTCTTCTGACAAAGCCAAATAAGGATTTTGTATATTATATTACTATTATGTCATTGCCAATTCAATGCTAAATTATTGCTTTTATATTGTTAAACACAAAAATAGCCACGGTTTAAACCATGACTATTTTTACCAAAACTTATATAGCTATTTTTTGTTCACAAACATTCTTGTTATTAAAGCCACTATCGGGGAAAGTACTCCTGCTATCGGCCACACAACCCATGAAATATCCCACTTTCCTGTTGGAAATGACCATCCTAAATAGATTGCCACAAAGATTAACCAGTACACTAGCATAACGGCTCCAACAACAGGAGCTTCTTTCTTTTTCTTAACAGTGTAGTCGCCTTCCTGCAATAATACGTCAAAACTTGAATTAACGATGCCTACTCTCACAAAAAGATTAACTGCCACTGCCACGATCAGAAGCAAAATTGAAACTGATATCACTACAATATCATCTTTTGCGTTAATTCCTGCGCAAAGCATTAATGGCACACAGCTTAAAATACATAGAACTACTCCAATTCCAACTGATATTGTAAACTTCCCCGAGAAACCATTCTTCTTTTCTCTGACAATGCCATCAACACCATATTCAGTTTCTATTTCTTCTTTGCCTAGAAATTCATATTTAGAGGATTCCCTTCCGCTTAAAATAAATAGAAATACTGCTACAGCCACCACTACAAGAAGTATTGCCACGCCTATTCCGCTGGCAAAATCCTCTGTAATTCCAATTCTTCTGCTTTCACTTAAACCTATAAGGGCAATCAATGGTGCTGCAGATGCCACACATAAAGATACTCCAAATGCTATGATAGGTGACGTTTTAGTCTTAATTCGTAAAAATTCATCTGCCTCTTCCATAGTAACCTTTCGAAGCTTCTTAGAACTTTCCGTACTTTTAAAACCATCAACGTTTTCCGCTTCTTCAATTTCATCTTTTAATAAGTAATCAGTTGTAACACCAAAAATTCTTGCCAATTCCAAAATTCTGTTTAAATCAGGCACTGACTGGCCACTTTCCCATTTTGAAACCGACTGTCTTGAAACTGACAATTTCTCAGCCAACTCTTCCTGGTTCCAACCGTTCTTTTTTCTTTCTTCTGATATTTTTTCTGCTAAAATCATATTCTACTTTCCTTTCTGTTCGAACATCCTGATTTTACCATAAATAGCCGGTTACTGACTATAAAGTCGCCTTGGAAATTTGTCAACTGATGGTTGCAACTGTGCAAAGAAGCCCTTTATATGGGCTTTTTGCTATAAATCATTCTCTGTTTTTAAAGCATTCCTTTAATATCTTATATAAACGGCACCATATATACAGGTATATAATTAATACCATTTTCCCATTTATAATCTTTGGTATGGACAACATATCTGTCTCTAATTCGACTACTGAACTTATCGCAAAATACATCTAACGATTTGTGTCCTCTGTAATTGCCTGACTTTACCTCAATTGGGCATATTTTTTCATCTCTCTGGCATCAGTATAACGCAAATCCCCATTGACGTAAACGTAAATTCTACGCAAATCCCCATTCGTTTGTTTCTAATTTCTACGCAAATCCCTGTTCGTTTTCATCTGATTTCTACGCAAATCCCCGTTTATTACTTTTCGGGAGCAATTATATTGATAAATAGGTTTCTTTTTAGTCTAAACATTTCCATTAACTTTATTATCAATGGTGCGCACTAATAATTCATGTCTTTTTCGTGTATCTGCATTCTTACCACAATACGCTCTTTCAATATATTCTTTTTTGACTTTCCACTTTACATAGATTATTATTTTATACAGAAAAAATATTCAAAAGAGGTACATATATGCAGAATGACAAAAATTTCTTAGGCACGGCTCCTATTGGAAAGCTTCTTCTAAAGCTGTCTATTCCAACGGTAATCGCCCAGCTTATTAATATGCTTTATAATGTTGTAGA
>UMFR01023104.1_pt1 | contig 15327 bp, 15 predicted proteins | sample 1965041 | NCBI WGS metagenome assembly UMFR01 (sample SAMEA4836049, study PRJEB28245) | human gut metagenome | biome: gut microbiome; material: fecal sample | place: Denmark | collected 2008
GGCCGCCAAGCTATGATTCGAGAATTAAGAGCCTACTTAAAGGACTATAGCGATTAAGATAAGTCAGAACTTTCCCCTTTTCAAAGGTTATAAATTTTGAATGATTTTCTTCGTACATTTGGCATGAAAAAACAGAAATTCTCTTGTAAAATGGAAGAAATTTTGATATGATAGTAGATGTCGTGTAATCGGCAAATACTCATTTCAGATGAATTGTGAGGCCGTTGCCTACGGGTGGTTTTGCGAGTTGAAATCTGGGAGAGGAAAAAACAAAAAAGGAGACATTACTCATGGCAGTAATTTCAATGAAACAACTTCTTGAGGCTGGTGTTCACTTTGGTCACCAAACTCGTCGCTGGAACCCTAAGATGTCGAAGTATATCTTCACAGAACGTAACGGTATCCACGTTATCGACTTGCAACAAACTGTAAAATTTGCAGATCAAGCATACGACTTTATGCGTGACGCAGCTGCTAATGATGCAGTTATCTTGTTTGTTGGTACAAAAAAACAAGCTGCTGATGCTGTAAAAGAAGAAGCAGAACGTGCTGGTCAATACTACATCAACCACCGTTGGTTGGGTGGAACACTTACAAACTGGGAAACGATTCAAAAACGTGTTGCTCGTTTGAAAGAAATCAAACATATGGAAGAAGACGGAATTTTTGATGTTCTTCCTAAAAAAGAAGTCGCTCTTCTTAACAAACAACGCGCTCGTCTTGAAAAATTCTTGGGTGGTATCGAAGAAATGCCACGTATTCCAGATGTGATGTATGTTGTGGATCCACATAAAGAACAAATTGCTGTTAAAGAAGCTAAGAAATTAGGTATTCCAGTTGTAGCGATGGTGGATACAAATACAGATCCAGATGACATTGATGTGATTATCCCAGCTAACGATGATGCTATTCGTGCTGTTAAGTTAATCACTGCGAAAATGGCTGATGCGATTATCGAAGGCCGTCAAGGAGAAGACAACGTTGAATCAGTAGAAGCAGAATTAGCTGCAGCTGATTCACAAGCAGATTCTATCGAAGAAATCGTTGAAGTTGTCGAAGGCTCAAACGAATAATCAAGTAACGAACCTATGGGGCGGGGCCTAGCCCTCCCCTTTTTATTAAATAAAATCGTAATATCTTAATTGGAGGATCAAAATGGCAGAAATTACAGCTAAGCTTGTAAAAGAATTGCGCGAAAAATCTGGTGCTGGTGTCATGGACGCTAAAAAAGCACTTGTAGAAGTAGATGGCGATATCGAAAAAGCAATTGAATTGCTTCGTGAAAAAGGTATGGCAAAAGCTGCTAAAAAAGCAGACCGTGTTGCTGCTGAAGGATTGACGGGTGTCTATGTAAACGGCAATGTTGCCGCTATCGTTGAAGTGAACTCAGAAACAGACTTTGTAGCAAAAAATGCTCAATTTGTTGAATTGGTAAACGAAACAGCTAAAGTTATCGCAGAAGGCAAACCAGCTAACAACGAAGAAGCTCTTGCTTTGACAATGTCTTCAGGAGAAACGCTTGAAGCTGCATATGTTAGTGCAACTGCTACCATCGGAGAAAAAATCTCATTCCGTCGTTTTGCAGTTGTTGAAAAAGCAGATGATCAAGTATTTGGTGCTTACCAACACAATGGCGGACGTATTGGAGTAATCACTGTTCTTTCAGGTAGTGACGAGGATCTTGCAAAACACGTGGCAATGCATGTTGCAGCTATGAAGCCTTCTGTTCTGTCATACAAAGAATTGAGCGAAGAATTTATCCATGATGAATTGGCTCAAATGAACCACAAAATTGATCAAGACAACGAAAGTCGTGCAATGGTTGGTAAACCAGCGCTTCCACACTATAAATTTGGTTCTAAACTTCAATTGACGGATGAAGTGATTGCACAAGCTGAAGAAGACATCAAAGCTGGTCTTGCGACTGAAGGCAAGCCAGAAAAAATCTGGGACAAAATTATTCCTGGTAAAATGGATCGCTTTATGTTAGACAATACAAAAGTTGACCAAGCATACACATTGCTTGCGCAAGTTTACATCATGGACGACAGCAAGACTGTTGAAGCATTTCTTAAAAGCCAAGGTGTGACAATTGCAAGCTTTACTCGTTTTGAAGTGGGTGACGGTATTGAAAAAGCTGCCAACGATTTTGAATCAGAAGTAGCTGCTACGATGGCTGCTGCTCTTGGTCAAAACTAAGGCAATCAATAGCTAGCGTTTAAATCATAAATAAAAAGGTTAGAGAGCTGATATAACTCTCTAGCCTTTTCTAGTAGTGTCTGCTTTTATTTTACAATTTTTTTCGTGAATCCCTTGTGAGAAATCACAGAGTTTACAAATATTAAAACGATTAAAGAAATTAGTAGATAGGTAATTTCGGAATAGGTAAAAGCGATTCGGTATGTTTGTGTAAAGAGAATAGCACAGACACTTACAGCAATGATGACTAAATCAATTGTCCATTTTGTTCTAGGGTTTATTGAAGACGGTTCAAATAAAAATGGAGCAAATAAGCAGATGACTAACGGGACGACTTGGACATCCACATAATCAGCAGAAATAACTGTAAAAAAGAATAAAGTTGAAACCAACCAAACCAGTACATGACGTGTATATTTGAACCAATCCATTTTCATTCATTTGGCCTCCTTTTATTATTATCGTCAAATTTTCATCTATATTATAACGCTTTAAAATTAAAAGGCAAGCGTTTACACTCGAATTATTCCTATTCTATAAGCTTTTTCACTTGATTGAATAATCAGACTTTTCAGTTTTTCATTTGGGTCTTTTTCTTTCAAAAATAAGAGATTTTCGGTATAATATTAGTCAAAGATAGTCAATGTCAGTTGCTCATTTATGGAGCAAAAGAAAGAACTGGAAGAAAGGGTTGTCATGAGCCATAAGAATACGTCAGACAGTATTGAGGAATATATCAAAGCAATTTTAGCTCAAGCTGGGATTGCAGAGTTGAAGCGCAGTGAAATTGCGGATGTTTTTCAGGTTGTTCCGAGTCAGATAAATTATGTCATCAAGACACGTTTTACGGAAAGTCGTGGCTATGTTGTTGAAAGCAAGCGTGGTGGAGGCGGCTACATTCGGATTGGTCGGATTGAATTCTCTAATCATCATGAGCTGCTTTGTGATTTGCTGCATAGAGTTGGTGAACAGATCAGTCAGCAGGTTTTTACAGATATTATTCAGCTACTATTTGATGAAAAAATCATGACGGAAAGAGAAGGTAACCTTCTTTTAGCGACGGCAACTGATAGAGTATTGGGAACAGATGCTGCACGAATTCGTGCGCGAATGTTAAAGAAGATTTTACAACAAGTTGATAGAAAAGGGAAAAACTAATATATGAAATATTCAAAAGCTTTGACAGAAAGTATTGAGTCGGCGCAGCTGCTAGCAAGCCATTTTGAAACAGATTATTTGGAGTCTTGGCATTTGTTGATTGCCATGGCGAACAATCCTTATAGTGTTGCGGGTTCTGTTTTAAATGATTATCCGCTTGAAATTGATGATTTTGAGAAAGCAGCCTTTCATATCACAGGAAAGATTTATCAACAAGAGGGAAGCTTTACCATTTGGCCATTTTCTCATCGTATGAAAGTGTTGTTTTTGACAGCTGAGCGAATTGCAGAGGCTGTGCATGCTAAGAATCTTGGGACAGAGCATGTGTTGTTAGCTATGCTGTTTGACCGAGGAAGTTTGGCGGCACGTCTCCTTGAATTTACAGGCTTTAGCTATGAGGATAAAGAAGGCGTTTTGCGCATGACTGATCTTCGGAAAAACTTAGAGCATAAGGCTAGCTGGGGTAAAGAAGATATAAAGGCTATTCGCCACTTAAATAAAAATACTGCTGCTGCGAAACAAACGATGGCCAATATGATGGGAATGCCTCCTTCTACCAGCGGCGGGCTAGAAGACTATACCCGTGATTTAACCGAAATGGCTCGTGCTGGTCTTTTAGAACCGGTCGTTGGGCGTGATGAAGAAATTTCGCGTATGCTTCAGATTCTAAGTCGCAAGACGAAAAACAATCCAGTTTTGGTAGGAGATGCAGGAGTTGGGAAGACAGCATTGGCCCTTGGTTTGGCACAGCGTGTGGCTGCTGGTCAGGTGCCAAATGAGCTTGCAAAGATGAGAGTTCTGGAGCTGGATTTGATGAATGTGGTAGCTGGAACTCGTTTTCGTGGTGATTTTGAAGAACGGATGAACAATATTATCAATGATATTGAAACAGACGGGCATGTGATTCTTTTCATTGATGAGCTTCATACCATTATGGGTTCTGGTAGCGGGATTGACTCGACGTTGGATGCAGCGAACATTCTCAAGCCAGCTTTGGCCAGAGGAACACTTAGAACGGTCGGCGCAACGACACAAGAAGAGTACCAGAAATATATTGAAAAAGATGCGGCTCTTTCACGGCGATTTGCCAAGGTTACTATTGAAGAGCCTACGGTAGCTGATAGTATTGCGATTTTACAGGGGCTCAAGAAAAGCTATGAAGAACACCACAAGGTGGTGATTACAGATTCAGCGATTGAGACGGCTGTTAAGTATGCTCATCGTTATCTAACAAGCAAACATCTTCCTGACTCGGCGATTGATTTGCTAGATGAAGCTGCTGCAACGGTACAAAATAAAGGTCCGCAAAATCATGTAAAAGCAGAATTGAGTGCAGCAGACGAGGCTTTAATGGCAGGCGATTGGAAAAAGGTTGGCACTTTGTTGGAGAAAGAAAGCCAGCCAATTGTCTACAAACTAAAGGTTAAAGATGAGGATATTTTGGTAACACTCAGCGGTTTATCGGGAATTCCTGTGCAAAAGTTAACGCAAACAGATGCGAAGAAATACCTCCATTTAGAAAAGGAGTTGCACAAACGGGTCATTGGGCAAAATGAAGCAATTTCTGCTATCAGTCGAGCGATTCGGCGCAATCAATCCGGCATCCGCACCAGCAAACGTCCCATCGGTTCCTTTATGTTCTTGGGTCCAACCGGGGTTGGAAAAACTGAGCTGGCTAAGGCTTTGGCAGAAGTCCTCTTTGATGATGAGTCAGCTCTGATTCGCTTTGATATGTCCGAATATATGGAGAAATTTGCTGCCAGTCGTCTCAATGGAGCGCCTCCAGGTTATGTCGGTTATGAAGAAGGGGGCGAATTGACTGAAAAAGTTCGCAATCGTCCTTATTCGGTGCTCCTCTTTGACGAGGTGGAAAAAGCTCATCCTGATATTTTCAATGTGCTTCTTCAAGTCTTAGATGACGGGGTGCTGACCGACAGCAAGGGACGTAAGGTGGATTTTTCTAATACCATTATCATTATGACCAGCAATCTTGGTGCGACAAGTTTGCGGGACGATAAGACGGTCGGTTTTGGAGCGCGTGATGACCGCTTTGATCATGAAAACATGGAAAAACGGATGATGGAAGAGCTCAAGAAAAGTTATCGTCCGGAATTTATCAACCGGATTGATGAAAAGGTTGTTTTCCATAGCTTGACTAGCGAAGACATGCAAGAAGTGGTAAAAATTATGGTGAAACCACTCATTGTCAGTCTCGCTGAAAAAGGAATTGAGCTGAAATTCCAACCTAGTGCTTTGAAACTTCTGGCTAAAAAAGGTTACGATCCTGAAATGGGAGCAAGGCCACTTCGCAGAACTCTACAAACTCAGGTAGAAGATCGTTTATCCGAATTTCTTTTAGCTGGTGAGTTACAGACGGGACAACGTTTGAAAGTCGGTGTCAAAGCTGGGCAGCTGAAGTTTGAAGTGCTCTGAGTTTCTATTCGAAGCATTCATCAGGGAGTAGATAAGGTGTTTTAATATGAACATTCGTGAAATGGTAGAAGAAGATTACGACCAAGTTTACCAATTATGGCTGTCATGTGCAGGCATGGGATTGAATGATTTAGATGATTCAAAAGAGGGAATTGCTCGGTTTTTGCAGAGAAATCCTCAAACTTGTCTGGTGGCAGTAGAAAATCAAATGATTATCGGAGCGATTTTAGTTGGTTCGGACGGACGAAGAGCCTATATCTACCATACAGCAGTTCATCCGAATTACCGAAGGAGAGGGATTGCTCGGAAGTTGGTTGAGACAGTTTTAATTGTCTTAGATGAGTTAAAAATTCACAAGGTTGCCTTGGTTGTCTTTAAAAGGAATGCAGAAGGAAACAAGTTTTGGGAGAAATTAGGATTCTCTGTTCGAGAAGATCTCATTTACCGCAATCAAGCAAGGACTGAAATGGTTCGGCTGGATACCTAGTAGAAATGACTAATAAAAAACATCAACCATTTAGGAATAATTTCCCAGATGATTGGTGTTTTTTTAATGTTTAAACTTGTAGCAATTCTTCAATTTCTGCAAGACTGTTGGCTTGGGAAATAGCACCGCGGAGGGTAATGAGGAAGCATAACAATTGAGTAAATAATGCCATCGTTTAAAATGGGGAAATAATGCAGTTTGCTCGGTTATTCTGCAATATCTAGGTTGATAGTGTTATTAATAAGTATTATACAATTAACACTACTTTTTTTCAGCAATTCTTTTTCTTTATCTGAATGTTCAGAATACAGCAGTTCATCCACGGTAGATGAGATAAAGTTAAAAACTATTTCAGAAAGAATTTTTAGTTCTTTACTTTCTTTAAAATTAGTATAGTATAGAAAACATTGATAAGTTAACTCTTTGACTTTGAAACTATGATACTCTAACATTGATTTAACTTTTGGTATTGTAAATGATAGCATTTCTATCTGAACATGGAAATCTTCATTTTCTTTTTCTAGTAGTTTATCTATTAATTTTCCTAGCCATAATTTAGGATTAGTTTTAAATAATTCAAGAAATTCTTGAGTGCTGATGTCATCAAAGATTTGAATAAAAGTATTATTATAATTATTTAACAATGCTATTAGAATTGCTTCTTTATCAGAAAAGTAAGCATATAAAGTTCCTATAGAGACCCCGGCCTTTTTTGCAATTTCATTTGTTGTTACATTAAAGTAGTTCTTTTCAGAAAAAAGATATCTTGCAGTGTCTAGTATCCTATTAATTTATCTATGCTCCTCTTTTGCGTAGGAGTTCGAACTACTTTTTCCATAACTATACCTCATTTATAATATTCATTCCACTTTACTATTGATATAGTATACCATATTTTTAAGAAAAACCAAATAGCTGCCAACAATAAACGTGAGTAGATTATCATATTTATTGTTGGCAAATACTTGATATAGGAGTATCATAAATATGAGTTAACGCTCATATTAAACCAAAGTAGTTTTTCTATGTTAAAAAAAGTAATGTTGACATCTGCAATGTGTCTCGGTATTTTTTTAGTTATGTTGGATACAACAATTATGAATATTGCCTTACCTGCAATTAAGTCAGGAATAAATATCAGTACAGATAAGTTATCTTGGGCTTTGAATGCTTATACGATTGTATTTGCAACTTTTACAATTCCATTAAGCAGACTGGCAGATATTTATGGTAAAAAGAAATTATTAATTATTGCTTTTCTGTTATTTGGAATAGGTAGTTTGCTTTCAGGCTTATCTAATGGTTTTTACCAGTTGATTGGTGGTAGAATTATTGCTAGTTTTGGGGCCTCTATTTTATTACCAGTTGGTAATTCTTTAGGAATTTCAATTTGGAGTGTTGAAGATAGGTTTAAAGTAGTTGCGGCGTTAGGGCTGACACAAGGTGGTGCTGCTGCGATTGGTCCCACTTTGGGTGGTATTATTACTGATAACTTATCTTGGAATTGGATTTTCTTTATTAATATCCCAATTGCTATCGTTGCCATTATTCTGTTGGCTATTTCATATAAACCAGTAGAAAAAGTTTTAAGTGTAAAAATTGATTGGTTTGGCAGTCTTATTTCTATGATGGGACTTTTTGCAACAGCTTTAGGCTTGATTAAATATAGAGAATGGGGAATCAGTGATTCGAAAACTTTAACATGTTTAGTTATTGCTCTTGTTTCAACTGTTTTATTTATTGGTGTGGAAAAACATGTGGATTATCCTATGATTGATTTAGGACTTTTTAAAAAGAAAGTCTTCACAATCTCTTCGTTAATTGCTATCGTTGCTCAATTTTTTTATATTGGAGTAATTGTCATTTTACCAACCTTTCTTACTCTTGTTTTAAATAAAACTGAGCTTGATGCTGCTTTAATTTTATTACCAATGTCAATTACAGTCTTTTTATTCGGAGGTGTGGGAAGTTTACTTATTAATAAGCTTGGTCCAAGATTGCTATTTTTTGATGGTTTATTCTCAATTTTATTATCCTATTATTTGTTAACACATTGTGATGCCAGTAAAATTCCATCTATTACCTTTGCAACATTTATCTTAGGGATTGGATTCGGTGTTATTGCTGGCCCAATAAATGTTTTGGCGACCTCAGATTTTTCTGGAGAAATATTAACTGCTTCTCAAAGTGTTATTAGTGTTGTTAGACAAATTGGTTCTGTATTTGGCGTTTCTGTGTTTATGTCTATGGTGACTTCTCGATTAAATAATCTTTCAGTTCACAACTTTTCAAATATATCAGGAGCATATATTTCAATATATAAACTGTGGTTATTGCCATTGGTGTTCTTATTAGTGTTAGCCTTCCTTTTTTCAAAAAAAGAAAACTATCTAGAGAGCTAGAAAAAAATGATTATTGAAATAAGGTTTAATAGAATAGATATAAGGGTAAGTTTTTAAAGCTTGAATTGTCAAGATAAAATACTAAAAAGGCTTTTATAATGTTCAAAGTGTATTTACCCACTATAGAGATTATAAAGCCTTTTTTAATTAACTTTTGAAGTACAGTATACATTTGCGGTGTTTTTATAGTTATAAACTACTATCACGGGTGACAATATATAAGGCTAATTTACCCTTTCATATATCGCTCGAAAGCTACTTGAATTTTTGGCATAATTTGGTGCATGACATAAAGATTGGTATAAACGATAATCATTGTAATGACGAAATAAACAAGCATTTTAAAATTCCATTGCCAATAATGAGAAATAAGTAAAAACATGATTGGAATTTGCAAAGTAACGGTTACAACTCCGGGGACGTATCCTTTAAATTGGTAACACATTTTATAATGAATTAAAAAGTGAAAAGTATAAGCGATGCAGAAACTTAGATATAGAGTTTGATTATGGTGCAATTGACAAATGGCTGAAACAATCAATAAAATAATAAATTCTTCTAAAACGCCAACAGAAAAGGCGGAGCCATTAGTTGTTGCTCCAAAGTATTGATTCTGATTTTTTAAGTTTTGAAACTTTTTACGTTTTTTCCAAAGAGGCATGACAATTATCTCTTCAAAATCATGCAGAAGAAAGAGAATAGGTAGGCTCCAAAAATGGAATAAAATAGACATTTATTTTCTCCTTAAATAATAAAATGAAATCTATTTGGTATAATAGATGAGTCTATTATAGTGAGTCTATCAATAAGATTCAAGGAATTTTGATAAACGGTACAAATTTATTTATTTTGTGTCACGGAAAGGAGAAAAATGAATTCTCGTGTTTATCAATCAAAACTGTTGATTGCAGAAGGGCTATTTCGTTTATTGGAAAAAGACGCTTTTGAGAAACTGACGATTTCAGAGATCTGTGCGGAGGCTCAGGTTTCGCGTAATACTTTTTACCGACATTTTCACGGAAAAAAGATGATTGTAGAATTTTTCATTAAAAGCTTATTGCGAGACTATTTTACAAAAGTAAAAGAGGCGGCAATTAAGGACTTTCCAACTTTGCTGACATTTTATTTTCGTTTTTGGCGAGATCAGAGTTACTATGTGAATTTGTTGAAAAAGCAGCACTTGTTAGGTTTGGTCTTTGATATTGAGAGAACATACTTTTCAAATATGCTTCCGACGTCACAATTGCCTTGGCATAATCAGGTTGATTGTAGTGAGAAATTTGTTGATTTACTGGTGATTGGAGGTATGTGGAATATCTTGCTCTATTGGTTTGACTGTGATTTAAACCCCAGCGCGGATGTGCTAGCACAACGGGTGTTAGAAGAACTCCATTTTTACAGCCGCTTTATGAGTAAATAAAACTTTTTACTATCACCTGAGCGTATAAAAAAGAGGTCGAAATAAGAATCACGACCTTCTGAATGATTTAGTAAAGAATTGATTGAATTAGCTACTTTTTACTTGCAGCAATTCTTCAATTTCCGCAAGACTGTTGGCTTGGGAAATAGCACCGCGGAGTTTGGCAGCACCAGCTGTTCCGCGGAGGTAATGAGGAGCTAAACCGCGAAATTCTCGAACGGCGATATGTTCTCCTTTAAGGTCGATCAAGCGCTTCAAATGATCGTAAGCAATATGCATTTTATCCTCAAAGCTGAGGTCGGGTAAGATTTCTCCCGTTTCAAAATAATGGTTGATTTGTTGGAAGAGGTAAGGATTACCCATGGCAGCACGTCCAATCATGACTGCATCTGCACCGACTTCTTCTATACGTTGTTTTGCATCTTGAACGGTGCGAATATCGCCATTGGCAATGAAAGGAATCTTGGTTAAGGCTTGCGCAACCCTGTGGAGGGTTTCAAGATCGGCGTGACCGGTATACATTTGTTCGCGTGTGCGTCCGTGCATAGCAAGAGCTGCTGCACCGGCACTTTCCGCAGCTAAGGCATTTTCCACAGCTAGTGAGGCGTCCGACCAACCAGTGCGCATTTTCACAGTCAACGGAATATTGAGAACAGACCGAACCTTGCTGATAATAGAATAAATCTTGTCTGGATCCTTGAGCCATTTTGCACCAGCTTCGTTTTTGACAATTTTATTGACAGGACAGCCCATATTGATATCCACAATATCTGTTTGGGTATTTTCTTGGATAAATTCGGCAGCGCGCGCCAAACTATCTTCGTCACTCCCAAACAATTGAATGGAAACGGGATGTTCTCCTTCATCAATATGCAGCATGTGAAGTGTCTTTTCGTTGTTGTACTGAATGCCCTTGTCTGAGACCATTTCCATGACGACAAGTCCTGCGCCAAGCTCTTTTGCAATCGTCCGAAAAGCCGAATTGGTCACCCCTGCCATAGGAGCGAGAACCGTTCGATTGGGAATTTTTACATCGCCAATCAGAAAAGGGGTATTAAGATTTGTCACGAATGAGTTCCTCCAAGTCTTTCTCGTCAAAATGATATGTTCTTTGGCAGAATTGGCAAGTGATTTCAGCTCCGTGGTCTTCGTCTCGCATTTCTTCAAGGTCTGACTTAGGTAGGCTTGAGAGAGCATTTAGGAAACGCTCTTTGCTGCAATCGCATTGGAAGCGAACTTCTTCTTCTGACAATCGTTTGTAAGGTTCGTTGCCGTAGATAGCTGAAAGCAGGGCTTCAATATGGTCTTCGGATTCCAAAAGTATTGAAATAGCAGGCATTTCTTGGATTCGTTTTTCAAAGCGGGCGATTTCTTCTTCTTTGGCACCTGGAAGGACTTGCAAGAGGAAACCACCAGCAACCTTGACCTTGTCATTGGCATCTAGTAGAACATTTAACCCGACAGCTGACGGAGTTTGCTGGCTTTCTGTTAGATAGAATGCCAAATCTTCGCCAATCTCACCAGATACAAGTGGTGTCATAGAATGATAAGGATTTCCAGTTCCATAGTCTGTAATGACGAGGAATTCGCCATTTCCAACGAATGGTCCGACCAGCACTTCGCCAGTCGCGGTTTTTTTAATGTCTACGCCGGGATTTTGCACATAACCTTTGACCGTACCTTTTGTATCTGCAACGGTGATAATAGCACCGAGAGAGCTTGTTCCCAGCACTTTGACGGTGATTTTTGTATCTCCTTTTTCGTTTGCTGCAAGAATTTGACTGGCAATGAGCGTGCGACCTAGTGCTACAGTTGAGCTGGCCAGAGTATGATGTTTTTCTTGAGCTGTCCGAACGGTTTCAGTACTGTCTAGTACATAAGCTCGGAAAGCTCCGTTTTCTGAAATTGTTTTAATAATCTTGTCCATACCCTTTATTGTAACATAAAAAAAGAAAAGGGAGCGGGACAAAAATCGGTATTTCGTAAGAAATTGATTTTGTTGTCCCACCCCGCATAGTTGACGAGGCTGTTGTCATTCTTTGCGTAGCAAGGAGTGACAACCACCAAGCACCTATTTCGTTTCGATGAAAAAATAGTATATCGTAAGAATTTAGGAAACTTTTGTCCTAAACTCTTGTTCCAGTCCATTAGCTTTCGTTTGTAGTCCGTTCATCCACTTCTTTTTGAGTTTCTTTTCCCTGGTCTAGCAAAGCCTGGATAATCTTGTGGTCGCGTAGTTTAACAGAGTCGTTAATGGTTTCAGCGGATTGGATCACAGTCGCTTCAAGGAGAGCGCGTTTCTCCCGTCCTTTGTCAATGGCTTCGATAATACCTTGGTTTTGAGCAACTAAGCTTTCAGCCAACTTAGTAACAGATTCGACAGCAATTGTTGGATTTTGCGAGATTCTCTCCATTTGTGGAATGACTTCTTTGCTGGTTTCAGCCAGCATTTGAAGCGCTGCATTGTTGGCATTAGAAATGGCGTCCGCTACCTGACCAGATTTCATTGATTGTTGCAAAATGCCTAGTTGAGCAATAGAGAGCTTCATGGTCGGAATGGTATTGCGACGAAGCATGCCGAGCTTTTGGCGCATATCAGAAGACACCTTCACGAGATTACGCATTTGCGGGGTAGTGGCCCAAGCAACATACAGACGGCTGATGTATTCAGTGTGTTGCTGTTCCAATGTATTGACAACTTCGGTTAAGCGAGCCAATTCTTGTGATTTGGTTTGGTAATCTAGAGTGGCGGTATCTAATTGTGCCACTTCGTTTTGAAGAGTCAAGGCACGCGCACTGGCTTCTCTTTGACTGGCTTCAATAAAGGAAATGACACCGACTAGATTTTCAATGGATTTGGTATTGTCTTCAATCAACATCTCAGCAGAAACGATATTGCGTGCGAGTACATCTTCTTGCTTGACGACAGTGGCAGCCATTCCGTCCATTTTTTGCTCGATATTTTGTGAATCAAAATAGAACTCTTGCAAGGTATTCTTGCTTTGTTTAAAGAGTTTTTCTAAGAAATTTGGTTGTTTATCTAGTTCTGCAATTTGAGCATCCTTGTACTTAGCAACAAAACCATTTAACTCTTTATTAGTATTTTTTAGCAATTCATCAACTTGTGGGATTTGAAGTTTCTTTTGTTCGGCTAAAATGCGATTAACAGTATTATTAACTTCTTCGACTGCAGCCTGCCCAAAATCTAAAAGAGTATTTTGATCGGAAATAAAGTTATCTACCAGCTGAGGGACTTTTGCTATGATAGCATTTTGTTGTTCAGGAGTTAATTTCTCCAAAAAAGTTAACTGCCCATTTGCTTGGGTTTTGGTTGATTCAATAATCTCGGTGGTTTTATCCGTTTTCGTAATGGCATTGTTAGCGATTTTGTCAATGTCGAAGTTAAATTCTTGGCTCATAAGGTCTCCTTTTGATGTTATAGTTCTGTGTTCGTCTCTTTTTTAGTTAAAATCCGCAAGCTGATGTCAAAATCTCGTAAATCAGCTTCGTTGAGCTGACGGAGTGTTTCATCCAAGTCTAAATCAAACTGCTTAATAGCCGCTTTGGCACTGGAGAGCCGTTCCTCAGCATTGTAAAAATCTTTCGGGGAAGCCTTGATTTTTAGGTAGCCCTCCAAAATATCCTCATAATGCTCCATTTGAGATTGATGAATAGCGGTTAATTCTTCCTTATTGTTGCTTTCTGATTGAGAAATTTTCTTGAGAATAGCTTCATGGTCGGTTTGGATATTGTGAATGGTTTCGAGCAATTCTGGTGTTAATTCTTCAAGGCTTGTCTTTGTAGTCTCAGCATCTTGCGTGCGGAGGTTGTAAAGTTGAGCATGAATGTCTGCTGTTACGTCTTGCACTTTCCGTTGAATCCGCTGGTAAATCTCAGGTGAGATATGTTTTCTCAAGGTATCAGTCCGACCTTGGATATAGCTTAATTGAGGCAAGAGCTGTTCAGCCAACTGTTGGTATTTTTCATAAGCCTTTTCTTCCAGATAAGCCTCTAATTGTTTGATTCGACTATCTGCAGCTCTGATTTCCTCTTTCAAATCTTCAATTTGCTGACTGGCACTAGGTCCTGTGATTTTTTTCGGCTGATGGGTTGCATAGTAGTAAATTCCGTAGCCTATACCGACAGCAAAGAGGATCGGGATGAGGTACTGCATAATAATACCAACTGCGATAAAAATAAGCAATATACCAATCCGTCTTCTAGAACGTACATTGTTATAATTTCTTCTGGGCATAAATTATCTAATCCTGTTTCTTCTGAAATTTCTAAGTCTATTTTAGCATAAAAAAGCATCAAAGACGGAACTGAACGATATTTTTAATAAAAAGTTTGGCTGAAAATAATCATGGAATGATCAGATTTTTCAAAAATTTCTTGACTTAGAGTGAGCTCCAAGGTATATAATAAAAGTGTAAATATTTTACCTTTTTGATGAATGTGGAACATCATCTTTTTAATAGAGAAAGGAGCAATAAGATGAAAGCAGCAGTTTTTGTAGAACCAGGAAAAATGGAGGTGAGAGAGGTTGCTCGCCCCGGTGCTGTTGTCGGACGCGTCGGTGTGCCACATACAGGAGACATCAATATCGGTGACTACTGGATGGTCAACTTGGCAATGGCTGGTGGACCAGCTTCTTGTACAACTTATGACAAAGAAATCTTGCTAAAAGCAGTTCTAGACGGTCAAATCAATTCTGGTAAAGTTTTCACTCAATCTTACAAATTAGAAGACATTGACCAAGCGTACAAAGATATGGCTGACAGAAAAACAATTAAAGCAATGATTGTGATGAATTAAGAATTCCGAAAGAGGTTGGTAGAATCCGACCTCTTTTATGGTTGTGAATGTTAGTCCAATAGTTCTCAAATACCTTCATTTTTGATAAAATAAAAGAAAAGCAGTTAAAAGGGGAGAAAATCATGTCTTTAACTAGTCAGATTGTTACAGCTGAATTTCCGGATTTAGAAAAAGTGGAACGACTCAACACGGAAGCCTTTCCTGAGGAGGAGCGTGCACCGCTATCCGAGTTGCTACGCTATGGAGATGGGGAATATTCTCATTTTTTTGCCTTTTATGATGGCAATGAATTTGTCGGTTTTGCCTTTTCAGTTTACAATGAAAGAGCCTTTTATATCAGTTTTTTTGCGATTATGCCTCATTTGCGTAGTCATGGTTATGGCGGGAAGATTATTGATAAGTTGGTGGAT
>UMFR01024056.1_pt1 | contig 15290 bp, 24 predicted proteins | sample 1965041 | NCBI WGS metagenome assembly UMFR01 (sample SAMEA4836049, study PRJEB28245) | human gut metagenome | biome: gut microbiome; material: fecal sample | place: Denmark | collected 2008
TGCAGCGACTTCACGAGGCAAATCATGTACCGGGGAAGATGGGTTGTCAGTAGCCCGTGGAAACAATGTAAGAGTACGAGGTGGAATGGGGGCAATATTGGTAATTGCGGAAGAAAACGAAGATAATTATAACATTGCATCATGGAAGGCAGTTGTAGTTGATGGTGTTAATGTAAAGCCTGATACATGGTACAAGCTGCAAAATGATGAATTAGTAGAAGATAAAAATTAAGTTATGGCAAAGAAAAAGAATCAAATCAGAGTAGAGACTAGAAAGGATGAAATTAGGGTTACCACAAGAGATCTCAAACAAATGCTCAACAAGTACCTTGTTCATAATCTGTTCAGGAAATGGACGGAAGATTTCAAGGATCAAGATACCGGGGAAGTTGTAAGTATTGAAAGAAACGAACTTATTCTTGAAGCCGGAACATATCTGGGTAAGGAAGAATGTTCTACTATCAACTTCTACATGCAGGAAGGATCAATCACGGAAGTGGAAGTATCTAACCAGAAAAGAATGGCATTCGAGAACGACCGAGACGCGCTAGTTCCTTACATCGCACAGGTTATGCTGGACAAGAAGAAAAAATTCCTGTTGAAGGCTCAAAATATTGATCAGGCAAGAGAAATAGTAAAAGACTATACAGAACTGAACTTTAAAGGTCCCTATCGTATAACTCTTCTTAAAGAATTTGACTATTGCACAATTCTGGTAGACAAGCTTTCTGTTACCCCAATCGACGAAATAGGCAAACTTGCTATTGAATTTTCTGATCTTTACTCGGAAGAACAGATCAAAGCCCTTATGGGAGAAGGTGAAGAAGATATTCCGGAACCTAAATTCTACAACATCGAAGCAAGAATAATACTCACCGGACCTAAAGAAGAAGATAAAGAGGAAACAAACCAGACGTTTGTCGTGGAAACCTATAATGCGGAACGTGCAATGCTAATCATTAATAAGTATCTCAATGATAAGCAGGATGAACTTGAAAAAGCCGCAAAAGAAAAAGGACGGGAATTCGATAGAAAGATCATTCACGCAAGTATAGAACAATCTTCCATCATTCCTGTGAACTCATATATTCCAGAAGAATTCAGTATAGCCTATGCAGAAAAATAGAATTAGCCTTACCGATTTTCTAAAACAACAGAAAAAATCATCTGGTAAGCATGATGATGAAGAACACCGCATACAATGTTCTTGTGTAAAATGGTTCAGGATGCAATATCCCCAATACCAGAATATCCTGTTTGCCATTCCTAATGCTGCAAGAAGAACTCCCCGAATTGGAGCTTACATGAAGGATGAAGGTATGCTTCCCGGTGTAGCTGATCTCATATTTCTGAAAAGTAACCGCAATTACAGTGCGCTATGTATTGAGATGAAAACTAAAGACGGAAGGCAAAGCGAATCACAGAAGAAATGGGAAAAAGCTGCAAAGGAAAATGGAAGTAATTATATCGTATGCCGGTCGTTTGACGAATTCAGAAAAGTAGTAACAGATTATATCAATGATATGTAATGAACCGAAAATCATTCTTGCTGTATCTCGATACGCTGGACGTTATTCAGGAACTTACCGATGCACAGATCGGTAAACTATTCCGGGCCATCGTATCTTATCAGCACGGACTTGATGATCCAGATAACAGAGAATATGAAGAATTGCTGTCCGGAGATTCCCTGTTAAAGATTGCGTTTACTCCTTTCAAATCCCAGTTTGACAGAGATTTTCTTAAATACAAAGAAGTGTGCGAGAAAAGAGCAAATGCCGGAAGGAAAGGGGGAATAGCAAAAGCAAGTAAGGCACCTGCAGGACCGGTAAATCCGGTTCCTGCAAAGCCTGTTAAAGCTTTTGGAGACATTATCCAAGAACTTAATTCCGATCAGTTATGGATCGAACAAATGTGCCGTCAGTCCGGAATAGGCGCAAAGACATTTCTGGGAATTTTACCGGAACAAATTAATAAGTTCTTTGACTATATCTCTGCAACCGGACAGGAAGATACCGTGCTAACCACATCTGATGCAAAGAAACGGTTTTTCTGGTGGTGGAAAAATCAGGGTATAGAATCTATTAAACCAACCAATAATGGAAGAAAAACAAACATTAGCACAAAACCAGATATTCAACCTGGTAAACCGGCTGAAAAAGACTATTCAGGTTCATTCTGAGTATGACTTGACCAACTTTGATGAATTTGACCGGCATTGCCTTATGATTGAACAGATAGGTGCTGCATATATGGGGCGAGAATTCAGGGAGTTTGTTATTGACAGTTACAATAAAGATGTTATAAGATTTCTTGTTTACTACTTCAATAACTGCAAGCTGGCTGAGAGTATCTTTCCCGACAAAGAATTTAAAGTTTACAAGAACCTTATGATCCTGGGATCTCCGGGAACAGGAAAGACATTGCTTATGCAGATATTTTCAGACTATCTTATGCTGACAGGAAACCCCAACCGGTTCTATAACGTGTCTGTAACCCAAATGATGAATTACTACAAGATGAACGGGCATATAGACAGGTATACATACAACGAGAATTCCGGCAAAGGAAGTATAGAAGGTGATCCATTCAACATCTGTATTAATGACATCGGTCTGGAAACAGAGAATCAGAAAAGCTATGGTACTTCACTTGATCTAGTAATAGATGAATTCCTGTATGCCAGATATGAGATATTTCAGAACCAGTTTAAGAAATGCCATATAACCAGCAATCTTTCACCTGATGAATTCAAAGAAAGGTTTGGATATCGGCTGGTAGACCGGTTCAAGAGTTTTAACGTAATACCTTTATTAGGAGATAGTAGAAGAATATGATCAGACAAGACCAGTTTCCCCTTACATCATATCCCGGAAAATCATTCCAGAAGGAATACAGGGGAACAGATATCGTAATAGTGATATCAGCAGGACGCGGGATAGACTGCATTGTTATGAAGGACAATAAGGTTTTCTGGAAAGATCACCGGAAGTTTATAAAAGTCAGTGACTATTTTAAGCAAGCCGAGCAACAAATAGACTTTCTGATAGAAGGAAGAACAGATTTACGCCTTCAAATGATGCAGCAGCAGCTTGATACGATTAAGGATAAAGCTATGCGTGCGGCAAAACAAGCTATGGCTACCGCTTTATCATTATCGAAAGATCGCAAAGATCTGATGGATTTTTTTGATTTTGAAATTAAAAGACAATTTGGGAAAATATGATAAACGATAAACTAATGTCATTTATGTGCTCAAGAATTCCTTTCGGGTTGAAGGTGTTTTCTTCGGAATATGGAATTCTGGAATTGGAAAGTGTAAGCCGTGATGGAATGGTTGAACTTAGAGGGAATAATGAATCTTCTGTTTATACCCAATTCTTTAACGTAAAACCAATATTATATCCTGCTGAAATGTTTTTGAATGATGCTGTTGTATGCGTCAGTCAGAGCACTGTGAAATATGTTATAAATGGTATTTGCCCATATTTTACCGACCAGCTTGGATTTGTCAATGAAGGTCTGGCCATATCAGTTTTCGATTTACCTTTTGATCCGTACAACAATGGAATATTTAAGAGTTTTTGAAGCATTTTCAGGATATGGAAGCCAGTCTATGGCTTTACGCAGACTGGGAATAGACTTTGAGGTTGTTGGAATAAGTGAAATTAACAAGTACTCCATTAAGGCATATATGGCCGTACATGGAGACACTCCAAATTATGGCGACATATCAAAGATAGACTGGAGCAGTGTTCCTGATTTTGATTTTCTGACATACTCATTTCCTTGTACCGACATAAGTATAGCCGGACAGCAGAAAGGACTTGCAGAGAGTAGCGGAACACGAAGCAGTCTGCTATGGGAATGCCGTAAGGCAATAGAGGCAAAGCGTCCTAAATATCTTCTCATGGAGAACGTAAAGAACCTCGTATCAAAGAAGTTTACCCCGTACCTGAAAGAATGGCTCAGATTTCTTGAAGGGCAGGGCTACAGCAATTATACGAAAGTTCTCAACGCAAAGGACTTCGTAGTACCGCAAAACAGGGAACGTGTCTTTATGGTGTCGATATTGGGAGAGGTTTCTTTTCATTTTCCAAAGCCTTTTACCCTTGAAAAAAGATTGAGAGATGTTCTTGAAAAAGATGTAGATGAAAGTTTTTACCTGAGTGAAAAGGTTGTAAATACACTTCTTGCAAGAAACGAGAAGAACAAGGCTAAAGGAAACGGGTTTAAGTTTGCTCCTAAAACGGGTGATGTGATAGCATCAAGCATCACGGCACATCCGAATGACAGACCGTGTGATAATTTTATAAAAGAACCTATTACTTTTCATATAGGAAATGTCTATGGTGATAAAAAGGGTCGTGGATTTGCCGGAAATGTATATGATAAAGATGGAATTTCACCTACAATTATGACTAATGGTGGAGGTAATAGGCAGCCTATGATATTTGAGTGTTGCAATCAAAAATCTCAATATTATAAAAATAGTAGATCAAATTTTAAAAGGCATACAGGGAGTATGGCAGCAACTGGAGTAACTGATGGTTACCGAATCCGTAAACTCACACCTCGCGAATGTTTTCGTCTTATGGGAGTATCCGATGAAGATATAGACAAGATACAGGCAGCAGGAATAAGCAAGACACAACAATACAAAATGGCTGGGAACAGCATTGTTGTTGATGTATTGTACCATATATTCAGAAAAATGTTCATCAATAAAAAAGATGAAAATCAACAATTAAGTTTATTTTAAATCAATTTATTATGACAAAGGAAGAAGCAAACAATATCATAGCAGAAAATGAAGCTATGGTGATCGGATGCACTTACAACGTGCTATTTACAAATGATATAGTGATAGGTCTTACGATAGAAGCTGTTGAATCTATCAGGAAAACTCCATTATACCGGTTTGATACCAAAAGAAAAGTAAATATAGTAGAGAAAGATCGCTTGAAATATGAAAGGTTGATAAATGAAGTAATTGGTAACACAAGTTCTTTCTTTGCTGACGCTAACGACATTTTTCTTGAGGATATTCAGAAGCATGTAGATATACTGTACTACTCGATTAAAAGAGAGTTTGATAAAGTGAATTTATCTTTTTCCGACATAATAGCACGCATGGAACTTGCCAGAACATTGTGTGAGTTTTCATGCCTTCAACTGGATAAAAGAGAAGAGGAACTTCAAGAGAAGGATAAGCGTTTCAAGAAATTCGGCATTGACTATTTACGTTTGACGAATCTTTTACGGTCGTTATCCGAAACAATGAAAACCTTAAATGTACCCTGTACGGTAAATCTTAATACTGAAGAATGTACAAAAGCAATTAATATATTATCTATTAAACTTGCTGATGCGAATACAATCGCAAAAGCTATATCCGCATAAGTTATGAAGAAATCACAAGATCCGATAGTCCAGCGTAAAGTAGATCTGGAAGAAAACCCTAAAGGAACCATGCTCAAAGTATCTCAGCAAAGAGATCTGGAAGAAAACGGAAGATATGTTCCAGTTCCGGGAGATAAAAATCACACAATGATTTTCGTCCGTAATGGTGATGATCCAGAAAAGAGAATTGCTGCATATCTGGAAAGAACTAGATATTAATTTTTTAAATAATACATTATGAAAAATATAACCAAACAGCAAGCTGTTGAAATTATTAAGGAAGCATTTGATCTGAAAGATTTTAATAATAAAGAGGATGGTAAATCTTTTTACTGTGAGGATGGCGAAAATGTTTCCTTCTTCTTTGACAAAAGACAGTATGACAGATTCACAGTGATAAATACACTGATGGAATGTTTTCAAGATAAAAATATAGAGCAAGGCCAATGCCGTATAGAAAACATTACGTTGCTATATACTGTGGCACATGTAGAGAACAGGAATGTTAAGTGAATACCCTAAAGAAAGTAACTATGACAAATAAAGATATCGAAAAAGCAGCGGAAAGAAGCACGGAAAAATATGTAGAAAATGGCGATTTAAGAGGCTTTCGCGGTTCTTACCGATTGGGATTTATTGCTGGTGCAGACTGGCGCATTAATAGCGTGTGGCATGACATAAATGAGATACCTGAAGATGGTAGAATCATAGTGTTATTGGGGAAATATGGAACAATGATTATATATGGGCCTAATATGATGTATTATAGAGAAGCTATAATAATGGATGGTGGGTTTCTAAAATGGGCTTACAAAGAAGATTTAATACCTAACATGGAGAAATGAATATGACAAGAAAGGAAGAAATGCTTAGGGAAGCCGTTCACGATCATTATCAGTGTAACGGAAAGTATGCTTGTGAAGAACGTACTTATTGCCGGTTCTGCGAGGGAGAAAACATAGCACATGATTGTGATGAAGATTGCTATGCAGATGAATTCAGCGAAGGATTTATAGCTGGCTGGGATGCATGCTTGAAATACCTTGCTTCATTGCCGCTGGATGAAGCTTCTAACAGAATTTTATATCATGGGACTAAAATAGGTGATAAATCAACTTTTAATGATTAAGTGATATGAGCAAGAAAGAAGAAAAAGCAAAAGAATATGCTGCTTGGTTACACAAAGAAATAGAAGAATACTATGGTCAAATATGTGACACTAAAGATATGTATTACAAGAATGGTGATATTCGTGTGGTATTTGAAGATGGTTGGGATTGTGCATTGAAAAATCAGTGGATAAGGTTAGAAGAAAAACTACCAAAAGATGGAGAATACGTATTTATTTTAGTTGAAGGAGAAGATGGTTTTATAGTTCCTCTATTATCATTATACAATGGAGGAAAATTTTCAATACTAAGCAAATACTTTAAAGTTATCGCTTGGATGCCAATACCTTCATTTGATGAAATTTTGAAAGAAAATAAAGATGTTTTGAAACGGCTAAAAGATAAGAGATATGAACAATGACATGTTAAACATACAAGGAACACCACAACCCCTTGATAAGACTTTAAATCAAGCATACATTGATGCGCTTAAAATAGAATTGCTTGAAGCAAAGAAAAGAGAAGTAGAGAAAGTTATTATAGATCACGGTATGACTACCGGCTACACTAATGGAGTTATTGCAGGACTTAATTTTGCTATTAATCAGCTTTGCGAAAATATTAATCAATTAAAAAAATAAGTAATATGGAAACAAAATATTTAAGAATCCCATTTAATATTATAACGGCAAAGAAAATCACAAACGGTGAGTTAGAAGGAAGAATTGTTACACGTGACGGACGAAGTGCAAGAATTGTTTGTTGGGATAGAAATTCTGAGAGACATTATCATATTGTCGCATTACTTGACATGAAAGTTGCAGAGAGAATATTTACCTATAATGTAGAAGGATGCGAAATGTCAGGCAAGGAAGGTAATAACGACTTGGTTCTTGAAGTTTCTGGAATTATTCCAGCTAATTATAATAATATTTCTACTGTTAATTGCAATGAATATGAAATCGAGAAATGTGAGGATATCGAAAACGAAAGCATAAAGAACGACCGGAAAGACGACAAGGTTATGATGGAACTTCTGCCTTGGCCGGAACTGGAAGAAGTCGGGAAAGTATACACAGCAGGAGCAAAAAAATATGGCCCCAACAAATGGCGAAACCTTCCAGACGGATATCAGAGATATAAAGGTGCCATGCTCCGGCACCTTACCGAACTGGAAAAGGGTAATGATATTGATCCGGAAACAGGATGCTTGCACGCGGCACAGATAGTATGGAATGCAATTGCCATGTTGCACTGTAAAATGGAAGAAATGTCTTTAAAAAATAATGTTTGCAATGGATAGTTTGAATACGCCAGAAAGATTGCTTGATAGTTTTACACTTATAGCAATGAATGGGAGAGAAGTTAATGAAGTTGTCTACAAACATATAGCTTTAAAAGCTGTTCAAATGGCTAGACAAGAAGGATATATTTGCCCTAAATGCGGAAAGGTTTATTCTCCCAGTATAGATAATTGCTCAAGCTGCAATGGGGTAAAAGCAAGTCAATATGACAGGGAAAAGGCCCAAAAAAGACTACATGATTTAGGCATAAATATGGATAAGGTATGTCGTATAAGGCTTTATATACCAGATATTGATTCGGTTAAAATTGAGAATGAATATTGGCTTTTTAAAAGCAATGGTGCTGAATTTAAACTGAATTTCTCAGATATGTCAGTCCTGCAATATGTAAAAGGCGAATACATTATAACAGATCTTTCAAAAACATTGAAAGAACTTATAAAAGGGCACTTAATATATTGATTTCCCCAACTTGTCAACGCTGTAATACAATAATTCAGTTAATTTGCTGGTATGGAAAATGTAAAGATACAATTTAAAGGAATAACCCGTAACACGGACGATGGAATATGCCCGGACGGGGAATGTATGGAACTGATCAACGCAAAGGTGAACAATTCCAGTATAGAACCTATTGGAAACCCCATTCAGCTAAAACAGACGGTTCATACATACAAGGAAATATATCACCATGCGAACGCTAAGAGATATATCGGGATAACCGAGGATGGTCAAATGTACGAAATGCCGGAAGATCTTTCTTCTGAAACAATTATGACGGAAGATGTAAAGGCTAAAAGTATTCAATTCATAGGTAACACGGTGTCGGTATTAACTGACACCGGTGTTAAATACCTTCTGTTTAAAAACGATGGATATGTATACCTGGGTTCTCTCCCTGATCTTCCGGAGATATCTATTACTAAAAATTTTACCGTACACACAGAAAAGTCAGATACTCAACTTGTATACGGAAGAGGTGCTTCAGAAGAAGAAAGAGATACATTTAACCAGAGTGTATACGGATATTACCTGAAATGCATATCATGGCTTAACAAAGAAGCATTCTATATTCATGCTACTGAAGTCAGAATTTCTTATCGCTTGTTTGATGGATCGTATGTCAAACATTCACCGGTAAGACTTTTGTATTTTTCACCGAACAAAAGCATAAAGGTAAACATTGGAGGGCCGGGTGGAAGAGTAAAGAAACTTACCTTTTCGGGAAGAAACGAAATGCAGTACACCGGTGAATCCGAATTTTCTGGAGAAACAGATGAAACAGGAAGGATCACGGAATACGTTTGGTTCTCTGTAATGGGATTTAGCCTTTCGTTTAGTATAAGTGACTGGGGAGGCACTGATCTTTCAAACTGGAGCGATATTATAGCTTCTATTGACGTGTTTTCTACTCCTAATATGCCTTACTGGGGATCAGTAGCTAGCAATGCAGAAGAAACACAACCTAATCCGGGTGATCTTATGATTTCAAGATCTCTTTTTTACAAGATAGGTCAGTTTAATCTTAATGGAGAATACGCTCAAGATGATAAAGATGTTTCTTCTGATATTATGTCTACAAGAGAATCCTTAGATGATGATCAGGGAACACATAATTTTATTATACCACAGAAAGCATATTCTTACAATAACAAACTTCATTTGTACAACTATGTTCAGAAACTCTTTGAAGGATATATAAAGGACTACATTTATGACGCATATACGTCATATTCTGGGAACGGATCTATAACTGTAACGGTTTACATCAATACTACTAATGGTGGTAAAGTGGTGCAAAAATCCTTCAGCGGAGTTAATATACCTGATGTATTCCCTTCATTTCTGGTATATCCCGATTATAGGGCATATAAAATGGTTGTTGTCATAAAATACAGTGGTAACATACGGTCTAAAACATTTTTCCTTAAGCCGCATGGTACTTTGAATATAGCTTATTATTTTAATGCAACATCATCCGGATATTATGACGTCGAGCCTAATAATATAGAAGATTGGAACAAACTTGATGTACTTGTAAATCCTTCCAATGATACTGAAAGCTTAGATAATGTTCTTAAAGTGTCTAACGTAAACAATCCGTTCTACTTCCCTGCCGATCAGACCTACCAGTTTCAGACACCTATTGTCGGGGTGCAGTCAAATGTGATAGCAATGTCTCAGGGCCAGTTCGGCCAGTTCCCTTTGTATGTGTTTACAAAGGACGGAATATATGCAATGTCTGTCGGATCCGGAACACTGGCCTACTCCACCCAGACACCGGTAACAAGGGACGTATGTAACAATCCGGATTCTATATGTGGGCTTGATACAATGGTAGCCTTTTCTACCGAAAGGGGCCTTATGGTAATAGATGGTGCTACTACCCAGCTGATATCGGAAAAGATATACGGATTTCTGCCTTCATGTTCCATATCTTCACCGATCATTACCCGTATACTCGCTGTTGCCGGTCTGGATTCATGCCTGTCAAGCGTTGTGTTCCCGGACTATCTGGAAACGGCAAAAGTGGGATATAACTACGAAACAAAGGAAGTCGTGGTAGCAAACGGGGATTTCCCCTACTCTTATGTATATTCTCTTAAAACCGGAGAATGGCATAAGATCTCACAACAGATAGATTCTTTTGTGAATTCCTATCCGTATACCTGGGCAATGATCGGAACGCAAATACTTGATCTGAATAACATGCACCGGAGTGTTTCAAAGATAGCCCTTGTTACCAGACCTATCAAGATGGGAACACTTACGCATAAAAGAATACTCCAGACCGCCTTGAGAGGAATAGTCAAGAGAAGCCTGTCGGATCTTTACATAAAGGGAGAACCGGTAATGTTCAGAGGTGAAGGAGTAGATATATTCTCTGATGTAGGAATGTACATTCTGGCTTCCAATGATGCGGAACATTTTGAACTTGTTGCAAAGAAAGAAAAAATGATTGATATCCGGGATCTTGTCACTAAGATGAACAAGAGCAAACCATACAAGTATTTTATGATATGCCTTGTCGGTGGTGTACGAACTGACGTTTCAGTGAACTACATTGAAATGATGGTAGACGAAAGCTTTACTAACAGGCTCAGATAAAAAAGGGGAAGTGAAAACTTCCCTTTTTTTATATCCCCATTTCTGCGGCCCTTCGCCTTACTTTGGGTGCTAATGCACAAATACTGTTTTTAAGCCGGTCCAATGCCTGATCCTTTTCTGTCGGATCTACATTATAACCGTTGTCCGAAAGCCATTTGTAGGATATGTATTCTACCATGTAATCACCCAGAAGCCGGTCAACACATTTGGTTATCTCTTCCTTCTTCGGCCTTTGGCTGGTTATTTCGATACTGTCCTCTGTGATTATAACTTCTACCAGCCTTTTCTGGGCATAGAAGTTTATCTCGTTCAGGGCTTCATCAAAATAATCTCCCAGAATATCCGATTCGTCTTTGCTTGCCTGAATGATTTTTGACAAAGGATTTTCCTGCTTTTTGGCTTCGCCGATATAGTAGGTTTTAGTGAAAACCTTGTCTATTATTTGCTGTTTGTTCATGTTCTTTCCGGTTTAAGCCGTCTGGCTGAAAGCTGAATAAGTTCCGTTTCCAGACGGACCAGTTTTTCATCAAATCTCTTTGCTTCATCAGACTTGACTGTATTAAGCCAGTTTCGCAAAATGGAAGTTGATATATAATTCGTAATATAATCTGCAAGCTGATCCTGCAGGTCCGGTGTGTTGGCTGCGGCTTTTATCGTAAATGTGATATTTTCACCTTCATTGGAGTAGCTTGTCTCTCCCAACATTCTTGACAGCAGGTTGCAAACAACCGATGTAGCATCTGACACAAAATCTTTCAGTATCGGATCATCATCATCTGAAGCCTGTATCTTTGCGGATATTTCCACCAGACGGGGATCTGATTTCGCTGATTCACCGATGTAATATGCCTGATCCTTTACTCTTAACAGTAAAGTCTTGACGGCTATCTGCGGTGTTAAACTTTTACTTCCTTCCATTATCTCTGCGGTTTTTTACGTTCACACAATAATTTTTTTATGTTTGTAGCATTTACTACAACTTTGTCTGCATAATACTTCACATCATCCCTGTTGGTCATGGCAAACCATCTTTGACAGATTGAGTTAGATATATAGTTGGTCAGACACTGGGTAAGTGTAGTTAGTGCCGCGTCTTTCCAGTTTACAGGAAGATCAAAGTCTATGCTTATTTCTCCCTCTCCAAAAGACAAAGTACCATACGAAGATATTACATCACTTAACTCTGCGGCAGATTCCTTCATAAGCGGCTGGACAATCTTCATTTCATCTTCCGTAAGAGAAAGCTTGTCTATATTATCCAGAGCCTTTCCGGTGTTCGCGGTGATTGCATACACATCTTCGTATATCTTACTTTCCTGAATTGTTACGTTTACTTCCATAATTTCCTGATAAAAAAATAATATATCAGATAACCGGATCCGGCCAGAACTAAAGACCATAAAACCCATGATATCCATACCGGATTTACTTTCTTCTCTTCTGTCTTGCTATATTCTGTTTCCGTATAGGTAGAATCCCTTATGTTAGATCCGGACTTGATCTGTTCCTGACTGAATACTTCCGTCTCGTTCCGGGAATTTCCGGTGTAATCTGTTTCTGTCTGAACAGTAGAAACAACATGCTGTTTGCCTGTGCTGTCTGGTTCTGAAAAGAACGTCTCGGTCTTTTTGATCTTATAATTTCCAAAGACTACTTCTTTTTGAAATACAAGATAATTCCTAGAGGAAATAAGAGAATCCGATCTGCTTCTCACATTCTCCAGAGAAGTGTTCAACGTTTCTTCCGATTTGTACTTTCTTGAAGCACAGGCTGTAAAAAGCAATAATACTATGAATGCAAATACTTTCACGCTTCAATTTTAAATTTGTTGATACGGTTCATCCATCCTTTCTTGTATTTTTTGTTGGTCGGCCTTGCCTTGCAGATTTCATCAATGTATTTAATACGGTCATTTTTGATCTTGAAGAACAAAGACATGGGATCCATTGCGTTCAATGCAGCAATAGTCTTATCACCTACAATTCCATCAACCGTTACGCCAAGTATTTTCTGTGGCCTTTTAATTCCATGAACACCGGAAGCCCACACCCAATCAACAAGTATATTGGCAACAGACTGATTTTCTATCCGGTCAGCCTGCCATCTGTCCCAGAACATTGTTTTGAGAATTTCCGTCCATTCTTCATCACTGATGTTTTTCAGATCGTCAACAGAAGGATCTGGAAGCCCCTTCCTTTTTCTGTATTCCTTGTATGTGGTAAGGGTTATTCCCTTGTTGGTTGCTCCACCCAGATCATCCGGATCGTTTACAAAACCACCTTCCCATTTCAGGATAAATGGTTTCAATTTATTCACGTTTGCCATTGTTTACCTCCTTATCTTCTTTTAAAATGCACTTGACTTCTTCATCATTTACGTCTACTGCTTTTTTTACAAAGACACGTGCGGCTCCAAGCATATCAATCTTAATCCCTTTAGGTTTAAGAATATTGCCTATAATGCTGCATAACTCGATAAATGAGACCAGCAAACAGGCGTATACGTCGATATCCCAGCCTTTACCGCTTGCTACATTAATCATACAAACCGCACATACAAAAGCAAAGTATGTGGTTATTTTACCCATAGTGGCGCGTATAGCACGCGAAAAGCGAACCGTTTCACCCATAAGAAGGCTTTTCCTTACGCCAAATGCCAGATCTGCCATGATAACAACAAAACTAACAATTAACCAGGGTATCATGTGTTGTAATGATTCCATGATAAATGCAGTTGCTACACTGGCAAAGCTTCCTTGAATTGTTCCTGAAATAATACCTTTTTCTTCCATGTTGTCGTGTTTTTGACAAAAATAGTAATTTTATGCAAAAACAAAGAAGAGGTACAAGCAATTATCTAACCGCCTGTACCTCTTTGATAAACATATTTCCCAATTCAACTACATAGGGGAATTGCTGTACATTTTCCCTTTGAAGTATTTCCTTACATTAAATCCCATGTCTATGTCCTTCAGCTTTTCTACGGCTTTCCGGTAGCATGACAAAGCCATCTTTTCATTGGAAACTTTACGGGGATCATCATAGCCCATATCCATAGCAATGCTCAGACCGTGATCACTATAACATACGTTTGCTGTAACGTACAGGGCGTATGAATTATAGTAAGGCTTTTCTTCAATCACACCGTTAAGAGATTGAACCGCTTTTGTGAATACTTCATAGGTCCAGTGGAAACCTTTTGTCCCGTCCTGATTAACCGTCCGGTTGCTGATGTTTACAGCTTCTTTGTCCGAAAGATAATTCTTCCAGCATACTTCTTCAAGGTGTGACAGCCAGCTTTCTGCCAGATCCGGATGAACTTTTGCTACTTCTTTGAAAACCCACATTTCAGATTCTCCGAAAATCTTCATGTTGGCCGGATCCTTTGAGGAAACCATCTTGTGATAGAGTTCCTCGTATCTCTGTATCATTTCGTCCGCTTTCATCATATCTTTTGTTTTAAGTTATCCCCACCAAATACTGGTGGGGAGTTTTTAACATATACTACTTATGCAGGATATGTAGCGGCAATGGTCAAGGGGGTTGCCATACTTACACCGTATGCCAAGTTGCAGCTGCATTTATCCTTAATGTTGTCAGGACTGATTACTGTCTGCAATGCTGTTAGTGCAATTGTAGGCACTGCGTTTGCGGCTCCGATAAACGCCACTCTAAACTGTTCGTTAAACTGTTTAGGAATTGCCCTGCAAGAACCTTTAGGGGTGTAGAGAAAGCTTCCTGCTGCATTGATTGTTACTACTGTTTGAGTGCCGGTGGTTGTCTGGCTTAATACGGAAAATGTTACGCCGCCAGTGGGCATAATAGAACCCGTTGCACAGTAAGGCTGGCATACGTTTCTGACAATATCAACTAAATACTGTTGTGATGTTGCCGCAATTGTGATAGGTGCTAATGTTACCATATATCCAATTATTTTGTGTTTGGTGCAGGACTTTCAGCCGCCTGCGCTTCGGCTTTCTTTGTATCACTTGTTTTTACTACGTAGTCTGTCGTTTGGCCTACCGGAAGGTTGTAGTTAAGCAAATTCTTCAGTTCTGTCAGATCTTCTTTGTTAAAGGTCAGTTTACCTTCCATAAGTTTCAATTCGCCTGATTCAAGGGCCTTGTCAACAATCCCGTGAGCCATAGCCGGGATAGATTCATCAGGCACACTTGAAAGGTATTTACCCAGCATTGGCTGTACAATGCTATTGGTGATAGGTTCTATCATGGGTGCCAGTTCTTGAGTAAGTGACCAGTTGGGAGAAACAATACCCATCTGTCGTACTTTATTCTCAATCATCTGTAATGCCGGGAATGAGGACATTTTTGCTTGTGAAAGCTGCAACACAACCGGCTGCAACCATC
>UMFR01029901.1_pt1 | contig 15154 bp, 2 predicted proteins | sample 1965041 | NCBI WGS metagenome assembly UMFR01 (sample SAMEA4836049, study PRJEB28245) | human gut metagenome | biome: gut microbiome; material: fecal sample | place: Denmark | collected 2008
GTCGCCGTTTACCAGACCGGTGATGTTGCCTGCGCTGTAACCGCCGCTAGTAATCGCTGCATTACCGTAGGTGCGTACTACGTCACTCAGGCCAACATTCAGCGTTGCCTTTTCAACCGTAGACTTGCCATTTGCAGTTACTACAAGATTATAGTTCTTGTCCAAGCCTGCATTTGTAGTGCTTGCGCTGCCTGTCCATTCATAGTTACCTGCATCGTTCGTTACCTTGCTGCCGCTTACGCCATCAATTGCGCCGTCACTAGTTTTGTTTACTATGATTGCGCTTGCATCATAGCTGTCGCCGTTTACCAGACCAGTGATATTCCTTGCGCTGTAACCGCCGCTAGTAATCGTTGCATTACCATAGGTGCGTACTACGTCACTCAGGCCAACATTCAACGTTGCCTTTTCAACCGTAGACTTGCCATTTGCAGTTACTACCAAATTATAGTTTTTGCCAAAGCCTGCATTTGTAGTGCTTGCGCTGCCTGTCCACTCATAGTTACCTGCATCGTTCGTTACCTTACCTTCAGTATTGCCGGTCAAGGCGCCATCGCCAGTAACTGTTACCTTAACCTCGCCAACATTATAGCTATCACCATTTACCAGACCGGTAATACCGCTTACGCCATAACCGCCGCTAGTAATCGTTGCATTACCATATGTACGTACTACGTCGTTCAGGCTTACGCTCAGCTGTGCTTTGCCTACATACGAATTACCATTGCCATTTACTACCAAATCGTAGTTCTTATTCAAGCCTGCATTTGCAACTTCTACAGTACCACTCCAGGTATAGTCGCCATGGTCATTCGTTACCCTGTCGCCTGTTACGCCAGCAATTGCGCCATCACTATTAACTGTTACCTTAAAATCACTGGCATCATAGTTATCGCCGTTTACCAGACCGGTGATGTTGCCTGCGCTGTAACTGCCACTGGTAATCTTTGCATTGCCATAGGTGCGGTATACGTCACTCAGGCCAACATTCAGCTTTGCCTTGCCTACAACAGACTTGCCATTGCCTTTCACTACCAAATTATAGTTCTTACCCAATCCTTCATTTGTAGTGCTTGCGCTGCCTGTCCACTCATACTTACCTGCATCGTTCGTTACCTTGCTGCCGCTTACGCCAGCAATTGCGCCATCGCCAGTAACTGTTACCTTAACATCGCCGGCATTATAGCTATCGCCGTTTACCAGACCAGTGATATTACTTGCGCTGTAACCGCCGCTGGTAATCGCTGTATTACCATAGGTGCGTACAACATCGTTCAAGCTTACCTGCAAGGTTGCCTGTTTAACCACAGAAGCACCACCATCAACAACCAGCTTGTAGTTTTGTTTAAGCTTATCATTCGCTGCAACTACATTAGCATTCCACTTATAAGTATCACCAGCATCATTGGTTACCTTGCCAGTGCTTGTGCCATTCAACGCGCCATCGCCGGTAACAGTGCCAATATTTACATGACCGGCACCATAATTATCGCCGTTGACATTACCAGTCAATCCGTTAACGCCGTATGCTGTACCATTAATCAGCGCTGTATTACCATAGGTGCGCTCAACATCGTTCAGCTTAACATGCATTGTTGCCTGGTCAACGGTAATGCTGCCTGTAGCGTCATTAACAAGCTCATAGTTGCCCAACTTATTTGCATCGCCAGTAAGCTTTGCATTATCAATTTTCAGGCTGTCAGCATATGTATCAGCGTCCGCAGTATTGCGCCCGCCCTTATTAGTCGCATAGCTGCTGCCATCCTTCACATTAACGACGGCACCGTCAGCCAGCTTGACATCATCACCATAAACAATAGCATTTGCCAAATCCTTAATGCTTACCACGCCATTGATATGGTTATTAATAGCATCCTTACTGCCGTAGGTCAGCTTAGCATTAATATTATTCAGGTAAACCTTGCGCGCCAAAACATTAGATTTGCCATGAACTGTCGTTGTTGTGCTGCTTACACCATCATTTTGGAATTCATAATTGCCTGTAAGGCTGCCATCAAGCTTAACGCCTGCCTGCCACTCATAGGTTCCCTTATTCTTAGTACGCTTTTCATCCCCAACAGTAATAATACCTGTATCATTGCTGTTTTGGATTGTATCCTGCGAATCAATGATAGTTACCTTGCCATCCAGCTCTGCCTTCATAGCGTCGTTGAAGCCGTCAAATCCATTAATGCTCAATGCATAGTCATGGTTTTTCAGCAAATCGCCATACGTTCTGTTAACAGTATTACCGGTAACATTCAGCACCTTTTTGGTAACAGTAATATCACCCACGGTAAAGTCATAGCCCAAATTGTTGGGACCTACGTCGCCGCCGCTGGCAATCTGCCCGGACCACAGCCAGCTGCTGTAATCACCGACGTTCTTCAGAGCTTCGCCCTGCAGCAGGCTGTTGTTGTTCTTATAAGCTGCAAAGGCATCGTTGTCCGCATCATTTGTATTAAGCTTGCCGTTTTCAATCCAGCCAGGGATATCAAGATGATTTGTCGCATCATAAACCCAACCGTTCTGCAGGTCATCTGTTACCGTAACCTTAGTCAGGAACACCTTCAGCAGCGGGTTAGTGCGTTTATCATAAAGCTTCCAGGTTGTATCCTTATTATCAAAAGCATAGCTGTCCAGCTTCTTGGCATCCTTGCCGTTTTCTTTCAGCGTACCGTCTTCCTTGATGATATAGCTGTTAGTGATAGTGCCGCCATTAACGTTGGTGTTGCCATTTGCTGCATAGCCATAAATATTGCTTACCTGGCCTGCATTGCTGCCTACAATATTTGCCACATTGCTATTGCCTGCTACCTTAGTAATGCTATAAGCGTTTGTCAGTTGGCCTCCAGCCTTATTACTGCCAACGATACCGCCGACATTGCTAGCGCCACTGATTGCACCGCCATCAGTATAGGTATAATTATAAAGCTTTCTGCCATCAGCATCAGTTGCGCCTGTATCGGTCTTGGTTACTGTTACTACGCTGTTGAACACCTGGTCCAGCGTGCCGCTGTTAGTACCGGCGATACCGCCAACGTTGCTGCTTTGTCCTGCATCGACCACACCGGTGTTATAGCCTGCCGTCAGCGTGCCGCTGTTATTGCCAAGCAGACCGCCGATGTTTTCGCCTGGAACCGCTTTAATAGTACCGCGCTCTGCATCGTAAGAGCCTGCCTGAATCGTACCATTGTTATAAATCTGGTATTTGTAATAATTGTTGTTGGCATCGCGACCACCGGTGATAATACCATGGTTAATACCAATGATGCCACCGACATTTGCTACACCGCTGACATTACCATTTACTCTGTTCATCAGGGAGGAATTGCTGATATTCGCGCCAACGGCATTTACACCGATAATACCGCCGGTACCGTTTTCCTCCTTGCTGCCATCAGCAGAAGCATTGCCATGCACTTCGCCCTCATTTTTCATGATAACGTGGGTAATAGCCGCACTGTTTTCACCGATGATGCCGCCAGCACCACCAGCCAAAGCAATAACGGTACCGGAGTTGACAATACCTACGCTTTGTTCGGAAGTACCGGTAATAGCCACTTCATTTTTGCCGATAACACCACCGACATAGTTCTTGCCGATAACAAAGCCTTCATTGCTGTTGCCCATGCCCAATAGCTGACCTACCTTGTTGCCTTCGCTTGTGTTTCTACCGACAATGCCGCCTACATAGGAAGCCTGCGCAGCATCCACTCTGGCTCTGTTGGTCGCATTGGTAATGATGCCCACGTTTTCACCGGTAACGCCGCCGAAGAACTGGGCGTTAGGTGTAATTACCGTGTTGCCCTTTAAGGCAGTTCTGGTCGCTTCATCAATCACATACAGGTTGATATTGGAATTGACATTATCAATTTTGCCGCTGTTTTTGCCGGCAATGCCGCCTACGTTTTCCCAGCCGTAGATTTTACCGCTGTTCACCAGGTTCAGCTGGTTATCTGCGGAAATTTCGCCCTCGTTGACACCGGCAATACCGCCTACATAAGTAATACCGGTAATTGTAGCCTGCGGAGAATTTTCCAGGTTTTTGAGGTAGGAGTCTGCTGTATTATAGCCTACCATGCCGCCGACATTGGTGCAGCCGGTGATTGCGCCGGTATTGCGTCCCTGGTTTATAGTAGCATGATCTTGTTTACCTACCAGACCACCGACATTTTGGCTGCCTGCGTCACCAATAATCTCTACAGCGTTGGCAACATCGTTCAGCTCCGCCAGCTTGGAATTTGACGCCTGCGTTACATTTTTGCCAGCAACACCGCCGATATTTTCTGAACCATGGATAATACTTTCATTATAAGCATTACTGATTCTGCCTTCATTTGTACCAACAATACCACCGGATGTTTGGGTGTTGCCAGTTTTACCGGTAATACCATGAGCAGAAACATTGTTAATATTGTATTTATCCAACAACATCTCATTCTTGCCGACGATACCGCCCAGATTAGATGCATATTTATTTTCATCTAGGACACCAGTAGTCACAGCACTGTCGCTTTGGACGTTGTCGATTGTGCCACCTTCATCTGCATTTGTACCATTAACGCCCGCAATACCGCCTGCTACAGTATCTGCACCGGCGATAACGGTGCTCTGGTCATTGCTGTTGCTGATGCCGCCGTAGTTTTTGCCTACAAGGCCACCGATATAACCGCCGCTGCCTTTTACGGTATTGCCATAGCCGGAAATGCCGCTGATGCTGCCGCCGTTATTTTCTGCTGCTACAGCGCCAACACCGTCACTAGTATTAATACCGGTGAATACGGAAGAAGCAATGTTGATGTTTTTAACTACCGCGCCACTGCCCAGCTTGCCAAAAATACCGCCTTTAGCCTGCAAGCCGACAATTGTGTGACCATCACCATCAAACGTGCCTGTAAAAGCTGTATTGCCACCGCCGATAGTGTTATAGGTGCTATTGCCTTTTGCATCCACCAGGCCGCTGGCATCGATATCATTTTTCAGGACAAAATTATAGCTTAAAGCATTTCTATCCTTTAGGTTTTCAGCCACACGCTGCAGGGAATTCAGCTCCTCGGCATTGCTTATCCAGGCATAAATAACATTACGGATATTGTCTCCTTTATAAGTAGTACCGGCTGATTCCACATACAGGCTTTTCAGCTTATCTATCAACGTGGTAGTAGTACCATCTTCGTTTTTCAGGTCATACTTTGCATAGTTCAGATTTCCTGTAACGCCGCCGAACTCATAATCATCATCCCAAATATCGAAGGTGATTTTCATTGGTCTCCTGCCATCTGTCAGCTCACTGTTGTTGCCATAAATGCCAGTTTCTGCTGTACTATGTGCGCCAATAAAATCATGTAAAGCCTTCACCTTGTCATTTCCCTGCAGCTCGCTGCCAATATTGGAAAGGTCCAAAGTAATATTGCTGCCGGAGCCATTACCGCTCAGGTTAATGCTGCCTGCGATATCAAGGTCGCTGTCAACTAAAATATTGCCACTACTGCTGACAGTCAGGTTGCCCTTAGTCTCAATCTTGCCCTTTTTATAGTTACCATAAAGCAGGTTGGCGCTACCGCTCATGTGCGTGCCATCAGCCAGGGTATTTTCCATGGTGCTGATGGTGATGTTACCGGTTTTGGCAGTTGCAGTCTTCAACCGATAAGCATGATTGATGCCCTGAGAGGTCATTGCCTTAGTTTTGTCTGACACATTATTCTTATCAGGTGCCTGGGAATCACCATAGCCATAGTTAATACCAGGAACAATAACATTGGTGCTTTCTCCCTCTTTGCCCATGGTAATCAGCTTGCCATAGACAGTTAAATCAGCGGCGTTGATGTTAATGCCATGCTGAAGCGATTTATCCGGATTAAAATGGGAAAGCGCATTATGGTTGCCGGTAGATATAACGCTGCCGCTCAGCTCCAAGGAGCTGTTGGTATTTAACACAACATCACTGCCGTAAAGCATACTGTCCATACCAAAGCGCAAGCCACCCTGCAGGTCATCCTTGGCGTTGAGCTTCAGCAAGCCATCGCTGTAAATGGTGCCGCCAAAAATATGCGTGCTGTTGGTAATTTCTACATTGTTCAGCGTCAGACCAGGTGTATAACGAAGGGTATTATCAGCATTAGGCAAGCCAAAAACTGCCAGAGAGCCATTGTTCTTCAGATCCATATCGCTCCAGTTGAAGCTTAAATCCTTTTTGGTGTTGATAATCGTCAGCAGCGGATCATAGGCCGTGCCATACTGCACATTCGCACCTTCATTATCCTTAATGAACTCCTGCCAGTTGCTGCCATCGCTGAAGTAATTATGCGAGCCTGACAGGAAGGCGTTCAGTATCGGCAGGCTGCCCTTGCTCATGCGCCAGTTATCCTCTGTTGCATCTTTTATTGTTCCATCCTTCTGTGTGGAAAAGCTAAATTTACTCCACGCGTTCGGATCATTTAACTTATCGTAGTCAATGTCCGTAGCTTTTTTTAGCACGTTTAGACCGGAAGGAGCTGATGTTAAATCAATATAACCATTATTCTCCTGCGGACGGATGTAATAAACATTTTCAAAATCAACAAAAGAACTATTCGTGCCACGATCAAACGCACCTAATATATCACCCACAAAGCCACCTGTGGCATCGACATAAATATTGCCCATGGTGTAGGCGTTACTTATCTTCAACCTGTTGTTAGTTCCACTCCAATTAAAAGTACCACCCAAAATACCGCCAACTTCGTTGTACTTGTTACCACCCTTAAAGGAACGTAAAGAGCCAAGGTTATAAGCATTGCTAATACTTAAAGCAGCATTAGTACCGCTGCTCAGATTGCCGCCGCTCAGGTCTACGGAGCCAACAATACCACCTACCTGGCTAGGCGCATCATTCTGGTTCCATACCGTAATATTACCGGTATTGAAAACATTTTTCAGATAACCACTGTACCAATAACCGGCAATGCCGCCGACAACGTTTAAGCCATTGTAAATATCGCCGTTGTTATAGCTTTTTTCAACAATACCGCTCAAACGGCCGACTATGCCGCCGACATGGCGACCATACGTGGTGTAGCTGCTGTCGCCAATCGTACCTTTGTTATAGGTATCGTAAATGATAACGCGACCGCTGGCCTTTTCGGTACTGTCACCCAGGATACCGCCCATATTAATCGGCGTCGTACCACTTTTATCGGCACGTGTTGTATGAATATCGCCTACATTATAGGAGGCAGCAATACTGCCATTGTAAGCAAAACCGCCAATGCCGCCGATGTTGGTATAACCCGTGACATTACCTGTATTATAGCTGCTGGAAACTACTGCATTGGCATAACCGCTATTACCGGCAGCACTGGTATCACTCTTGATGATATCAAGTCGTTCTTTATCAGTCAGAACTCTACCATTGCTATCTATTGCCTTCGGCATGTCAATTTTACCGACGATGCCGCCAACATTGGCAGCCTGTGCCGTCAGCTTCGATTTATCCGCCTCAGTATGCACATCACCGCGGTTGCCACCGGCTTCAATACGCACCGGCGCACCGTACAGATAGCCTGCTATACCGCCAATATTACCGGTGATATATTTTTCTTTATTTTGGTTGGGGTCGTAATCACTGCGGGTGATTTCATAAGTAAAGCTGCCATCGCTTTTGATGCCACCGGTAGCCATAATGTCGCCGCCGTTGTTAATCGCATTCAGAATGCGGTAATCATTTTTCAGTTGATTATTTACATCGGTGGAACCAAAATAACCGGCAATACCGCCGACGTTCATAGCACCGCGGATATTGCTTTCTACGTTATTGGCATTGGTGATATTGCTGTCTTCAGCACGGCCGACAATACCGCCGACGTTGCCTGCTGCATAATGGTCGAAGCCGGTAGGATCATTTTTGCCGGTTGTTTTCTTTACCAACGCGGAGCTTACATCCGCTTTGTTGGTTACATCCTTCAGCTCGCTGCCAGCACTGCTGCCCACAATGCCGCCGACATTAGCTGCACGTACCTCGGCCTCATGCATATCAGTGCCATAATTTTTCCAACTTTGGTAATCTGTATGATAAATATACCTGTCAGTAGTAAAGCCGTTAGCTTTGACAACGCCTTCGTTGGAAGCATTAGCAACGGTAGTATTATTGGAAATACTGCCGACGATACCGCCAACATTATAGCCACCCTCAACAGTATTATAGTTAATCAGCGTATTCTTCGTGCCACCAACTGTCGCATTTTCTGCTTTACCAATCATGCCGCCGATATTATACGAATAGTCGGAGCCATTGTCTATACCGGTAATTTTGCCAAGGTTATAGGAGCCCTTGTACTGGACACGGTTTTCCTCATCATTGGAGAGCTTGCCGCCGTTCATATAGCCAACCAGTCCGCCAACGTTGCTAACACCGCTGACATTACCAGTATTAGTCAGGTTCGACAGCTCGCTGCTGCGGCTGTCCGGTTGAACGGAACCAGCAGCATCAGCAACGCTATAGGTACGCCCTGTATCATCCTTAGCATAACCGATGATACCACCGACATTGTTTTTACCGCTGACCTTCAGCGTACTGTTGACGCCCTTGACCGTGGTGTTCACCGCATGACCGATAAAGGCACCGGTATCAGTATTGCCGCCCTGTATAGATACGCCGTCATTACCGGCAATCAGCGTTACATTACCCATGATTGCGCCGTCGGTAAAGCCAAAAAGTCCGGTGGCATCGCCCTTTTTGTTATCACTGTTATCAATGCTCAGGCCAAAGATAGAATTGTCAAGGCCATCAAACTTGCCCTTGAAGGCATTATCCTTTGTATTGCCGATAGGAGTCTGGTCACTGCCCGTCAGGTCAATGGAATAGCGCAGGGCATAATGATCCCCCATGCCCCAACCTGTCTCTTTGCCTATTTTTTCTAATTCCTTGCCGTCCTTAATCCAACGGTAGGTAAAAAATTCCGTAATGGACTGGTTCGGTGCATCCGGATTGCCGGCTTGAACCGTGCCTTGCAATCTATCTCCGGTAACATTATCAGCAAACTCAATATATTCGCCCCATTTTTTGGCCTTTTCCGACTTCGGCGTACTACTGCCAAGTACAATATCATATTTGCGGTTATCGTTAAAACTCTTGCCATCATAAGGCTGACTGACAATAGTCAAGGCATCAGCCTTAGTGGTATCAAGTCCGCTGAGGCGGTCCATATCAATAACTACACGCTCGCCCTCAAAGACCAGCTTATTGGCGTTGATATAACCCAGGCTCATCAGCTCGGCGTTGGTCATCGCCTTATTCTTCTTCAGCTCATTGGCTATATCAGTATTTTCGTTCCACCTGTTGATATTATCTATTTTTTTGTTGGCAATATGCAGGCTGCCGACATTAATTTCCGCACTGTTGCCAATCTGCACACCGTTGGGGTTAACAAGATAGATATTGCCGCCCTGCTTATCACCGACATAGGAATTCAGCTTGCCGTAAATCTGCGAGCTTTCGCTGCCGGTAACATAGTTCAGCATATTAAAGTTATCGTGGTCACCACGGATAGTTACGGTAGCATTGGCACCGATAGAAAAGCTGTCCCAGGTGACAATGGCATTTTGCGTCGTCTGGTGCAAATTCATCTGGTTGCCCTGTGCCCAGCTGCCTTTAAAACCACCTTCAATAGTACCGGCAATTACGTTTCCATTACCCGGAAGCATGTTGTTAGCAACAACGCTGTTGCCTGCGGCGCTGGCAACCCATGGCACTGAAAGCACAGAAAGCATTACAAGACTGGCCAGACGCGTATTTAAACGTTTATTTAGACTATCCTTTAGTTTCATTTTTTTCTCCCTTCATTTAAGCTGCATATTCAATTATCAATTTATTTTATGAGCTTGCTTTTCCGCACCTTCTCCCTTAAGACGCAGAAAAACACCAGACAAGATTACTTAAAACATTTTGTAAAGCTGGAACCACATATGGCCGCTATGGTCACGCGGTTCAACCCTATCTCTTTGCGCATTGATTTTGCGGGCATAATCAAATTGAGCATGCCAGGAATTATCCAAATTATAGCGTAGGCCCACGCCCCAACCGGAAAGATGCTCGATAAGAGCAGCATTATGCGATTTTACTGCGCCTGTATCAATAAAGGCTGCAGCCTCCAATCCCTTGATGCACGTCTGACGGCGAACCTCGGCAGTAGCAGTAAAGCCAATATCGCCGCTGCCTTCACTGGCACCATAAGCACGCACGCCGTTCATACCGCCCAGGTAGAACATTTCGCTGCCGTCCAGGTTGCGATTGGCAATTTGGCCGCTGAGCTGTACGCGGTAGTTTGTTTTACCATCATAAATAACGTGCAGCAGGTCACTTGTCAGCTTATGGTAGTCGCCATCCAGGGATTTGCCACCGCCACTCAAATTACCATACCAGTAAATCAGGCTATACTGGCTGAAGCGGTTCGGCAGATACTTGCTGCCGCTGATGCCTGCATGGTAAACATTGGCCATTTTCTCAGTAGTCAGCTCTATTCCTGCCAATCCTGCAGCCTTCAACTGCAGTCTATCCTTAATTTTGCGGTGGTCATAGCCATAAATCGCTGTTACACGGTTCATGCGGTCACGGTATACAGGCGTCAGACCATAGAAGCTGAAGCCACGCGACTGACCGAGAGAATTATAGAAGCTGTTGGTATTGAGGTCGTAGCTGCTCTGGCTCCAGCCAATGCCCCAGCGCGTGCCGTCGCGTCCGACAGGCGCTTCATAGCGTGCACCATAGTTTTTGGTATCATGGTTGGTGAGCATGCCGTTCAAAATGATCTTGTCACCCTGATGACCGGGGTTATTGATTTCGGTATTAAAGCCGTAGCGATAACGGCCGCTGTAGTAGCCGCCGGCATTATCAGTAAATACGTATTTGTTCCAGACTGGACGACGCAGCACCTGCACCTGCACCTTCGTGGTGCCAGGCTTGCTGCCCGGTGCTAAAATCGCTCTGGCAACAACACCCGGCAAATCGTTGATATTGTTCATTGTCATTTCCAGCGGCTTATCCATGATATAAGCACCGCTTTGCAGATTCTTATGAATATAACCGGCCAGCACTCTGTCAGCTACGTCCGATTCGTTGCTGATAATCTCAATATCATCGTACTTGGCAACGTAAACTGCAATTTCCAGCTCGCCCTGCTTTACCTCCTGCGGCGGCACAATAGCCTGCGCTACAGTATAGCCGCAGGTGCGCGCATATTCATTAATTCTGCTGATGAGCTGCTGCAGCTCTGCCATCTGCAGGCTGCGTCCTTCATACTCTTTGCAGATAGCTGCCAGCTTGCCGTTCTCATCGGGCAGCGTGAAGCCTGTCAGTTTAACCTTGGCAACAAAAAACGCCGGATTAGCCTCCGTGCCTGTATTGCCAGGCTTATAAAGCTCTCCGGCACCCTGCATTTCTTCCACCTGTTGCTCCTGTTGACCTGTTCTGTTGTAAGGATGTGTCGTTACAGCCTCCTTATCAAAGGTAGGTATGGGGTTTGCAGCGAATGCTGTTGTGCTCATCAGTGAGCACATAACAGCTGCTGCCATCAGCTTTTTGTTCATTATATTCAGCTCCATTCTCTTAATTTTCTCCAAAAAGCACATCACTTGAATTGTTAATATATAAATACTCAATTGTTCACGCACAGCATTTATCTATGGTATGAAATATTCTTAATAAAGGAAGTAGCAGTACCTGCAGACAGTAAACTGAAATAGCAGGTAATTTTTCGCACAACACTACCGATTAAAATCAGCCAATGTAAACACTATCGACTGAAATATATAACATTATCGCAACTGCTATACACTTACATCACGGAAAGTGTGAACAACGAGTATCTTTTTCTCACTCGATTATTTTACTCTTTATTAATATTATCGTCAACTGCTCTTTTTTAAGCTTCAGAAAACATTTTTCTTGATGTTTTTGCAAATATTTTAACTTTAGCAAAAACCTGCATCAATTTATATTCTAATTCATAAATACTCACTTTATAAGGCTCATTGTTTCCAGATAAGTTTTATCCATAAATATTTTTTCTAAAATATATGCGATTAGGAATACACTTACTTTTATAAATTACCTATCTTATTAATAGCAATTATAGCACTATGTCCCCCCCAGTCAAACTCTTATCCATGAACACGCTACATCTGGCGTAAAAATTTTCATTAACTCTTAAATACGTTACATTTAGTTGAAGAGATTTTAACAGTTAAGGTTAAGATGGGTATAAGTAAACTTTAAAAAATTATATCTTTGGTAATTTCTTCGCACCAAAAAAAGTCGTGAGCAATGATAAACTCAAAGCTCACGACTTTTTAATTACACACTATAAAATTACAAATTCACAACTTCATCAGAAGCTCCAACGCACACCTGCATTCCACTGCCACGGGGTAGCAACGTTACCGCCATAGGTCTTTTCTACATCAAAGTACAGATGAGTTGCGTCGCTCAGGTTGAGGTTGGTGCCTACGCCAACTTCCCACCAGCCGCCGCCGATGTCCTGCTCAAAGCCACGTTCCATACCCTTAAAGCTATAAGCAACATCCGTTTCGCCGTCAAAATCATATAAATAAGATGCACGAACGTAAACATTACCTTGCTTTATGTTTTTGCCCATAGAGAAGCCTAAACGACCGACTAAACTCTCCATGCCATTCTGCCGTACTTCAGCGCCACTAGCAGCAACATAATCTACACTACCTACTTTGCCATAGGTCAGCTCTACCTGCGGTTCAATCCAGAAGCCGTTGTTTTTCGTGAAGCGCTTGCCATATTCTGCACTCAAGCTATAGCCATTAGTTCCATAGCTACCGGTACCAACGCCACCATTAATACTAAAATCATTATCCATTCGTGCATATTTGGCGATTAAATCAATGAAGCTACCATTATCGTTCAGATAAGAGCCATAAACTGCTACGCCGGTGTGCTTGTTTTCGCCGCTGCCAGTTGCGAAGGTGCTATTCCCCTCAGTACGCGTCAGCGCAACGCCCACGGTCCAGTTCGGGTTAGTGCTGAGTTTTTCATCATAGCCAACCTGATAATAATTGTACTGGTTCTTCACGTTCTGCGAACCATATTTGCTTTCGCCACGGGCCATTCTTGCCCATGCACCATGCTCGCCCTTGCTGTCGCGCAACTCGCCCAGACGCTTGTTCATATCATTGTTTTCCTGACGCCAGGTCATCAGGGAAATAGCAGCCATTTCACTGATTCCCTGATTAAATTCATTAGCTTTTTCTTCACTAACAATAAATTTACCATTAGCATCAGTTTTACCATTAATTTCGCCAAGTACGGTACCACTTTCAGCTCTTACAAATTTTTCTTTATTACCATCTTTGATTTCTACCGTATCAGCAATTTGCTGCATGCCAGATTGTAAATCCGAGCCTACCAGATCAGCATTAGCCGTCACTTTAAGTTCATCAACGCTATTCTTTTCAATAGTAACCTTATCCTGCAACGTTTCATTAAATATCTTCAAGCTATTGCCGGCTGTTTCACCAATTTTAATGTCACCCTGATTGTTTATTTTAGCATTTTTAGAACTACTGGTATCAAGCCTATCAATCCTTAGAGCTTTTTCACCAACGAAAGATTTATATTTTGCTTTTTCATTTTCATTACCATTCTGAATAACAGTATTATTACCCATATTAAGAGTGCCAACCTCAAAAGACGAACCACCCTTAGTCTGCTCATAGGTCATTAAAGAACCATCATCGACAATGTTTAACTCATTAACTTTTATGGAAGTAGTCCCTGGCGTACCATTATCTTGTTCATAATTTTTATTCCAAGTAGTTAACTTACCATTAGTAACATTTAATGTCCCAATTTTGAATTCATCATTGGTGCATGCTTGAATCCAAGCTCCATCCTTAATTTCCACAGTGGGAATATCCAAAGCATCAGTAGTACTATAAAAACGTGCCCAACCATTTGGAGTCTCAACAACTAATTTTTTAGCTGTTAATTTCACTGTATTTTCATTGCTGTCTGAAATGCCAAAATTAACAATTTGCTGTAATGTAAGTGTCTCCCCAACTGTTATATTTCCGCGAACATCAGACCAAGATTTTAAATTATCAATCGTTAAATTTTTTTCAACTTTAAAGTTTGCAGTTGTATCGTATACCTGTAAATAAGAGACAACAGTATCACCACTAATAGTGAATTTATTATCATTTCCCTGTATATTTATATTAGAAGCAAATACATTACCATTAATTGTTAATGTAGCTGGAGCTACACTCGTACCATGGTCATTATTAGAACTTGTAATAATAATGTTATTCTTTGTTTCCTTTGTTCCAATATTATCATTAATAGTCATAGTTCCAAAGTTTTTGATTGCATTTCCAGTCATATCCAATTTATTAATAGTCAAGTTGCCTCGATTCCATATTTCAGAATCCGATTGCTCCATTTTTAAATTATCAACAGTAAGCGTTGCCCCCTTAGCATTGGAAAAAACTTTTGTTACACTTAAGTTCGGTTCAGTTTTCGGTCCAACCTCATTATTACTGTAATTCGCCGCCAGCGCACTGCCGCTCACGCCAACAACACCTGCAGCCAAAAGGCCACACAAAATTTTTCTTGCCAAAGCCTTACTACTCTTCATCGTTAATCCCAACCTTTCACAAAAAATTTTTACACTAACAAATCCAAGTCAGGTCCACAGCCTCCGCCGTGAAGCTTTATCTATTACAGCAATTGCCGTAACGAACAAAAACTTTTAAAATATTTGTCACGAGGGTTTAAAACAAGGTTTAGTACGAATAAAATTACTTTTATAAATTACCTATCTTCTTAATAGCAATTATAGCATCGCGTCCCCCCCAGTCAAACTCTTATCCAGGAACACGCTACATTCGGTGTAAAAATTTTTACAGAGTCTTAAATACGTTACATTCATTACATTTAATTGAAGAGCTTTTAATAGTCAAAGTTCAGATGGGTACAAGTAAACTTTAAAAAGTTGTATCTTTGGTAATTTCTGCGAAAAAAAACGCAACGGACACAATATCCGTTGCGTATTTTTCTTCACTATATATTAACTGAACTAGTACATATAACGGCTACTTTATACAAGCTTAAAACGTCCAGAACATACCGGCATTCCACTGCCAGTTC
>UMFR01068943.1_pt1 | contig 15055 bp, 6 predicted proteins | sample 1965041 | NCBI WGS metagenome assembly UMFR01 (sample SAMEA4836049, study PRJEB28245) | human gut metagenome | biome: gut microbiome; material: fecal sample | place: Denmark | collected 2008
GATGTAAATGCCGGATGGAACACGGAGAATCATTCTCTGCTTGGCAGGCAACTGATAACTGTGAACCATCTTGCCATCCAATGTAAATACCTGAACCCTGTCGAGCTTCTCACCACCCAAGGCAGAAACAACGATCATGCCTGCTGCTGGTGAGTAAACCTTCACCGGTGCGCTCTGCTCTTCAGTCTCCATGCGGTCGATGCCGGTTGAAGTACGGGTCTGGGTGAGGAAGTATCTTCCGTGGTCACCCGCCTTCACCTTCACAGCCTCGCCTTCATGAAGTTCTGTAAAGCTTGCCGATGCAGCATCATAGAGATAAACCGGAGCATCGAGCTTGTTCACACCCTTCAGGGTGAGTGAAACCTCTTCAGACTGCTGGCTCACGATACCGAGCGGAATCCAGGACAACTCAGGAACAGCATTCACAGCCACCGCCTCGTTGCCGGCAACGGTATAAACCTGCGGAATATCCTTCAGGTTCTGGTCATACAAGAGATCCACATCTTCCTGATCATCATAGTCGACAGAAGCCTCCGGACGCAAAGCAATGCGTGCCTTTGAAATCTGGCCGTTGGAATTCTCAGTCGTTGCTTCAATGCTCTTGACATAGTCAGATGCCATCAACAGGCCAGGAGTGATAGTGCGGTCAACATACATCGCAGAAGTGAACCTTACATTTTCTACCGTTTCGCCTCCTTTCTTCTTGACAAAGAACGACTGGGTAGGCTGGATAGCGTAGTTCTCTGTAGAAGAAATAGCCTTTACCTCATCATTCTCTACAATCCAAATAGCGTTCTGCAAACCTGTATTGGCCTCGAAGAACTTCTTCAGAGAGATAGAGCAGGTATATGGATTAGCCACGAGATAGAAACCGCTGTTGTTATCAGTTCCTAAACTCTGAGTCTTCTCTGCGAGATGCTTCTCATCGTTGTTGAAAGCAACGAGAAGTTTGCCACGACCTTTAGGATCCTTCGTAACCGAAGTCTTGCTTGAAGAGTTCTCATTACCTTTATAATCGAAGTACTGATATTCGGTATCAGCCTTTGGCAAACGGAGGAGCGCCTTCTTTGTCTTATCCTTCGGGAGGAGTGCATTACCCGCCTTGATAGAGAAGCCACCGAAGGTTCCATATGCGGCATAGCTCTCGTCCACCCTATTATATACATGGCTCCAGTAGCCGAGATTCATATCAACATTTTCTGGAGCAGCTACACTTGGGTTATGAGATGCAGGATAATCACTCTTAGGTGTGATTTCCTTCACATCACTCTTCATCCAAGCTCTCTGATAAACCGGATACTTGCTCCGGCTATATACATTCGTATCAAACGTGATATCCGTAAACGCCTTGGTTTCCTGTCGTCCATCCTTTGCTGGCACATACATATCACCGGCGTAGATATACTGCAGAGGCGAAGCCATGGTGTACCACTTGTTTGGCTCCAGCTCTTTCTCTACCCAAGCCTTATCATATACCAGATAGCACTGGTCGCGAAGCTCGCCCTGAGGCTTGAAGTAAATCTGATGGCAGGTATTGCCATAGAACTTCTCACACTTCAGATTACCATCAGTTTCGAATCCCTTATTAGGATCTGCTGCATTCCAATTCGCCATGATGTCGTACTGGATATACTTCGTAGCCTCATTACCCTTACCGTTAGTCAGCTTGGTAGCGATGCGATTGGTGCTACGGTAAACGATGTTACCGAGGTCAGGGAATGGTAAACCATTCAGATTACCGATAGTTACCTTGGTAAACTTCATTGGCACATAGCTGTTCAGCGTAGGAATGTCATTAGCAGAAGTTGGCGTACCAGACATGCTATTGCCATATTTCAGATAATTCGTATAACCATCATCATACAGTTCTTCCTTAGAAGAGCGATGCCAGTTGACATCATTATTCCAGTTGGCATTCATACCGCCATCCGCAGTAGGAGTCCAGGTAATGAACTCCGGTACAATCTTCAGCTTGAGATAAGACTCGCCAGGGCAGTTGGTAGTTTCCGCAGAAGCAGCTCTCTTCTCGTAAACGAATCGAAGCTCGTAGTAGTATCCCTCGTGGAAATCAGCAACTGCATCATCTATAAACTTGAGGTTGAGAGTAGCCTGAGTCTTTTTATCAAAAGCAGGCAACTCTGCATTCTCCAATGTGGCAACCTGTGTATTCAGCTTCTTTTCCCATAAAGGATCATTGGTTGTTGCAACATACACCTTTGTCGAAGCGTCAGCAGAAGTACCATTGTCATCAATGAAAGTAAGAGGTTCAGTTATAGCTGTTCCACCTCTCATCGTAGCACTATGAAGAGGCACCTTCAAATATCCCTTAGAAGTCTTCAGCTTCTCCAACTGTGGCAAACCAATACGAAGCGATGCCTCATAGCTGCCATCATTGAAAGGATAATCCACATCATTGAATCCGAAGTTAAGCTTAGGACCATCCAACATCACACGTAAATCTACCGGTATAGCACCTGTACACAACAGATAGGTTGTACCATTGATTACGTATGGAATATAGCCATCTGTCTCTTCTCCCTCAGGCTTCATATAGATTTGATGAGTTTTACCCAAGGGAAGCTTATCATTGCTGATGGTGATTTCGTTGCTGGCTGTTGTGTTCAACTTATTTTCCTCAGCTGTACCATCAAGATACCAAAAGAAATTAACATTATTCAATGTTATCTTACCACCATTATGAGGGTCAGTTGTAGTCAATTGTCCCTTGATTTTAACCTCATAGTTGTCAGCTTGATCGCAAGGAATCTTATAATCCGTTACGATATTACCATCAGTATCAGTAATGATTGGATGCTGGCTAACCATTTCGAACCAGTCACTATATACCGAGCAAATTTCTGCAGGTGAGCCCCAATTAGCCTTACCGTCAGCAGGATTACCTGTAGATACAGATACATAATACTTCTTACCTGTAGTCAAAGGATAGTCTTTATTGCTAATCACAATATAGGTTTCACCTTCACTGTCTACTTCTATCATACTAGTACCATCGATTTTAAAGTTCCTGCACGTTTCCTCTGAATCGTATACGTCTACTGTACCATATTCATCACCATCAACTTTCGTCTCCGTTTTTTTCGTTATATCATATAAGTTATATGAATAAAGTCCTTTACCAGAAACAGGGTTACCATCTTCATCCACTAAACGGAAATAAATTTTGGTATCTTGATGCTCCAAGATTGCATTCAATGTCTCGTGGATAGCACGTATCTTCAGCTTGATGGTTCCAGTTTTAGCATCGCCACATACCGGCTTCTCCTGGAGTACCTCTACTTTTGCAGGTTCGATATAGATACGGATATCATCTACGGCATAATCGGCACCCTCAGTATTCTGACAATAGTTATCAATGACAACTCTAAAATCAGAGTAATTCTCTACACCAGATTCCTTCTGAATGACAATTTTACCATAAACCTGATACCATTTAGCCTTGGTTAAAACATCAACATTTGTCTCAAAATCTCCAGACGAGAAAGAATGAAGCAGTTTTTGACTCTGTATATTTCCTTCTGCATCATAATTCACTCCATAAAGTTTAAACATAACCTGAGGGAGTTCTTTACCGGTTAGAGTCATATCTGCGACATTAGCAGAAAATATCATCTGCATACCCGTACAGAGATTTGCCTTAAAATCTGCAGCGGCAATCTGACGACTCTCATCAGAAGCATCCACATAAAGGAAGTGTCCGTACTGAGATCCATTCGTCATTTCGTACGTGCGATCATACATGGGTTGATATGTCCACCAAACATAATCATCCGTACCAGCAAAAGATTTTCCAGAAATACCAGAAATATTAGCAGTTTTATAAAGTCCATAATCTCCATGAAGTGGGGAATGTCCAATACCAACAGAATAACCAGTAGCATCATAGTCTTTCAAATCACGATATACGAAGCTATAGGCACGGCGATCCCATCTTGATGGCAATCGGTCTTGGTTGTCATCTGGTTTTGTTGGGGCTGCCACCGTTTGCTCATCATCATCATCGTCAAATGAAATAGGCTTGGTGGCTTGTTGATAATGCTCATCAAGATATGATATGGTTCTGTTATTATAGCCTTTAGCAGTTATCTGCTCATGCGTCATTGGATGGAATCCCATAAAACGAACATCAAAGTTAGCTACAGGACACATATCGTTTCCTACTTTCAAATAAGCTACAACAAATACAGGAGTACCTTTATCTATAACCGGCTTATCTTTAGCATCAATAACCGAACCTTCTAAATTGTACCAGTCTTCCTTATTCAGTTTTTCTTCACTTAAATCAAGAAAGCGACTATCCGTGAATAACTCGCAATATTTTGTTTTAGAAACATCATAAATACGCCATACGATAGAACCTCCGTGCTTAGGAACAGAGACATATTCTGACTTATTAAAATCATCTTCAGTAATATCATTATTGTATACAACCTTTTTCAAACTAGCAGGCTTCATCGGATAAAATGAGTATCGAGAAATATCATTCAATTGCAAGCGCAATGTTGTTACTGACTTTTCATCCTTATAACCAAATGTAACCTTCTTATTATCTTCATAAGTATAATCACCATCATCATGATTACATAATGCAGCCATGATATCATCAGCAATCTTCTTTTTGGGAAGAATATGGAAGATGTAACGAATAGACAAAGTTGGTTCATGGAGCAGATAAGTCTTTGACTCATCCATTCCGTCAATATATCTACTTACATCACAGGCAATGGTCTCCCCTTTCCATGAATCGTCAACATGGGAAGTACTATAATTAACACCTATTAGTTTGCTAGTAGGATGTGCACCGATATTATTGGCGAATAATCCCCAATTTTCCTTCTTTAATAATTTTGTTTGTGTTTCATCAACAACCTTAAGATGTTCTGATCCTTGATCAGTATTATAATTATACCAACGGAAATAACCACGAGGTTCAAGATCATTACCATCTCCCTCATACCTCTGGAATGGCAGGGACAAGAGAATCTGCTTATCGTATTCTTTTCCATCAACATAATAATAATACTCCCATTCATGGGTCTTCTGATAGGCATGCCCGTTCACCATATCCCAGTCCCCCTTCTTATTGGCGATACCTTCATAATGCTTAAATGGAAGTTTATCTGGAGAATAGAGCTTTACATTTATCTTGCTCTTGAAAGCAGATGGTTCTTTTGTTATAACCCCATATTGAGCCTTATATCCTGTAAGATCATTGCTCAACAAACAATATACCTTCATATCAGAAGACCAAGAACCGGAAGGCAACTCGAAAGTTACATCCAATCCATTAGGTAACAAAGAAGAACCATCAGTCGATAGCAAGGTGTAATACCCCACACCCGCAGAAGTTTTGCGCAAAGCCAAAGCGCCATTATTAGAATAAGCACCACTTATGATTTTGTCATCCTTATCAGCCAATACCCAACGCATATAGAAGTCGCTGACATTTTTCTTATCAGCAACGCCAAAATCAGTTAGGATATCAGGAACTATATCTTTCAAACTTACCTCAAGTTTTCCGCCTTTATATATTGCATCTACATCATGACTTGATACAGCTGCTCCATTGTCTGCAGAAAGTTCCAAATGAAGCGCATCAAGTGTTTCCTGCTTTACAAACTTGAAGGAATATTCACCATTAAGAGATGGCTCCTGAAGAATATAGGTATTTCCTTTATATGTTACCACCTTGGCATCATCGTCATTATTTGCCCAAGTACACTTCAAGACATAGTTCTCTACTTTTGCTCCTTCTGGAAGTTTCGAGAAATCAAAGGTCACAGTACGGTCTGCCTCATTAGCTATAACGGTTGAATTAAAGAAAATCAAATCAGAACCTTGAACTGCTGATGAAGAATTACTCAATATATCTGTTATGGAAGCAACAGGATTGGTAGCAGTCTTAGTCTCAAATAACTGCCAACGCAAATACTTAGCATTGAAATCTGGCAAAGTAACATGGGTTGTGGTCGCAGCTTTTGGGATTATAGAAGTACTTTCTGCTTTGGAAAAATCAGCAGATTTACTGCCATACTTAACAGCAGAAGACTTCAAGCCAGCTTCTGTATATATATCGAATTCCATCTTTGTGACACCAGCAAGATTCTCTTTTTCAGTTAAGAGATTGGCATCGTTTGAAAGGAGAAGAATGAGTTTTGAATTATGAATATCCGTACTCTTTGGATCTATTTTATACTGAAAAAGTTGAGGATAAGTAGCAAAACTTAACTTTGTTTTATCATAATACACATAATTCTTATCTTTCTCGTGTGCAGACCAATCAAGATCCTTTATTTCGTGACCGAACGAATGGTCATTACTAATCACCCAACTTGATATATCAAGCTTAGCTCCATCTTTCTCAAAATAGAAACATGCATAATTGTAATAATCTTTAATATAATCACTCCATTGCAACTCTACAGCTGTACCCTTTACATAGTAGCCATCACTAGCCCATCCTTCCACTGGCATCAAAACCAATGAAAGGAGGAGGATGAGAGTACGATATATGTTTTTAATCTTATTCATAGCGATAGTATTTACGTGTATAATGTTTACGAGCAGCATAGCTGCTTAAATCCTTGGTGAAAAGTATCTTGTATGTTAGAGACTTGCCTGTTACACCCGGTACAGGGACAGTGACCTGATAGAGGGCACTCTTCTTGTCGGCTTTGTCATCATTGAAGATACCTTCAAAATAGCCGGTGGTTGGATTCCATGATGGAAGACCTTTAAATACCTTTTTGGCATTCGTTTCGGCAGCAGTGGCATCTGACATACCATCTTCTTGGATTAACTCCCATTTTACTTGGGTATTGTCGATGTTGCCGGAAACCTCGGTGTCATCAGCCTTTACAACTTTTGGCTGGATATGGAATTCCTCTTCCGGGTAATAACAGGTGTAGGAAAGAGTGGTTCCGTTATCTGTTATGGATGGATAGAGACCGATTGCTGTAAAGGACTTAACATCAAACTTCAACTTGTAATCATCTAAAGAGATTGGTAGAATGTGATGGTCGTTTCGAGCTATCGTTGTCCAATCCTTGAACAAGGCATAACGCTTGACTCCTGCTGAAGTATTCAGGTTGATGATGAAATACTTGGAAGTATTGCCCGCTGCGCTTTCATTCACATAGAATGAAATCTCATTCTCTGGCTTATAATCTGATGTATTCGCTGCAATCGTCTTTGGTGAAGGCAACGTATATTGATAACTCTCTGTAGCTGTCTGCCCTACCAGATTCGGAGTGCATACCACCTGATCCTTATCAGCATCAGAATGCTTTGGCAGCAACATGATATTGTCAGCATCTGCATTATCTTTGCTGTTCTTAGTTATATCGCTGATGGTAATATCATTGATTACTAAATCTGTTTTACTTGGATTCTTAAACTTTAATGTAACCTTTGCCAGCATTCTTACTACCCAAAGTTCTGAAATGCTTGGCTTACCGGAAGCATCAATTTTTACTTCCTGCTTATTGCTCATTGGAATGCCTTTGCAAGTTGCTGCATTCACATCGAAGCCATTACCATTCATCTTCCACTTCATGTCTTCGAAGTTAACAGTTTCACCTTTGACAATGCCCAAATCTGCAGCTGTAAGATTGGCAAAGGAATAAACCTGATAGGTAGCTTCTCCTTTAGGAAGATCCTTGATTGTGACTTTATCTTTAATGCGATTACCATCCGATACATTGTTGTTCTCTGCAAAAGAAACAACCTTGTTGTCTTTCACAAAGGCTACTACCCAGCTCTTCATGTTTTCCGCATCTATGCCATCATTCCATGTTAACGTAGCTCTGGTTCCAGAAGAAGGAGCTGTAGAAAGAGTCATGTGGACGGTAACCTTGTCGCCTCGGTTAACGCCTCCACTGTCTCCCTGTATAGGGTCTGCACTATCAGTGGAGCAAGCCGTCATAAAGGCTAGCACCATCAGAATCAATGCCGTATGTATCGTCTTAATCATTTTCATTGTTTTGAAAACTATACTTTCTGTTTATCTGTTTGTTTTGTTTTTACATTGTAGTCTCATCGTGAGTATAGGTTGCCCATTTTCTCACGTTAAGGGTTACCTTCAATCCATCCGGTCCCTTACCGGTAATTCCATCGATACGAACTCGATAAATGTTATTGCGGACAATGCCGTAGTGCATTATATCATTAGTTGTACCTTTACCCTCTGGATCGCTATGTCGAATGACATAGGTGTAAGCCTTGTCTTTTCCGTTCGATTCATGACCAGTCTTCGGTTCCGCATTTACTGCATCCCAGTCTTCTGCCTCATAATATTTACCCTTGAAGACAAGACCTGTTGCATATTGCTCATCATTATCGAAAGATGTATTCTCTTTTACGTAATCGAGAATATAATAGTCGGTTTCCGGATTGAAAGCAGCCTTTCCACCTGTAGAATTCGTATGGGTTTTATTTGCAATACGTGTTTGATAGAAAGCTTTATAAGTTGCATTTGCCCAATACTCGTTCGTACTCTTAGGGTATTTAAAAGTTGCCTTACTCTTATCTTGAGATGTTGGATCTACCACGTAATTAGTACTGTTTTTTAAAGCATCTTCCGTTTCCTCACCGAGGTATTGCAAATCATCCAACGAAGCATTCTTGGCTGTACGTTTGAAGACATATTCCTGTGAAGTCAATACGTTATAAGGACGGACATACTCCAGTACAAAACCACCAATTATATCAGTACCCTGCTTAACATTATAGCAATATTTGCAGAGACCAGTATTTTTATCAGGCTCATAAAGTTCAGAATGTGGCATGATGTCTATTCTTGCAGCCAAACGCTCTATCTCATGGTCAAAAAGATAAGGATCAGTTTCTGTTCCACTACCGGTTTTCTCAGTTAAAGAACTCTGTCCACGTGAAGACATCACGAATGCTGAAAATCCGCTTAATTCTCCTTTTTTGGTAAAGGTAGCATCATCGGTGCGCTTAAAAACATCAGTAATCAACTGATCTCGCACCTCTGATAACTTACGGCCACGATAATCTGATAAGTCCCCAACATTAGCGATGACCAGGAAACGAAGATTGGTATCTTTCAAAAACTTCGGATCAACCTCAACTGGTATGGTACGTTTGCCATCAGGAGTTACAGTTGGGAAATAGATTACACGATCTATGGTAGTTTCGCCATCTGTTAAATCTGTCTTGTCTGAATGAAAGAACAACATAGACATATTACTTACTGCTCGCTCATATGTTTCTCCTTTAAGATCGCCATTACCATGTTCTCCACCATTAGGATTCGGTTCAAAAGTATTATCTTCCGCTCTTGTTGTTCGTGAGTCCTCACCAGCTACGTTTATAGAAACGGATAAAAACACTTTGCTATTATCATTCGCAATAGGCAAGTCGCAAGTGTTGTCGCTCGCACAGGATGCGAACGACATCACCAGCATAAGGGCTAGCAATGAGCGGATTATCGTTTTCATCTTTAACATACACTATCTTTATTTATATAGACTTACTATGAAGCCTGGTAGAACTTATTTTCCGAGTTCTTCGAACTGGATGCGCTTGCTCCAACTCAGTACATTCACGCTGATGGTGATGAAGCAATACTTGAGCTTGCCACCCTGAATAAAGAACTGAAGTTTGTAATCGTAGGCACGGTCTAGGAATTCCTGTGCACTGTAACTGTACTCCTCGCTGGTGCGAAGACGACTCAAGAGGTCTGGCAGGTCTACATTGACTACTGTATTTCCAGTCTCCTTGCTCTTAATCAGGAGTCGGCCATCCTGGTTGTAATCTTCGTGCTTCAGAATGCGGGAAGTCATAAAGTCAGCATGGGCTATCTTGCCCTGCCCGTCCTCATCTACTGTATTCCATGTAGCATGAGGGGTATAAATAAGTTTACGGCTCTCATCGAGAGAGTTGTCCCAAAGGATGCGGGCATTGTGGTCTTCGATGGTCATCGTGTAGTCGTTGACATCCATATTTTGTGGAGAGTCAAGGTCACGAAGCGCCACGTTGATCTTCTTGGTATCACGCACCAAAGGGATGGTTGCATAAGATGGTTTTGAGGATGATACCTCTACTGCCTCCAGCAGTTTACCATGCCAGAGGGTATCGAGCGGAAGGCTGTTGTTGACAACCTCATCATACTCACCTTTGTTTTCATGATCGAGATTCACTTCCAGTTTCTGCATCTTATCTCCTGAAGCCGATGGAGCGGTACGAACGAACTTGGCGCGGCCTGAAGTTAACTGGTCGGTGTATGCATTCTGTCCGGCAAGGGCAAGGAACTGATATTTACCTGGCTGTAGGTTCTCGACGTGCATTACATAATTTGGGTCTTTGAGAGGCGATGATAGCGCAGAATTCGTCTCGGTCTGTTGGGTTATATAGTTTCCGTTCTCGTCGAATACATACAGCGTTACCTGTCCAACATGGTCGTTGAACATGTCGGCACGCTGGAGGTTGTAATCATACTTAAACTTCACATATACACCATTAGGACAATCGCTGTAATCCTGGTGCCACATATCGTGACATGAGGTTGCGACGGCCAGGGTCATGGCAGCTGCCATGACACCCTTCAACCATTTATTTATCTTCTGCGCTATCATATCGCTAATCAATTATTGTTTTCTATTTTTTATCTTATCATATATCAAATTACTGACCGAGAATTGCACTCTGTGTACGCTTAGCCCAAGAGAGGACGTTGATCTTAACAGAGATGTAAGCAGCCAATTCGTCATCAGTATCACCAGTAACCTCAGGAACAACTGGGGAACCAAGTTTCTTGATACCTGTCACGTCAATATTATACCAGTTATTACGGAGTACACCATAACGACCAAGATAATTTGCTGCCTGATGAGTTGATGGATAAGCACCTTCACTTACTGTAGGTAATGGAGTCTCTGTAGTCTTCCATGGAGTCAAGTCGTCACCAAAATGCTTAATTCTTACAGGATAGTATGAAATACCCTTCTCATAAGTAGCCACCTTGATTGCTTTCATAATGTTTGTAATATCTGCGGTCATTACTGGAGCTTTACCAGAGGTATATTTAGCATCACCTGTAGTATTAACTGAAACGGTAGGTTGGTTATTACCTGCTGTTTCAGCAACAGTAACATTCAAATCACTTTCACCAATTGTTTCACCATCCTTCAAGCCTGCCTTAATCCATGCTTGTACGTCAGTATTGTTCAAGAATGCACTCTTAACAGCCTTCTCCATTTTAGCTTTATCAAGCAACTGACTCTCGTTATCATTAACAACATAGAAAGTATTGCCATCATCTTTAATCTGAGCAGCAATGATAACACGTGTAGTTACATCCTGGTTCTGCTGAGGAACTGTGAAGGTATTTTCCAAACAGTAATCTGATGTATTTAATTCTTTCAAACTAGCAGGTTTCTGATTGCCAATGGTATTGAAATCCTCTGACAATGTTCCTGGTTTAGCATCGTAGTTAGGGTCTTTTGCCCAATATGTACGATACAAATTAACGCCAGCTTTCATAGGATCATCACCAACAAAACGATAAGGTTTTGTAGGATTAGGAGTTGATGTTGTCTTCAAAGAGAGCCACTCTGAAGAATTTGATGTATTTCTCAAATAATAGGTCTTCTTATTGGTATTATCCAATACCCAACCCTTAACAGTATATGATACAGTTGCATCATCTTCCAACTTACCTGTAGCTTTTGAAGCAGTAACATCTACCTTGGCCAATGCACGCTCTACATAAATAGTTGCAGAAGAATTAGCCTTAGCCAAAGCCTCTGTAGCATAGATATGATCCTTATCAATTTTAGAAGCAACACTGACAGTAGCACCAGTTGGATCAGAAGCACCACCAGCAACACTTGACAAAGGAGCATTCATCATCAAGAAACCTGTAGAATTAAATTTAGAAGCATCCTTTGTTAACTCTAAGGTCTGCAAATCTGAAATTTTCTTAGTAGAACCAAAATCCTCACCATTTACTTTCAAAGTAGCATTAGTATCATCTACTGTAAGTGTTTCATTGTTATTCAATACAACAATAGCATAGAAATTCTTAGTACCATCACTCAATCCATTATTGATTTTTTGAGTAATTTTGGTTGTAGTAGTAATATTATCAGTAGTAGTTCCAACCAAGTTCATACTCAAATTTTTTAAATTATACGCACCAGCAAATGTTGCATCTGCCTCATTAGCACCCTCAAACAGAAGCAAGGTACCATTTTTAACAGCATACTCCTCAGCAAGTCCATCATCAAACTTGTCGTTCTCAGCACGACTCATTGAACCACTACGTGTAGGCAAATTCAACGAAAGTGAAATATAGCCATTACCATCCTGATTAGCAGGAGTGTTACCACCATTCAAGTCATCACTACTTGAACAAGAACCGAGCATCAGCCCTGCCAATGCAACGGAAAATAATAAAGTTTTCTTCATCTTGTAAGTTATTATTGTTGTTATTAATATTTTATATCTTTACTTATAACCGCTCTTAAAAATCAAACTATGTTACATTTATATATGTTTGGTTTACAATTCATCTAATACGTTATATTTGAGGTACTTTATAAATTTGTACTTAGAACGGTTTTGCCTGGTTCAGGAGACTATCCCAAGCCAGGGCAGCGCCCTGTCTCTATGGAACAGCTATCTTATCCTAAACAGACAGTATGTATAACTTTATAGATTCTGTAAATTTTCTTTTGCAGAAGCAACGCCAGCCTTGGCAGCCTGCTCCAGATAATAACGAGCTTGCTTCTCGTTGCCCTTCAGTATCTCATAGACACCTCGGGCATTCTGGGCATCGGCACTGTTTCCTGCCTTGTCGAGATATGGTTTCGCATCATCTGCATCATCGGCATTCAAGCGGGTTATGGCTGCATTCAGATTCGCTGTCTCATTCTCCGGGAACATGCGGACGGCAATCTCCATCACATCATTAAACTCCTTGCTGCCTGGCTCGTAAGTCTGGGCTACCATGAACATCTCCTCCTGGCTCAACTGCTGTGGCTTGGTCTTGATGATCTCCTTTGCCTCTTCCACATCGAAAGGTTTCACCTTATAAGTAATGTGGTAGTCGGAATGGCGGAGGGCTGGATACCAGGTATCGAGCATAAAGCGATACTCTGAAGGATACAGCTTTTTAATCTTCAACTCGCGGGCATCCGGATTCAGACTCTTATCGGCAATAATCGCCAGAATGGCATCCTTATGCTCCAGGTTGCTACCTTTAATATAAGCTATCAGACCATCCCAATCCTCTGGAGTAGAAGAAACCGTGAAGAGGTTGTTTGGCAACTTCACCATCCGGCGGACATATTCGGTCAGCGTCTTGGCACGGTTCTTTGCCAGATAATCATTATGCGTGTAAGGACTCTCCGGTGATGCATAACCATGAATATTGATGCCGCTCACTTCGAGATTCTTATCTTCCTTCAATGCATTGATGGTACGGATAATGCTATCCAACTGTGCAGGATTACGGCGATAATCTGGATGCAACTCTATGCGGTCTACCGGGAAATCAATATAAGCACGCTTATCAAGATGACGGACCTTGACCGCTTCTACCTCTGGACGGACGAAAGAAGTTACCGGCTGGCGACGGCGAGAAACCGTGAAATCATTGCCATCCTGCAGATCACCACAACCGCAGAGGTCTTCGTGAATATCCAAATCGTAGTTTCTTTCCTTAGAAGAGAGAGGAACGGAGGCAAGATACTTCACGGTCTGCTGCTTCTTGTTGTCTCGCTTCACCACGAAAGCCTGAGGAGAAAGCTGCAACTGTTTCTTTCCAACCCCTCGGTCAAACATGATCTGCTGTCTTCTACCGTTGATAACAATCTCAGGCATCTTGAGCAGCTCACCCTTATGCCTGATCATCGGAGTATAGACAAGCTGGTTGTTGGTAGGGAGATTCAGGGAATCAAGATTCAGATCCATCGCAACCGTAATCAGGTCATTATGATGAGACATCTCTACATGAGATACCTGAATCTTATCGGCAGCCAACTTGAGACTCTTGCAATCCTGGGCTGCAAGAGGCATAGCCATCAAAAGAGAGCTGAATAATAATATGTAGTTCTTAAAATCTTTCATACTCATAGATTATGTTTAATGAGTTACAACATATAAATAAGAGAAATGGCTGCCTTGGTAGGACCCACGTAGTTGTCATGAGATGACTTCTCCTTCTCGCCACAGGCACCGCACTTGAACTTTTCGTACTGGATATAATCATATCCGAAACCTACAGAGGTTTCCAGATTCCAGTGCTTGGAAAGAGGCCATTGATAACCAGCGGTCACACCACCACCTACATACCATCCTTCATAGCGATGATTACGTAGAGATTTGAAAATGCCTAGGGGTAGCTTCACTCCTCCTGCATTAAACTGTCCGCCCATGGCATGAACACCCAAGAACCAGCCATTGAAGCTCTGACAGAACCAGTAACGGTATTCTGGTTGCAAAAGCCAATGACGAAGGCTTGACTGGTCACCACCGGACTGTTTCCAAGGATTGAAGCCAAAGAATACCTGAGCGGTATGCTTCTTGCCTAAGGCAGTCTCGACACCGAGATTAGGAGTTGTTGTAGCCCAATATAAGAGGTTGGACTTGACTCCAATGTTTTGCGCATAATTAGCTAGTGATACAAATATGAGTAACACTGAAGCTAAAATCAATCGTTTAACCATCTATTAAAAGAGTTTAGTTAAGTCTATTTATTTATTTCGTTTTTACTATATCAATAGGTAATTATATAAATTTACCGTTTACATGATTATTCGCATTTTCTTGGGGCAAAAGTAATAAAAAGAAATGAATAGGGGGGGGTATTTTTCGTAACTTTTTGGTGGAAAAAAACATTTTAGTACGTAATTTTGCTGATTTTATAATGAAAATCCACCATTCATTAACATTTTATACATAAACATCAGTAAAAGGAACTGTAAAAGGTAAAAGAGTAAAAGGGTAAAAAGGTAAAAGGAGCTGCGACCATCTGCGAAATCTCAGACCGAACAGGTCAAAAATCTGGGCA
>UMFR01036514.1_pt1 | contig 14886 bp, 12 predicted proteins | sample 1965041 | NCBI WGS metagenome assembly UMFR01 (sample SAMEA4836049, study PRJEB28245) | human gut metagenome | biome: gut microbiome; material: fecal sample | place: Denmark | collected 2008
CTACTCACCCTTTACCATGAAGGAAAGAGCATAAAGTACATTGCAGAGAAAATGGGAAGAAGTCAAACCTCTATCGTTATGCGAATAGGAAAATTAGAAGGCAAGCAATAATAAAAACGCTCGTATTACCTTTCATTCGATAAATTATGTTACCTTTGCATTGGAAGAGTTGCTTTGACAGAAATACACCGCATATCACAGAATTTGCGACTGTTGCCAAGTCATTACCTCACTCTTTGAGAAAAGCTCATAAGTCGCTTATTTCTAATATATTCCTATTTCAATATCGTTTTTTTAGACATAAAACCCATTTAGCAAACAATATTTATCACAATACACCGGCCCTTCATCGTTGTTCTATTTGGGTTTGCAAATATACGCCATTTGCAAAATTGTCAAAAGTTTTTCACGGCCGATTTCGCCGATAAAATAACGGATATCGCCAATGTTATATTGCATTACACGTATTATACCGCAGAAGCCGTAATTTCGATGTCGATAATTTCCAAGATATTACTTGTGGAGAATTTTATTTTGTCGCAAAATATACAAACCAGCCTACGCAGATCCTTTGGCCGTATTCCCAAATATTGGATGATTTTTCACCTTGCCGTGAATATCGGGCCGGCACGATAATGCGAACTTTATCCGACAGTCAGAAATACCGAAAAAACAACACCGACAGAGACGGTCACAATAACGGCCGCCTCGCCGGTTTTTAAGACATATATTCAGAGGTATTTGTATCCAAAGCGGGATCAATACCCGCCCTTGCAGACAAAGAAGTCTACATAGGCTGATCCATCAGTGCATTACTCCAAGAACAGGCGTAATTTCTACATACAAACCGCACCGTCTGAGGCTGCAGTAGAAGAGTGATGGGTTATGTGGTAGGCCGCAGCTGTCCATTGTAAAGTCATACCATAATATTTACGGTATAATCCGTGGCACAAAATCATGAACGGCTGCGGACGTTCCGCCATACTTGCGTAAGTTTCAGCATGCGGTTGATATGGGAACCGACATAATGCCGATAATCCGACGCCATGATAGCCAACAGTATCAACCCTGCGGCGATGGCAGCGTAACCGTATATCTCCTTGAGGCTCACCATGAGCATCTGCCGCTGGAACTCACTGTATACGGCAGAGAACGAGTCGGCCATCGGATGCATCGAATCGACAAAACTGCCCAGATCGGCCGTCGCCGCCTGCTTGATGTGGTTGAGCAGTCGGGTGATGATGGCCGAGTTCAACGGCCCGCCGAAACTCGTTCGGATAAATCCTATGACGCACATGGCTTCGAAATAATATGCGAACGTCACGCAACCGGCCAGCGCATAGGTCAATGACGTATAGACTATGCTGACACCCGCGCCCTTGAAAACCATCGGCAGGTAGAGCATGTATTTCTCGGTCGAGGCATCTATCAGGAAATAGAGTTGTATTTGATAGAGCAGGAACGAAACGAATCCAGCAATGACAATATTCTTGATCCTCCATTTCCATCTTTTGAGTGCCACGAAGAAGAATCCGGCTCCGACGGTTATTCCGGCCACGACACCCCAGCACAAATCGGCATTATGGCGGGCATCGAACCCGAGGAGTGCATTCGTATAGACATTCTGCACGGACGACACCATAGTCGACATCAGCGACATGCACCCGAACAGGACAAATATCGGGATCATGTTGCGCTGGGAGAATGTCTTAAGACTGATGTAGGGGTGGCGTATCGACGCAGCGCGCTCGAGACACATGGCCAGCAATATTACGGCAAAGACGATTGCCGTACGTATCGGCTCACCGTCGAGCCAGTCGTAGTGCTCACCGTAGACACAGATGAAGATTATGCAGAGCAGCCACAGGCTCCACAGGAAGCCCCCGAGATAGTCTATCCCCTTGAACGGGATGTAGGGAGCCTGCCGGTATCCGCGCCTCATGCAGAAATATACCAGCGCGAATACAACGATGAATGCCCCGATCGTGAGACGGTGCATCGCTCTCCAGTCGAATGCCGAAATGCTGTATCCGGTCACAATGTCGGTCAGCTGCACACTGCCGAGAATAACCGTAAACAGGAACGGTAAGAAGACTGCGAAATCACGGTTGGGTGTAATGCGCAGCTGCAGGTTGCTCCAGCAGACGAACGTGCTGAGTATCCTGAAAAATCCGCTTATGAATGACATGAGCACCACCAGCGGCAGGTATTGGCAAACCATGCACACGTAGTCGCAGACGATGAATACCACAGCCGAGACCAGCAGGATACTGCGTGTCGGGAACCGGAAAAGAATACGGAACAGCAGCGGGAAAGCTATTGTAAGGCCGGTCATCGACGCATAACCGGCCATCAATATATCCTCCTTTATCCACGAGAAACTGCCCGATATCTCCGTAACCGCCGACATATATACGCCCCCGGACAGCATGTATATGACGATAATCAGCAGCATGAGCGGGAAACGCAGGAATTCCGGTACGAAATCCTTCCAGACCAAAATACGTCGTGCCGTGGCGACCTCGTCAGAATGTTCAGTGTGCATATTCCGGTCAATAGTTTACCTCACACTCCACGTTCATCCCCGAGCGCAGGAGTCCGATATCTTCCTTGCTGTTCCGGTCGGTGAAGACGATCTTCACGGGTATACGCTGCTCGACCTTCACGAAGTTGCCGGCCGAGTTGTCCTGCGGGATGATCGAATACTGAGCGCCCGTGGCGTTCGACAAACGTTCCACTTCACCGTAATACACTACCCCCGGGACCGCATCCACCTTGATACTTACCGGCATGCCCTCGCGGATATTGGCCGTCTGCGTCTCCTTGTAATTGGCCAGAACCCACACGTTGTTATCCTCGACAAGCGACAGCAGCGTCTGCCCGGGCTGGATGAACTGCCCCTCCTGAACCGACTTGCGTGACGTCACGCCATCGCACGGGGCCACGATAACCGTATATGAGAGATTCAGTTCCGCCAAGTGCTGTTCCGCGCGCGCAACGTCGATGTTTGTCTGGTTCTGTTCGAGACGTCGCGTCTGTTCGTCTTTCATCAGTGCGGTGCTTCGCTTGCTGCGTACCAACATGTCGTATTTGGCCTTCGTGGCCTCGTAATCAGCCTTCGCATTGTCATATTGCTGGCGCGTAACAGCCTTCTGCCCATACAACTGCTCGTAGCGCAGGAAATCATTGTGCGTCTGGTCAAGGCGTATGCGCGACTCCTCGATGTTGGCATCCGAAACCGTCAAATTGTTGGCTGTCGTCGAGATAGCCGTCTCCCGAGCCGTATTCTCCATAACAGCCTTCTGATAGTTGGCCTTGGCCTGCGCAACCTTCAACTCGTATTCCGAACACTCAATCACGACAAGCGTATCCCCGGCATGTACAAATTGGAAATCATCGAAACAGACCTTCTCGATGAATCCCTGCACACGTGAGTTGATGGGGAGCATATTGCGCCTTATCTGGGCATTGTCGGTATATTCCACATCTCCCAAATGGACAAATTTGGAGCACACCCATGTCAAACCGCAGACTATGACTGCGACAACTACGACATTACGTAGTATTTTTACGGTCTTCCTGTTCATATTTCGTCTTTTTATCGTTCAGCGTTGAGAGTTCCCGTTTCGTACAGCAATTTGCAATAGTTGTATATCACGTTGATCTGCGCATTGACATATTGCACCTCGGCGGCCAACCGCAGATTGTCTGCATCAACAAGGTCGGTCACCAACACCAGATCATTCGCATAGCGGTTGGCTATAACCTCATAGTTTTCGCGCGCGAGCTGCAGGCTCTTCTCCTGTGTCTTGAGAAGCTCAAATGAGTCAAGATAGTGTACATACGCCGCACGCACGTCGAGCGCAACATTCTCCTCGGCCAGCGCAAGCTCGTTTCGCGCACGCGTGAGTGATGTCCGCAGCCGTGCCATCTGTTTCGGGATCTTATACATGTTCCCGATGCGGAAGTTCAACCCTATGCCTACATACCACACATTTATATTATTGTCGAGCGTCGGTATCTCATAAGTGATCGGCCCCTTAAGATTATCCCCGGCAATGATGCTTACCTGAGGCATATAACCTGCCCGTACGGTTTTCTTCTGGCGTTCGAGCAGGTCTATCGTCAGACGGCTGCGATTCAGATCGGGCGAATACTCAACGGCGCGGTCCTGAAATTCAACCTCCTCCGACCGCATCATACGCTGCGACAGCAACGCCGTATCGGGAAGGATCTCGGTCTGCGGTGGCAGATCGAGCATTGTAACCAACTTATCATTATAAATAGCTATGGAACTGATCAATTCCGTGCGTTTGTAACTCAAATTCTGATATTGCACCTCGTAGCGCGTAATATCGTTGTCAAGGGCCACACCGGCGGCCTCGCGTGCCCGCATGTTGCCTATCACCTCCATCGTCTGCTCCATATTGCGGTCGTATACCACCAGCAGATTGCGATATTTGTAGAGGTCGAGATAATATCCCGCAAGCAGGAAATAGACTTGTTGACGCTGCTCGGCCAAATTCCATTCAGAAATCTGCTTCTGAATCTCAAGGACCTTTATGTTGTTGTGGATGGCTCCCCCGGCAAAAACCACCTGAGAGGCCTCGACAGAAAATTCGTTCCCGAAATGCGGCGCAGTAAAGTTTTGCCCGTTCGAGAAATCACGATCCGCAACCCATACATTGCCGTTATATGATGCCGATGCCGAAACGTCTACATTAGGCAGATAGGCATTCCGGGCAACAGAAACGTCCTGCTCGGCTCCTGCCAATGCCGTCTCGAAGATCTTGATTGTCTTGCTGTTCGCATCAGCCAAAGCGTACATTTCATCCAACGTCATCACCTGTTCCTTGGGCTGGGCCGGCAGGGTAGTAGCACTGAACAATAGACCTGATATCAGTATGGTTCCTATGTATTTCATATATAGTTTATATTACAAACAATTGACAATAGCAATCATTATCGCAAAATAAAGAGGATTACTTTCCTCTTGCTTTTCTTGAAACGGCATCGGCCACCTCAAAGAAGCAGGCGATCTTGTCGGCAGGAATACCGCTGAGCAACTCAGCAGAGACCCTTTTTTCAATCTCCTTGTATTGTGACAACACTTCGGCCCCGCGCTCGGTTATGCTCAAAAGGTTCTCACGGCGGTCGTCTGGATTTACTGTTCGCCGGGCAAGTCCCTTCTGCTCCAGAGAATCGATCATACGCATTACCACAGATTTGTTTTTGCCCGTGGCAATAGCGATATTCTGCAGAATCTGATCTGTATGCATCTCGATCATATTCAGCAAAATAAACTCCTCTATTGTAAGCTTTACATCAGCTTCGGCAGCAAATTGCAGTTTCAGCACACGATGCAACAGATTACGCAACTTCCCGACGTTCGTTATCAATAATTCTTCCGACATATTGTTTGGTTTACGGGTTGCAAATATAATAATAAATTCTCAAAATAGTTGCCAATGTATACTTTTATGCACTCCATTTAACTGGCACACATATATAGTCGATTCGCAGACGTACTAAGTCTCTGCCAGCATATCAGATTGACAGTATGGGAAGTAAGGATATCTACAGCCTCGACATTGACATGACATTGCCGTAAGAACAGAATCATCGTGACCACGCGTCTCCGCTCTGACGCCATACAACATTCATGTCGCATCCACGGGTTTCGGAGCGGAACGTACGATGGGGCGGGCCATCCCGGCAATCGCAAGGCTGACGGACATTGGTTGTATCTCCGCACTCCGTCTCTTTAAACAGCATGGCTGGCAAGACGACATGACCGGTTATGAAGCATTCCGGCCATAATGCCGCATATAACAAATCAGTGGCCGCAACCGCAGGACACAATCTTTCGGACGCGGGACCTGCATCCGTCGATACTGTATGGGCCAATCAATGCGTCCATGCGGCAATGTATTACCGTTTACGCAAAAATAGCCCTTCAGCTCCGCCCATGTGACCGTATCAATGATCAGGGTATACATATCGGGAAATTATATACCACACTCCTGCGGGGATCAGCCTAATTTTGCATAGGTCATTAAAATGCAGTTTTATGGATACTGGAAAAGAGATGTCTCGCAGGACCTTTATAAGGAGTTCGCTACTTGCCGGAAGCTCATTTATGTTATCTGGCATACTCTCCTCCAATGCCAATAATTACACAATGCAGGAGCACGAGACGGATGACGGATCAAATGAATCCGACAGCATGCTGAAAGGAGTATGCGACATCCATATTCATGCCGCTCCGGACAGCCGGATGTGGTCGGTTGATGAATGGCATTTCGCTCAGGAAGCCCGAAAGGCCGGGTATCGCGCCGTCATGTACAAATCAAACGATTTCAGTTGCCACGACCGCGCTTTTGTGATCCGTCAGGGTATTACGGGCATCGAGGTATTTGGAAGTCTATGCATGAACCGTATCCACGGAGATCGTGTGAACGCGTATGCTGCCGAGAAGGCCGTCGCCACCTCGGGAGGTCTGTGCCGCTGCATCTGGATGCCGACGCTGGATGCGGAGTACCACTACCGCTGCGAAGGAAGGGCGGAAAAGTGTATTCCCGTTCTGGATGATTCCGGGAAAGTATTGCCCGAAGTCATACGGGTCATGGAGATATGCGCCGAGGCAAATATTATTTTCGCTACGGGCCACTGCTCACCCCGGGAAAGTATCATTATGGCACGGCAAGCGGCAGAGGTTGGCGTGAAACGATTCGTGGTGACACATGCCAATTCCCATTTCTGGACGATGACCCACGATCAGATACGCCAATGTGTCGATTTGGGTGCATACATCGAATATTGCTATCTGCCATGCCTCTGGGGACATGACAGCGGAATGCCTCAATATGAACGTCAGTCGGCGGAAACGTTGGCCGCATTTGTTCGCATAGCCCCGGAACGGAGTTTTATCACTACGGATTTGGGGCAATCCGTGATGCCGCATCCTATTGCCGGAATGAAGCATTGTATCTCCGATTTAAGAAAAGCCGGTATCTCCGATCGGGAAATCGATTTGCTCGTTCGGAAGAATCCGGCATATATGGTAGGGTTGAACAAATAGATATTGGATATGGACAGAAGAGAATTTTTCAAACGTACCGGGACCGCACTGGCCACCGGCGTCCTGCTGGGGCCGAAAGCCCTTGCCGATGAAGCCGAAAGACATGTGACGCATGAGGAGTTGTCGAAAAGGATCCTGAACTATAAATCGAGTATGCAATACCGCCCAATGGGCCGTACCGGAGTTCAGGTGTCGGCCTTAGGGTTCGGCATGCTCCGGTTGCCTATGCTGGCCAACGGGAATGTCGACTTTGACAGGAGTGTGGCCATGGTCCACCGAGCAATCGACGGCGGAGTCAATTACATAGATACCGGCCGCGTCTACCTGAACGGGCAAAGTGAACAGGCCGTCGGGAAAGTTCTTGCGGGGGGATGGCGCGACAGGGTCTATGTAACATCCAAGTCTCCGTGGTGGGCGATGGAACGGCCGGAGGATTTCGATAAGTTTTTCTATGAATCGCGCCGCGCCATCGGAACTGATGTCATTGACTTCTACCATATCCATATGATCATGCACCGGGGCTGGAACGAGAAGGTGATCCCGTACAAACTCATTGAGAAGATGGAGAAACTAAAAGCCGACGGAAAAATCCGTTTCATGGGATTCTCGTTCCATGACCGGCTCCAGCTTTTCAAAAAGGTGGTCGAGGCATCGCCGGCATGGGACTTCTGCCTCATTCAGCACAATTATCTCGATTATGAATACGAAGCCGGCGTGTTAGGGCCCAAGTATGCCGCGGCAAACGGCATGGGGGTTGCCGTGATGAAGCCCGTTCGCACCGGATTTCTGGCCCATCTTCCCCAATCAATGCGTGACGCATTGCGTTCGACCGGGGTGGTGAAACCGGATGCGGAATGGGCACTTGACTATTTGTGGGATATTCCGGAGGTCAGTGTGGCGGTAAGCGGGATGAACTCCATGGACGATGTGGAGGCCAATCTGAAATACGCATCCAAGGCACGGCCGAACATGCTCACTCCCGATGAACGCAAGGCTTTGGGTGCCGCCATACGTGCATTTCGCGAAACACCGGGTCATATTGACTGTACAGGATGTTATCAGTGCATCCCCTGTCCGCATAATGTAGCCATCGGATATATCTTCGCTTATGTATACAATAATTATCTGGTACACAAGAATCTCGACAGGGCGCTGGCCGACTACACCATCTCGATGTCTCCCATTCAGCGTGGAGCCCCGGCGTCGGCTTGCGTCAACTGCGGAGCGTGTCTGGAGAAATGTCCGCAGGGATTGGATATACCCAAGCTGCTTGCACGAGTTAAGCAAACGATGGGTAAATAATAACATTGAAACAATTTACATCAAGACTACGTCAACGTATATCCGTTTCAGCCTTATGTGCAGGGCGGGCTGTTTACAGCAAGACTGTGATCGCATATTGAAGTTATGACAATAACCTTTCAGGTATTTGCATGCGCACATATAGGTTTGAATCATTGGTAAGGAATCTATTGCAACAATATGAAAACAGGTGAAAATGAAGAATAGGGTTTTAATGCTGGCGATTTCGCTGATTCTGTCAGTCCAAGGGATATGGGCACAATCGAAAGTATATTATAACGAGAAAGGGCAGGCCTGTCCCTCCGCAGTTCAATCCTTCGGTGAGGAAGCGTTTGAAAAACAGGATATGACAGTTGTCCGTTGGCTGGGCAGCGCCGGTTTTCTGATAAACAGCCGCGGCACATGTATCATGGTGGATCCCATGCTCAAAGGCTTTGACATGCCTGTTTTGATCAAGTCTCCGATTACCCCCGAGGCCGTTCCCCGTCTGGATGCCGTGCTCATTACCCATTGCGACAACGACCATTACAGCATACCGTCATGTATCGGGATGTCAGGCGTTTGCCGTCAATATCACAGTACGCATTATGTCGACACGCTAATGCGGCAACAGGGCCTGCCGTCCTTTGGACATGCCATAGGTGATGAGTTCCGCATAGGCCCGTTGCGTGTAAAGCTTACTCCCGCGTATCATCTATGGCAAAATGAGATGGAAGAATTCCGAAAGGTAAGGGAATATAAGATGGAAGATTATTGCGGTTTCCTTATCGACACTCCGGACGGGTTAATATGGGCTCCCGGTGATTCCCGATTTTTACCGGAGTTCCTTGAATTACCCTCCCCAGACCTCATTTTCTTTGATTTTTCGGATGATCCATGGCATATAGGATTGGAAGGGGCCATAAAGATTGCCAACACCTACCCCGAGGCGGAATTGATACTTTCCCATTGGGGAACAGTGGATGCCCCTGACATGAAGCCGTTCAACGCCGATCCGCGCAGCCTTGAGGGAAGGATCGCAAATCCCGGACGTATTCATATTCTTAATCCCGGGGAACCTTTTGTCATGAAAAAGAATTCCAAATAGACTTGTGACAGCAAGATACGCTTTAAGACGTCAAATATTGTCCATATTCCGACATTTCAGATATAAACCAGCACCGGGCCCGGCATATGCGACACATGGAATATACACCGGGCCAGAAGTGGCGGCGGCCGGATGATCATCCTGCTTGCCGGTCGGGATTTGTATCCGAGAGAACGTCAGCCTGCCGTTGAGACTCTTCAGGGAACGGACATTCGTATTCCGCGAATCTGAAACGTTGGCTGGAGCTGAGCAGACGGGCGGTTTGCTCATCAGTCCTTCAAGGCACCCGGCGAAGAGGCGTACTGCGAATGGTATTGACCGGTTTCGGATTAAGAATACGGCAAACATAAATAATCATCTTTTAATTAAAAATCATCATGGAGACAAATTTGTTTTATGACATGTACGTTCCTACCCGTGTCATGTTCGGAGCAGGAATGTTGAACCGGCTTGGAGAACAACCCATGCCGGGTAAAAAGGCACTCATTATCATTTCGAACGGAAAATCGACCCGGGCGAACGGATATCTGACACGCACGGAAGAGCAGCTGAAGAGGGCCGGTGTGGAGTCTGTTGTTTTTGACGGTGTCTCGCCGAACCCTACGGTTGCCAATGTCAACGCCGGAGCAGAGGCCGCCCGTATGGCCGGGTGTGATTTTCTGGTCGCACTGGGAGGCGGCAGCGTCATGGATTGCGCCAAGGCCATTGCTGTCATGGCAACAAACGGAGGCGTTCTGTGGGACTATGTGGCCGTAGGATCCGGCAAGGGCCTTCCTATTCCGAATAGGCCTCTGCCGATTGTCGCCATTACGACAACCGCCGGCACCGGTTCCGAAACCGACAGCGCCGGAGTCATCACAAAGGAGGATACCTACGAAAAGGCCTTTATCGGGGCCCCGAGCCTTTATCCCAGCATTGCGGTTGTCGATCCCGAGCTGATGCTCAGCGTCCCTGCCGGATTTACGGCTTTCCAAGGATTCGATGCGCTGTTCCACAGTATCGAGGGTTATATTGCCAACGGCGCCAACCTCATGAGCGACATGTATGCACTGACCGCAGTCGAAAATCTGGCAAAATACCTGCCTCGGGCCGTAAAGGATGGAGGTGATCTGGAGGCCCGTACACATGTGGCCTTTGCCAACACGCTTTCGGGAGTGGTCATGTGCCTGACGCTTATCACCAGTGAACACGGCATGGAGCATGCCCTTTCGGCATATCACCCCAACCTGCCTCACGGGGCGGGACTTATTATGATCAGCCGCGCCTATTTCTCATATTTCGTCCGCAACCACGCCTGCGATGAGCGCTTCATACGCTTGGCTCGGGCCATGGGTATGCCCGAAGCCGACAAACCTGAAGATTTCCTGACGGCGCTTGTCCGCCTGCAGGAAGCGTGCGGCGTGGTCGGCCTGAAGATGTCCGATTACGGGATTGCCTTCGATGAAGCGGAAAAGTTCATGCGCAATGCACGTGAAGTCATGGGCGTGATGTTCACAAGCGACCGCGTACAGATGACCGATGCCGATATCGTCCGTATATATGAAGAGTCGTGGCGATAAAGGATATTCGACCCGGATATACAACAATAGTTATCAGCCCCCGCCGACAATGGGGGCTGATTCATTTCGGGACAGATGGAATCCGTAACAGGGGTATATTGTCCGAGAATTTGTATACCGACATCTGCATCGGCCTTTTCTATTTTTGTATCAGCTAATTTGGCGTGCGCGACACACAGAAAACGGTAAAATCTTCCGGTGAATATTCGTTGTCAGTTGTTCCACACAAGAATACCTTCATCCGACCAATCGGGGGAAGGCCATGCCGACAGGGGAGACGGATGGCTCCATGCCGGTAGCGGGGCGATGATCATATCATTTGATATTAACCAAACATAAAACATATATGAATATTATCAGAAATACTGAATTCGGAGGCGAAAGGCCCTTGTTCGGATCCCATGACCTGCGTCTGGAGAATGTAATTGTCCGCGCAGGGGAATCGGCCATCAAAGAGTGTAGCAACATTGAAGCCATTGAATGCAGGTTTGAAGGCAATTATCCGTTCTGGCATGTCCATGGTTTCAGAATTGAGCGTTGCTATTTCGATGTGGAAGGGCGTTCGGCCTTATGGTACTCCGACCATCTGACAATGAAGGATACAGTCATTGATGCCCCCAAGATGTTCCGCGAGATGCATGAGATTGACATCGAGAACGTCACGATGAACGATGCCGATGAGGTATTCTGGCGTTGTAACGGTATCCGCATCAAAAACCTTAAATTGCATGGAGGAACCTATCCGTTCATGTTCAGCAATAACATTTATGTGGATGGATTGGAGAGTGACAGCAAGTATGTTTTCCAGTATGTGAAAGATGTGGAGATCCACAATGCCCGAATTACCACCAAGGATGCTTTCTGGGAGGTGGAGAATGTGACTGTTTACGATTCGGAGCTTAACGGCGAGTACCTTGGCTGGCACTCCAAAAACCTCCGTCTGGTGAACTGCCACATCACGGGTGAACAGCCGCTATGCTATGCCCGAGACCTTATACTGGAAAACTGTACGTTCGGCCCGGACTGTGACCGTGCCTTTGAGTACAGCACCCTTCATGCCGATATTCGCGGTGCCATAACCAACATCAAAAACCCGATGTCGGGACGTATCGTTGCCGACGAGTACGGTTCGATAACAATCGATGAGAATATCAAGGCTCCCGCCGACTGCGAGATACGCCTTAGGGATGAACGCACCTGTTTCACCGACTAATATGCACGTACGATGAAATACGACTTTGATAAAATTATTCCCCGACGAGGGAGCAATTCCTATAAATGGGATAGCATGCCGGCGAGCAGGGATATACTTCCTCTTTGGGTAGCGGACATGGATTTCCGTACGGCTCCCGCCATCATCGCGGCATTGTCCAAGCGGGTATCACACGGCATATTCGGCTATACACACGTACCAGACGAATACTATACAGCGGTTACACGATGGTTTGAGCGGCGTCACAACTGGGCCTTCAGGAAAGAATGGATGATTTATACATCCGGCGTTGTCCCTGCCATTTCAGCCATTATCAAGGCATTGACCGCGCCCGGGGACGGTGTGGTCGTGCAGACTCCCGTGTATAATTGTTTCTTTTCCTCCATACGGAACAACGGATGCCGTGTTGTTACCAATCCGTTGCGGTACGTTGACTGCACCTACTACATCGACTTTGACGATCTGGAGCGTAAGGCCGCCGATCCGGGAGTCAAGCTTCTGCTGCTGTGCAATCCCCACAATCCGGCAGGCCGCGTATGGACATGTGAAGAGCTACGCCGCATAGGGGAAATATGTATGAGAAATCGTGTAATGGTCATAACCGATGAGATTCATTGCGAACTGGTTTTTCAGGGACATACCTACACCCCTTTTGCTTCGATTGGCGAGGAGTTCCTGCAGAACTCCGTTACCTGCATATCGCCGAGCAAGTCATTTAATCTGGCCGGATTGCAGATTGCCAATATCATCTCCTGCGACGAGGGTGTGCGAAGGAAAATAGACCGGGCCATAAATATCAACGAGGTATGTGATGTCAATCCCTTCGGTATCGAGGCGACAATCGCGGCATACAACGAAGGCGAAGAGTGGCTCGAACAGTTACTTGTCTATCTGAAAGCCAATTACGATTACCTATGTGGTTTTTTCCAGACTTTCCTTCCGCAGATCCACGTTACAAGACTCGAGGGAACATACCTTGTATGGACCGACTGCCGTACGTTGCATATTCCGTCAGAGACTCTGCAATCACGGTTGTTGGCTGAAACCGGCCTATGGCTTAACAGCGGCACAATGTACGGAGCGGAAGGCGAAGGATTCCTTCGATGGAACATAGCTTGCCCGCTACCCATACTGCGTGATGCACTGATGCGGTTCCGCAGCTTTGTTGAATCATTGGCTTAGCAGGATCACGGGATGAATCGCTTTTCGTTTACAAGAAGGTGGCTGACAGTTATATGCGCGTATTTCCTCATTTATGTAGTGTGGGGTTCGACCTATTATTTCATCGGGGTGGCTCTTCACTACATACCGACGTTCCTTCTCGGCGCCTTACGTTTCTCCATTGCAGGAATTATATTGCTGACGATTTGTGTGCTGCGCGGAGAGAATGTGATGCGCCCGATGCTTGTCAGACGTTCTGTTCTCAGCGGCATTATCTTGCTGTTTGTGGACATGGCTGTCATCATGCTGGCACAACATTATGTGGGCAGCAGTCTCGTAGCCATCGTTGCATCCTCCACAGCCATCTGGATCATGCTGCTCGATATCCATGCATGGAAAACGAACTTCCGGTCTCCCTACAAATTGATTGGAGTATTGACAGGGTTTGTCGGTGTGGGAATGCTTTATATGGAACAGTTCTGTTCATACAATGGCACATCCAGCCATAACGAATATGGTATCCTGATACTGGTAGCCGGATGCATCTCGTGGGCCCTTGGGACACTGTATACCAAATATCGCTCTGCCGACATCGAAGAGAAGGATGCCTTTGCAGGTGCCGCATGGCAAATGATCTCTGCAAGCGTAATGTTTTGGATATGCTCAATCGTTTGTGGAGATTATTCCCAGATGGATTTTACATCCGTTCGGACCGAGGCATGGCTCTCGTTGCTTTATCTCATCATATTCGGGTCCCTACTGGCTTATTCCGCTTATGTATGGCTCTTGAAGGTGCGACCGGCTACCGAAGTGGCCACACATGCCTATGTCAATCCCGTTGTGGCGGTCGTTCTCGGTGTGTATTTAGGGCACGAGAAGGTTACACCCATGCAATTGGCTGGTATGGTCATTATTCTTGTCAGCGTCATACTTGTGGAATTGAGGACCGGTAAAAAAAATATCGGACATGCAGACAAATAACTTCTCACCGTACCGTAAATACTCGATGCATTACATATTACGGGGATTTGCCGTTTGATAAATAGCCATGGCTGACTTTCCGGAATCTTCACTTTACACATCCCCGCCGACAGATGATACCACCGACATATCACCAACTTCCGAAATAGACGGACTAATTGCTCATACGCCATTTCCCGTTGCGGTTTCAACAGATTGTTCAGTCTGGCCGCAACGGGATTCTGCTTTTTACAGTTCGCGTCTTACTGTTCCAATCGTATATCCCCAACATGATAAATAGGGTAGTATTCACGAAATACTGATAATACAGTGTTCTTTATCCATTGGTATTGGTCATGGACGATTTTAATATAAAGAGGTCCCCATGTGATATTTTGATTTTACGCATACTATTTTCTATGCTTTTTTACATGGATGAACTATATAAATATGTGGAAATATTAGTAAGTTTATTGTTCTATATCATTACTGTCCCGTAAAAGTGGATAAATAGTTCTTTGAA
>UMFR01048288.1_pt1 | contig 14836 bp, 15 predicted proteins | sample 1965041 | NCBI WGS metagenome assembly UMFR01 (sample SAMEA4836049, study PRJEB28245) | human gut metagenome | biome: gut microbiome; material: fecal sample | place: Denmark | collected 2008
AGATACAGCTATTGAAGAAGAATAGTAGTGTTTTAAGCTAGAAAAAGGGATTGGAGTTTCTCCAGTTCTTTTATTTTTGCTTGAAAGGTTTCTTTTACAATTTATAAGAATAATTCTTTTTCTACTTTGACGTCGCCAATTAGCTATTTTGATGCCAAAGCCCAACCAAGTAACAAATATTCCCTTAGCAGAATAGGAATTTTAAAAAGATAAAGCATTTAATTTTTATCGTAAAATAATGTGAAAAAGAAATTGGAGCCAAAAATTTCTATGTTTCGGCTTCTTTTTTATCTGAAATTTAGCATAAATCCCATTTTTAGAGGATTTATGATATAATGAAATGTAAAACTTTATTAGGAAAACAAGCAGATGTTTAGTTTTAAGAAAAAAGAAAAAATTGAAGTTCCATTACAAATACCGAAACATATCGGTATTATTATGGACGGGAATGGTCGTTGGGCTAAAAAGAGAATGCAGCCGCGCGTTTTCGGGCATAAGTCTGGAATGGAAACTTTGCAAAATGTTACCATTGCAGCTAAAGAGCTGGGGGTTCAAGTATTGACAGTCTACGCGTTCTCCACAGAAAATTGGTCGCGTCCTGAAAAAGAAGTCAGCTTTATCATGAACTTGCCGGTTGAATTTTACGACCGTTATGTGCCTGAGTTGCATAGAAATAACGTAAAAATTCAAATGATTGGAGATACAGAGCGGCTACCTAAGGCAACGTATGATGCGCTTTGCAAAGCAGAAGAATTAACGCGGCTCAACACAGGCTTGATTCTGAATTTTGCCTTGAATTATGGTGGCCGTGCTGAGATTGTTCAGGCGGTTAAAATGATTGCTCAAGATGTGTTAGATGCCAAGTTCAGTCCGGGTGAGATTGATGAAGAGATGATTGCCAATTATCTACAAACCAGCAATCTACCTCGATTATTGCGCGATCCAGATTTGGTCATTCGAACGAGCGGAGAATTGCGTTTGAGTAATTTTTTGCCTTGGCAAAGTGCATATAGTGAGCTGTATTTTACAGATATTTTATGGCCGGATTTTGATGAGAAAGCTTTGAAAGCAGCTATTGAAGAATATAGTAAACGAAATCGTCGCTTTGGTGGTGTGTAGGAGAATTTATGGATAAGGATTTACAAAGACGTGTTATTTTTGGCGGAGTGGCACTTGCTATCTTCATTCCAGTTTTGATGATAGGAGGCGCTCTTCTGCAAATTGGAATGGGGCTTCTAGCCATGTTGGGTGTTCATGAATTGCTGCAAATGAAAGGGCTGAGAAGTACCACACTAGAAGGTGTCTTAGCCATGTTAGCAGGTTTTGTGCTGACGATTCCACTCGAAAACTATTTGAAATTTTTGCCGGTAGATGGAAATGTTGTGGCCTATAGTTTAGTTGTTTTTCTTCTATTAGGCTCAACTGTTCTAGGGAAAAATTACAGTTTTGAAGATGCGGCTTATCCAATCGCTGCGAGTTTTTACGTGGGAATTGGCTTCAATGCTTTGCTAGATGCACGGGTGGCTGGTTTTGACAAAGTGCTCTTAGCCTTGTTTATCGTCTGGGCAACGGATAGCGGAGCTTACTTGGTCGGACGGAGATATGGCGTACGTCGCTTAGCTCCGCGAGTTTCACCAAATAAAACTGTTGAGGGCAGTCTAGGAGGCATTGCTTCAGCAGTCCTTCTAACATTTATTTTTATGTTGTTTGATAGAAACGTTGCCGCACCTCATCATATGTTTGTCATGCTTCTTTTCACAGTATTCTTTAGTATTGCAGGTCAGTTTGGGGACTTGGTAGAAAGTGCAATTAAGCGCCATTTTGGAGTCAAAGATTCTGGTAAATTTATACCCGGACATGGTGGTGTATTAGATCGTTTTGACAGCATGCTGTTTGTCTTTCCCTTGATGCATTTCTTTGGATTGTTCTAATGAGAAGGATAAAATGAAGTAGGACAGACTAACGTGATTGTTTTATAGTCACTCACAGAAAAATGAAATCTGAGAAGATGACGTAAAGAATCAATATTTCGCAAGAAATTGATTTTGTCATTTCACTTTATGCAGTTGACTAGGGGTTGGTCATCATACCTTGCGTAGCAAGGGATTAGAACTGCCACTCAGCAGTGATTGGCACTAAAGTACCTAATCAATTGTGCATGGGAACTCTAAATTGACTAAAGTTAACAGAGTTTCTCACCACTGCGTTTTGTAGTAAAAATAATATATTGTAAGAGTCTGGGGAACGTTCATCCCAGCCTCTTTGTGAATGAACTTTATAAGGAAATCTTAAGCCGAGTGAAGTATTCTTGATTTGCTGTGTGCAATTCAGTAAGATGATCGTGTCAGAAAGTAGAAAGGTTGGTGTAATGCAGTCAGGTATTATAGGAATTATCACCTTTATCATTGTTTTTGGAATTATTGTGGTCGTTCATGAGTTTGGACATTTCTATTTTGCGAAAAAATCGGGTATTTTGGTGCGGGAGTTTGCTATCGGAATGGGCCCGAAAATTTTTGCTCATATCGGAAAAGACGGTACGGCGTATACCATTCGAATGTTACCGCTGGGTGGCTATGTTCGTATGGCTGGTTGGGGCGAAGATTCGACCGAGATTAAAACAGGAACACCTGCTAGTTTGACTTTAAATGAAGCAGGTAAGGTCGTCCGAATCAATCTTTCGGGCAAGAAAATTGATCAAACCGCTCTACCGATGAATGTGACAGGCTTTGATTTAGAAGACAAGCTGGAAATCACTGGTTTGGTACTAGATGAACAAAAGACCTATGCAGTTGACCATGATGCAACAATTGTAGAAGAAGACGGTACAGAGGTTCGGATTGCTCCGCTTGATGTGCAGTATCAAAATGCTAGTTTAGGCGGGCGCCTCATTACCAACTTTGCAGGACCAATGAATAATTTCATTTTAGGGATTGTAGCTTTTCTGCTGTTGATTTTTATGCAGGGTGGCGTTGCCAATCCCAATACAAATCACATTCGCGTTTTACAGGGCGGTGCCTTGGCTCAGGCCGGTGTAAAAAATAATGACCAGATTTTAAAAGTTGGTCAAGCTGAAATTAAGAATTGGTCGGATTTGACCCAGGCTGTTCAGTCTGAAACAAAAAACAGTAAAGGGCAATCAGAACTAAATGTGACGGTTAAAAGTGGAACTAAAGTTCAAGAGCTGACAGTTAAGCCTAAAAAAGAGCAAGGCAGATATTTATTAGGAGTGATGCCGGGCTTGAAATCAGATTTTCTGTCTATGATTGCGGGCGGATTTAGCATGGCTTGGAACGCTAGTTTCCGCATCTTTGGCGCTTTAAAAAATTTAATTTTCCACCCAGACATCAATAAACTAGGCGGACCTGTGGCGATTTACAAAGCTAGTAGTGACGCTGCTAAAGGTGGAATTGAAAGTGTTATCGCTCTCTTAGCTATGCTCTCTCTGAATATTGGTATTTTTAATCTCATTCCTATCCCAGCGCTTGACGGTGGAAAGATTGTGCTCAATCTTCTTGAAGCCATTCGTCGCAAGCCATTGAAACAGGAAACAGAAACCTATGTCACTTTAGCAGGTGTCGCTGTTATGGTGGTGCTGTTAATTGCAGTCACATGGAATGATATTATGCGAACCTTTTTTTAAACAGCCATTCTAAAATAACAAAAGGAAGAATTTATGAAACAAAGTAAAATGTTAATCCCAACACTACGTGAAATGCCTAGTGATGCACAAGTCATCAGTCATGCACTTATGCTGCGTGCGGGCTATGTCCGCCAAATTTCAGCAGGTGTTTACTCTTACTTACCATTGGCTAATCGCGTGATCGAAAAAGCAAAGAAAATCATGCGAGAAGAATTTGAAAAAATCGGTGCGGTCGAAATGTTAGCTCCAGCCCTCCTTAGTGCCGACCTTTGGCGTGAATCAGGCCGTTACGATACCTATGGTGAAGATCTCTATAAGTTAAAAAATCGCGAAGGTTCAGATTTTATCTTGGGGCCCACTCATGAAGAAACATTCACCGCAATTATACGGGATTCTGTAAAATCTTATAAGCAATTACCGCTTAATCTTTATCAGATTCAGGCTAAATACCGTGATGAAAAGCGTCCTCGCAATGGCTTATTGCGGACACGTGAGTTTATCATGAAAGACGGTTATAGCTTCCATGCCAATTATGATAGCCTAGATGTGACTTACGATGAGTATAAGACTGCCTACGAGAACATTTTTACCCGAAGTGAGGTTGATTTCAAAGGGATTATCGGTGACGGTGGTGCTATGGGTGGAAAGGATAGCCAAGAATTTATGGCCATTACACCTGACCGTACCGACCTTACGCGCTGGGTTGTTCTAGATAAGTCAGTCACTAGTTTTGATGAAATTCCGACAGATGTACAAGAAGCGATAAAAGAAGAATTGACAAGCTGGTTGGTGTCTGGTGAAGATACTGTTGTTTATTCGAGTGAGTCAGGATATGCTGCAAACCTTGAAATGGCAACAAATGAATACAAACCAAGCAATCGTGTTGTGGCAGAAGAGGAATTGATTCGTGTAGAAACCCCAGATTGCAAGTCAATTGATGAAGTCGCTGCTTTTCTTCATGTTGATGAAAGTCAAACAATCAAAACCTTAGTTTACATTGCTGACGAAAAGCCTATCGTGGCTCTGCTTGTCGGAAATGATCAATTGAATGAAGTGAAGTTGAAAAATTATCTAGGTGCTGATTTCTTTGAACCGGCAAGTGAAGAAGAAGTTCGTGAACTGTTTGGAGCAAACTTTGGATCTCTTGGACCCGTTCATCTTCCAGAAGATGTTCAAATCATCGCAGACCGCAAGGTAGAAGACATCCGCAATGCAGTCGCTGGTGCGAATGAAGACGGTTATCATTTGACAGGTGTTAATCCAGGGCGAGACTTCACAGCAGAATATGTAGATATTCGCGAGGTGCGTGAAGGAGAAGTTTCACCAGACGGACAAGGTGTTTTGAAATTTGCACGCGGCATTGAAATTGGACATATCTTTAAATTAGGAACTCGTTATTCAGAAAGCATGAATGCGACGGTTTTAGATGAAAATGGTCATGCAGTTCCTGTCGTAATGGGCTGCTATGGTATTGGTGTTAGTCGCCTCTTATCAGCTGTTATGGAGCAACATGCACGTCTCTTTGTCAATAAGACCCCTAAAGGGGATTATCGCTATGCTTGGGGGATCAATTTCCCTAAAGAATTAGCACCGTTTGATGTGCATCTAATCCCTGTAAATGTCAAAGACGAGGAGGCTCTTGCCTTGACAGAACAACTAGAAGCAGAGCTGGTCAAAGCTGGCTACGAAGTTTTGACAGATGACCGTAACGAACGTGCTGGTGTGAAATTCAGCGATAGTGACTTGATTGGGTTACCGATTCGTGTGACTGTTGGGAAAAAAGCAGCTGACCGCATCGTTGAAGTCAAAATCAAAGCGACAGGTGATACCATTGAAGTTCATGTTGACAATCTTCTTGAAACACTTGCAATCTTAACGAAGAAAGACAAATAAATAGGTCTGAAACAAGAACTAAATTATCATTCAAAAACAGACAAAATCTTAATTGGAGATAATCCAAAAGAGATTTTGTCTGTTTTTTTGAGTTGTCACTTTACGTCGACTTGTTGGTGTGGGACAAAGAATGACTGCTAAGGGAAATGTGTTTTATTTTTCTTTCATTTTTTACTATTTGAAGATAAAAAATAACTTTTTAGGACATCTTCTGAGGAAACCTTTAAAATATTTTATACTAAAAAGGTAAAAAAGGAGTTGAAATGAGAAAGATAAAAAATATTCTTCAAATGAGTTTGCTAATCGTTTTGACACAGATTACTTTGGTCTTGCTGACGACACCCTTGCCAAAATCATTAACTTTTCAGCAGTCCAGTTTTGTGTTTTTGTTCATTTTATTTTTTGCTGGCTTGCTTTATTTTCGCTATTTTTCCAGAGAATTAATAGATTTTAAGTCAGAGATATTAACGGCTCGTTACTGGCCCCTACTGCGATTATCCTATCTCATGATGGTATTTATCAATGCTATAGGAGCTTATCTGATGATATTGGAGGGGATGACAGCAGCGTCAGAAGGTCAACAACTGCTCCTGAGCCTGTTTGTCCACTCGTCTCTTTTCTTATTAGGTGTTGATATAGTAGCTCTCGTGCCTGAGGTGCGGTCATTCATTATTCATTTTTTTGTGTCAAAAGGTCAAGCACGAACGAGTTTTGTGATAGGGAGTTTGTTGTTTATCCTTTTACGAAATCCAGCTGATTTGACTTGTTTTATTGTTTATACAGGTTTAGGGAGTTTACTTTCTTTCTTGATTTCCAAGCCAACTCTTCGTTTGGAATTTTCCATTTTCAGTCATTTGGTGCGCAATAGCTTTTCTCTTCTTTTCTTGATTATTTTTTGGTAAATTGTTTTGTAGAAATCCCACTTCTATGATAAAATGAGAGCATTATAGATTGGATGAGAAGAGCAATGATACAAAAAGAAAAACAGTTAGAATGGTTGCAGCAGCACCAAACAAAAGAGCCACATTTGGGCTTAGAAAGAGTGCGACGACTATTATCGCTGCGAGGCAATCCTCATTTACAAATATCAGTCATTCATGTGGCAGGTACCAATGGAAAAGGCTCAACGATTGCACATTTACGTCAGCTATTGCAAGCAAAGAAACTGCGTGTAGGAACGTTTACATCGCCTTATCTTCTTAACTATAATGAGCAAATTGCAATCAATGGTTTGCCTATTTCAGGCGAAGACTTTTATTCTTTGTTGCAATCTTATCAAGAGTTATTAAAAAAGCAGGCAGATGATACGATATTGCAGGAAATAACAGAGTTTGAGATTATTACGGCATTGGCTTATGATTATTTCTGCCAGCAAGAGGTAGATGTGGTCATAATGGAAGTAGGTCTGGGTGGTTTATTGGACAGTACCAATGTGTGTCAACCGGTTTTGACAGCTATTACGACAATCGGACTAGATCACACAGCTATTTTAGGTACGACATTAGAAGACATTGCCAAGCAAAAAGCGGGGATTATCAAGCAAGGTGTGCCAGTAGTGACAGGGAAGATTTCTTCAGAAGCACTGACAGTTATTCACACTATTGCTCAGCAATGTCAGGCACTCCACATACGATATAAGAAAGATTATCAGGTGGAGTCTGTGCAAGGCTTAGAAGAGGGAGAAAAATTTCGTTTTTCAAATGCATTTCGACGAAAAGAGGACTATCAAACTGTTCTTTTGGGCGTTCATCAGGTTGAGAATGCGGGACTGGCAATTGAACTGTGTGATCAATATTGCAGCTTGAAAGGTTTACCATTGTTGAGTGAAAATGAGGTGCGACGGGCATTGAAACGAACGTATTGGCCTGCTCGCTTGGAGAAAATTTCAAAAGCACCCTTGATCTTGCTGGACGGGGCGCACAATCCTCATGCACTGAAAGCTCTGCTTGCTTCCCTAGAAAGCCATTTTCCAGATTATCAAAAAACGATTTTATTTACATGTATTCAAACTAAGGCGTTGGATGAAATGCTTGCTTTACTAAAAATGGTTCCCACATCTCGCGTACTTTTGACAACTTTTGAGGATTCACGGAGTTTTTCAACAGGAGAAATGCAATGTTTGGCAAAGCAAGAAAAGTTAGCATATGTAGAGTGGTTGCCTTATTTGGAGCAATACAAAAAAGCCAAGCATGGAGAGAAAGAGCTGCTGCTTATCACAGGCTCCCTCTATTTCCTTGCAGAAGTCAGAAAATATCTACTGAATGATAGATAAAAAATAATTTTCTAACTAAATAAAATATGATAGAATAAAAGAGCAATTCATTTGCACAGAGTAAGTGGTCTGCGTTAAGTGTGTATGGATGGGATGTTGCCATACAACGAAACATTTGTGCGGTAGGCCATTGCATCCGCTGTCATTTTGACGGCTCCCGAAAGAAAAGGAGCGAATATGAAAAAAAACTCGCCAAAGTTATCGGTGCAACTATTGGTTGCCCTCGCAATGATTGTGGCTCTTTGTTTTGTCTTAGAGAAGTTTTCAATCTTTGTCATCCCTCGTTTGCTGAAGCTGAGTCCAGCTTTTATCGGTTATACCCTTATGGGAAGTGTCGCTGGTCCGATTTTATCTGGTCTGGTTTCTGCCGTATATGATATGCTTTCCTTTTTCTTTTTGAGTCAGGGACAACCATTCATTATCTGGTTTACATTGATTGAAGCCTTGCAAGGTATTCTCTATGGTTATTTCTTTTATGGCAAAGAATTACGATTTGAACGGAAGAAAGACTGGCTTTGGGTGACGCTAGCAACTATCGCTGTTGTGGGAGTGGGGACCTTTACTTTAACGCCCTTAGCTCTCCATTTACAATATGGAGTACCCTTTGTTGCACTATACGCTACTCGGGCATGGTCTGTTTTTGAAATTCCTTTACGAGTAGTTGTGACAATGCTCATTGTTCCACAGTTGCAACGAATCCCCGAATTACGTAAGTTAATGGGATTAAACAATAAGTAAAAAAATGAGAGCAGAAAAAGGCTGAGACATCACTGTCCACAGCCTTTTCAAATATGCACTTTTTAATAGTTTTTAATCAAATCAACAGTTGAGCGATCCAACTTCTTAACCAGAGCTTGTAAGAAAGCTTGAGCTTGGAGGAAGTCGTCCATTGCATAGAGCGTTTGATGAGAATGAATATAGCGTGCACAAACACCAATAGTTGTAGAAGGCACACCACCGTTTTTGAGATGAGCGGCGCCGGCATCAGTTCCACCTTTGCCACAGTAGTATTGGTATTTGATACCTGCTTCTTCTGCGGTTGTCAAAAGGAAATCTTTCATATTTGGCAACATGAGGTGACCTGGGTCAAAGAAACGAATCAGAGTCCCTTCTCCGATAGCTCCTTGATCTCCGTAAATGTCGCCAGCAGGCGAACAGTCTACTGCAAAGAAAACTTCTGGGTCAAACTTAGTCGTTGAAACATGGGCTCCACGCAAGCCGACTTCTTCTTGGACATTGGCTCCAACATAGAGTTCATTGCCAAGTTTTTGTCCAGCTAGAGCTTGAACCAGTTCACTCACCATGAGGACACCGTAACGATTGTCCCAAGCTTTTGAGATAACGTTTTTCCCATTAGCTGTGAGAATAGCAGAGCTGTCTGGTACAATCGTATCGCCTGGCCGGATGCCGTAACTTTCAGCTTCTGCTTTATCAACAAATCCACCATCAAAGACAATATCTTCAATCCTTGGTAGAGTTGGGCCACCTGTTCCACGCGTCAAATGTGGAGGGACAGATCCTGAAATGACAGGAATTGCAACTCCAGAGCTAGTAAAAAGTTTAAAGCGTTGGCTGCTAACGACGAGTGGATTCCAGCCACCAATTTGCACCACACGAAAAGTTCCGTCGGGTTTGATTTCACTCACCATGAAGCCAACTTCATCCATGTGGGCAGCTACTAAGACACGCGGTGCATCAGTAGCTTTTGAATGCTTCACTCCAAAAATACCCCCTAAGCCGTCTGTTATAACTTCATCTACGTGGGGAGTGATTTTTTCACGCAAATACTTGCGAACAGGCGCTTCATGCCCTGAAACGGCAGCAATTTCTGTTACTTCTTTGATTTTTGAAAATAATTCTGACATCTTTAACCTTCTTTCTGTTCTTATTTTATCATTTTCTATCATAGTTGGGTAGCATTCAAAGATAAAAAACAGTAGTGTTTCGATTTGTCCCAATTTATCTTTTGTGTTAAAATATTGTCATGAAAGCTAAAAAGATTCTATTAACAACGGCTGCACTTGCAGGAGGAGGGATTGCAGCTTATGCGACTAAAAAAACGTTGGACGAACGAAAAGAAGCTGAGCAGCGTGAGCAATTAGTTGCTGAAATTCGGAAAAGTTTGTCTGAGCTAGGCGATATTGCCACACTATATGTGCAATTATACAAGTCAGATGAGCATCGATTGGTTGGTGGTGTGGTGTATGAAGATGGTCGGCACCTCATATTTGTGTATGAAAATGGCGAATTGACCTATGAGGAAGAACAATGATTATTCCACCAAATATAGAAGAATTGGCATCATTTGTGAAACGCGAAGGAAAGACTGTGTTCTTTTTCACAGCCGAGTGGTGTGGAGACTGTCGTTTTATTAAACCTTTTTTGCCTGAGATTGAAGCAGAGAATCCTGATTTTACCTTTGTTGAGGTCAATCGTGACGTTTATATGGAAGTTGCCAAAAAGTGGGATGTGTATGGGATTCCTAGCCTAGTAGTCCTAGAAAATGGACAAGAAATTGGCCGTTTTGTTAATCGCGAGCGAAAAACGCAGACGCAAATCAATGAATTTTTAGCCCAGTTAAACTGAAGATATAGGAGAAATAATGATTTTTGCATATAATAAAGAGCATGTGGGTGACGTGCTAATGGTGATTGTTGCAGACGGTCAAGCTGCTAAGTTAGCTGCTGAACGCAAGGGCAACGTAGCGCGTGTTTATCGTTTGGACAATGGAGAAACGGTTGCTTGGAATATTTTTCAGATTTCTAATCTTGTTAATATTACCGAACGCGGTCAAGTCTTTTTGACAGATGAAGAAATTTCAATTCTGAATCAAGAATTGAGCCAAGCAGGTTTTAAGCCAGAATTGGTCAATGACCTTGAGCCGAAATTTGTGGTTGGTGAAATTGTGGAAATGGTAGCTCATCCAGATAGTGACCACCTTAATATTTGTCAAGTAAAAGTAGCAGCAGATAAAGTGGTTCAAATCGTAGCAGGTGCGCCTAATGCTAAAGTAGGTCTCAAGACGATTGTGGCGCTTCCGGGTGCTATGATGCCAAAGGGAAACTTGATTTTTCCTAGTGAGCTGCGTGGAGAAGAGAGTTTTGGCATGATGTGCAGCCCTCGCGAATTGCAGCTGCCAAACGCTCCGCAAAAACGTGGGATTATTGAATTAGCAAGTTCGGAAGTAGTAGGAACAGCCTTTGATCCAACTAAGCATTGGCAAGAGTAAAATAGAAATTAAGTTTTAATCGTGAATTTTCACGATTTTTTTCTTTTCTCTTACGAATAAATAGTTAGGAGGAAAACAAAATGTATAATAAAGTAATTTTAATCGGTCGCTTGGTGAATACACCAGAGTTAAACAAAACAGCTAATGATAAATCTGTGGCGCGTGCAACACTTGCGGTCAATCGTCGCTACAAAGGACAAAATGGTGAACGAGAAGCAGACTTCGTCAATGTCGTTGTTTGGGGCAAGTTAGCTGAAACCTTAGCAAGTTATGCGACTAAAGGCAGCTTAATTTCGCTAGATGGTGAACTTCGCACTCGCCGCTATGAGAAGGACGGAGTGACGCATTATGTCACAGAAGTGCTTTGCAATGGTTTCCAGCTATTAGAAAGCCGTGCACAGCGAGCTCTTCGTGAGAATAATGCAGGTGCAGACTTGGCAGATTTGCTTCTGGAAGAAGAGGAATTGCCATTTTAATAAAGATAAGCTAGGCTGGACAACATCCAGTCTATTTGTCTCTAGTCAGCGAAAAAATTAGCATTTTATGCTTTCAATGATGTATGAATAATATGGGGAAGATAGAAGTCAACAGTCTGAGAATTGCATTTAGTTTTAACTTGAGTTTAAAAACAAGGAAGTTAGGGGGATTTTTCAAGTTTTTTACACTTCTTTTTCTTGGCGAGGTTTTGCTTTTTTGTATAAATATAATATAATAAACCTAGATAAAACAGAGTCTTCTGTTTAAGACTGATGTTGATAAGGAGAAAAAATGGGAGCAGGTAAAGGACAAAAGCAATATCGCTATTATCGTAAATATCTATTATTTTTTCTGTTTGTCCTTGTATTGGCTGGCTTAGTTTTCCTCTATGTAAAAGGGAATTCATCAGATAGCAAGCAGGTCAAGATAGGAGCGACCTATATGACGATGAACAATGATTTTTATAAAACCTTAAATGCTGAAATTGAGAAAAAAACCAATCAACAAGGAAGTCGGATTTATGTGCGAGACCCAGAATTAGACGAAGACAAGCAAAGCCAACAGATTGATTATTTTGTTCAAGAAAGAGTAAATGTGATTGTTATAAACCCAGTTAAGAGTGACAGTCCAAAGATTCTGACTTCTTTAAATAAAGCCAGAAAAGCGGGAATCAAGATTATTGTCGTGGATGCACCTGTTAGCAAAGATGCTAAAGTTGATACTACTATTGTGTCAGACAATTATCAAGCCGGTGTGCTGATAGCTAAAGACATGATGAAACGTTTGTCAAGTGCGAATATCTTACTATTGGAACATCATAACGCTGTGTCTGCGATGGATCGGATTCAAGGATTTTTAGATACGATTAAAGGGCATCCTGCTTATCAGGTGGTTTCTGAGCGGGAAACATTGGGGCAAACGGAAGAAAGTATGCCTCAAGTAAAAAAAGCATTGAACGAAGGAATACAATTTAATGTGGTCATGTCTTTAAATGATCGTGCTGCAATCGGAGCTCTCGCAGCCATAAAAGACCAAGGAGTGACAGATAAGATTGCTATCTATGGCGTAGATGGCTCGCCTGATATTAAGAATTTCCTTGCCAACACCAATGATATTCAAGGAACGGTTGCTCAGTCTCCGATTCAAATGGGCAGAAAGGTGACAGAAGTGATTGAGCGCATGATGAAGCATCAAGCTTACAAAGGGGAATATCTCATTCCTGTTCATTTGGTGAATAAAGATAATATCGGGCAATATACAATTACAGGGTGGCAATAATGAGACGAAATAAAAGTATTTTTTATAGCAAAATTGCTTTAATGGTCATCAATTTTATTGCCATTGTTTATAATGCTTCTATTTATCTTTTTGCAACGAATTATGTAGTAGCAAAAGGCTATGCTCATTCACTGCTAGGACGTTTGGATGCTATCCCAGGCTCGCCGAGCTTTAGTTTTTCGATGTCGATTGCCTTTTATGCTTGCTTATTGTTGGTTTTTTATTACCGTGAGAAGCATCCAAATCAGCTATCTGTTTATGATAAAGTAACTATTATTGAGATTTTGCTGATGTTGGTTATTTTTGCTGTCTTGCATTCTTCTTATAATGGTCTGATTCTATTGGTTTTTGCGGATATTTTTTACGGTTCCAAGGAATTTAACACCTCCAAAGATCGGAAATATTGGTTTTCTTTTATCGTTTTGAGCTTTAGTATGTTGCTCGTATCCAACTATGACTTGATGTCGCTTTTTGTTAAATTGCCTTCGTTAGATACTTATATTCGTTTTTGTCCAGAATCTATTCGCATGGCACTCCTTTTTGGAAAGAATTTTCTCTTTTCACTAAATCTGGTTGTTTTTATGATTTCTTTGCTATTCTATATTTTATCTGCAATGACCGAAAAGCACCATATTGAAGAAGAGCTGCGGATGGCAGCGCAAGCCAATCGTGAGTTAAATAGTTATTTAGCCTTATCTGAAAAAATTGCGGAAGACCGTGAAAGAAAGCGGATTGCCAGAGAAATCCATGATACATTAGGGCATGCTTTGACAGGAATTTCAGCTGGGATTGATGCGGTTAAGGTTTTGGTGGATATTGACAAAAATCGTGCTAAGGAGCAGTTAGAAAATGTTTCTGTGGTTGTGCGAGACGGTATCCGTGATGTGCGAGGCTCGCTCAATAAAATGCGTCCCGGCGCTCTAGAAAACAATAGTTTAAAAGAAGCATTGCTCAAAATTATTCGAGAATATGAAGCCATTTCTAATTTAGAAATTCATTTTCTCTATGAATGGGACACGATTGATTTGGATGTTGCAAAAGAGGATATTGTCTTTCGGGTGATTCAGGAGTCCATTACAAATTCGGTGCGGCATGGACATGCTAAGACGATTTGGATTGAATTGTTAGAAAAAGAGAATTATATCATGACCATACAAGACGATGGGGTCGGCTTTGATGAGCTTCACTATGGTTTCGGTCTCAAACAAATGCAGGAGCGTTTGGCGATTATTGGTGGGAATGTTCATTTTGAAAATCGCAACGGTTTCTATACCTATATTGAAATTCCGAAAATAGGAGGAAAGAATGATTAAAGTTTTAATTGCAGATGATCAAGCCTTGATTCGTGAGTCTTTACAAATTATTTTATCGGCTCATTCAGATATTGAAGTGGTGGGAACAGTCGGTGACGGCAAGGAAGTGCTCGAAAAACTTCACCATATACATCCAGATGTGATTTTGATGGACATTCGAATGCCTGTTATGGATGGCGTTCTCTGTACAAAGGCGGTCAAAGAACAATATCCAGATATCAAAATTATCATTCTAACAACTTTCGATGATGATGATTTCATTTTTTCAGCATTGAAATATGGCGCTTCTGGTTACATTTTAAAAGGAGTTTCTACTGAAGAATTGCACCAAGCCATTCAAACGGTTTACAAAGGTGGTGCTATGATTAACCCCAACATTGCTACCAAAGTGTTTAAAATCTTTTCACAAATGGCACAGTCCAATTTTGCTATTTCTGTTGCCGAAGAAAATGTGGAAGACATGAGTCAGACTGAGTGGAAGATTATTCAGCAGATTGGCTTTGGGGTATCAAATAAAGAAATTGCAGCGAAGTTGTTCTTGTCTGAAGGGACAGTGCGGAATTACTTGTCAGGCATTTTGACGAAATTAAATTTGCGAGATCGCACGCAATTAGCTATTTGGGCTGTGCAGACAGGTGTTACCCAACGTGATTTTAGTAAGGACAATGACAAATGAAGTGGCGGATGAGGTATTTGACGATGTTCGTCTCGGCTCTCCTTTTAGTGACTCTTAG
>UMFR01086064.1_pt1 | contig 14675 bp, 10 predicted proteins | sample 1965041 | NCBI WGS metagenome assembly UMFR01 (sample SAMEA4836049, study PRJEB28245) | human gut metagenome | biome: gut microbiome; material: fecal sample | place: Denmark | collected 2008
GGGTTTAGAAGGGGACATAAAATAGGCTTCCCGACTGCTAATCTTGATATTTCTGATGCTAAAGTTTTACCAGCTGAGGGAGTTTATGCAACCAGGGCTAAAATAAATGGAAAATGGCATGATGCTATGACTAGTGTTGGTTACAACGAAACTTTTAAAACAAACCACGGTTTAACAATTGAAACGAATATTTTTAATTTCGATGAGGAAGCATATGGTGAACCATTAACTTTAGCGTGGTACAAGTTTATACGTTCAAATAAAAAATTTTCTGGAATTGAAGAATTATCACGTCAACTAGACCAAGATAAACGAAATATAAAGCAATATTTCTATGATTTAGAAAAATAATTATTTGGATCTATCTTTTTATAATTAATGTGATAAAATGTCTTTATCAATTGAAATCTAATATTGAAAGAAGGTTACGCCATTGCGTTTTTAATCTTGCAAAATAGCATAGTTGAATTTTAATAATTATTTTTTCTTTTATAGGGGACAACTGTGCACTTTTGACAAGATTGAACGTAGATGGAATATCTTCTTTTTTGCTTAATAAGGAGAAAGTCTGCACTTGTCAAAAGTGTAGGCTTTTTTCGTGAGGTGATTATATGAGCAATATTAAGATTTCAAACCTTTCTTTTAAATATTCCGACAGTAGTGAAAATATTTTTAATAATTTAAATTTAGATTTGGATAGTAGTTGGAAATTAGGACTTGTAGGCAGAAATGGTAGAGGAAAGACAACATTCTTGAATCTGTTACGTGGAAAATTGCAAGGAACAGGAGCCATCAAAGCTAACCTTGAATTTAATTACTTTCCTCTTTATGTAGAAAATGAAGAACAATTAACTCTCTCTGCTTTAGAAGAACAAGTTCAATTTGACCGGTGGGAACTTGAACGTGAATTGAATTTAATGCAAGTAGACGCTAATCTTATTTGGCAACCTTTTAATACTTTAAGTGGAGGGGAGCAAACTAAGATATTATTAGCTCTATCTTTTATTAATAAGGATGCTTTTCCATTAATTGACGAACCAACGAATCATTTAGACGAAGAGTCGCGAAAACAAGTGGTTAGATATTTGCAAAAACATTCGCAAGGTTATATTGTTGTGAGTCATGATCGAGATTTTTTAAATCAGGTAACTAATCATGTTCTTGCAATTGAAAATACAGAGATTCATTTATATCAGGGAAATTATGCAAGCTATGAAGATACTAAAGAGAAGCGTGATAAGTTTAACCGGGAGAAAAATGAAAAACTCCGTGGTCAAATTAAAACTTTAAATGCAAGTAGACAGCGTATTAAAGGATATTCACTTCAATCAGAAAATAATAAAAAAGCTAGTGCACATAAGAATGAAATTCATGCAGATATTAATAAGGGATTTTTTGGTCATAAGGCTGCTAAGATAATGAAAAGATCAAAAAATATTGAAAGAAGGATGAATAAAGATATCCAAGATAGAAAAGGTTTAATAAGGAATGTTGAATCTGTGCCAGAATTAGAGATGAATTTTCAACCAAACTATCACTCGACTTTATTAGAAACTCGGCATTTAGATTTGAAAGTTCAAGATAAAAAGTTATTTAAAGACCTAAATTTAATTGTTAAAAAACGAGGAATTGTTTTCCTTGAGGGAAAAAATGGATCGGGAAAATCTACTTTTTTGAAAAGTGTTTTAAATAAAAATATAGATGTAACTTATCAAGGAATTTTAAGTTTAACTAATGGTTTAAAAATTTCCTATTTACCACAAAATTTTGTAGAATATTCAGGCACTTTGGCAGAATTTGTTCAAAAGGAACATTTGTCTTATGAGAAAATGCTTAATATGCTTAGAAAAATGGGTTTTCCTAGAACAAGTTTTGAGACGAGAATTGAAGAAATGAGTATGGGGCAGCAAAAAAGAGTGGCCATTGCTAAGTCATTAGTTGAAGAGGCTGACCTTTATCTGTGGGATGAGCCAGCAAATTACCTAGATGTGTTTAACCAAGATCAATTAATTGATGTTTTAAAGAAGGTTAAACCAGCGATGCTTTTAGTTGAGCATGATGAGTATTTTATTAGTCAAGTAGCAAGTAAACGGATAAAATTAAAGGTAGATGACTAGCAGATTGTATAGAAAGAATAAAAATGGCATTTGATTATAAAAAAGAATATAAAAATTTGTATCATCCAAAAAAGCAACCTGAAATTATTAAGGTTCCTAAAATGAATTACATCGCAGTTTCAGGAAGTGGAGATCCTAATCAGGAAGATGGGACTTATCACAAGGCGTTAGAATTACTTTATGGGCTTGCCTATACTATCAAGATGAGCAAAAAAAGTGAGCATAAAATTCCAGGATATTTTGATTATGTAGTGCCACCACTTGAAGGACTATGGTGGTCAAAAGATAAGCAAAAAATTGATTATGCTCACAAGGAGAACTTCGCCTGGATATCGATGATTCGACTGCCTGATTTTGTTACAGAAAAAGAATTTAATTGGGCAGTTAAGACAGCTACTGAGAAGAAAAAGCAAGATTTTTCTCAAGTTAAATTCTTTACTTATGATGAAGGACTTTGCGCTCAGGTAATGCACATTGGTAGTTATGATGATGAGCCAGCGACAATTGAAGAGATACATCGATTTGTAAAAAAAGAAAATTATCAGATAGATATTCAAAATCCACGCTATCATCATGAAATATATTTAAGTGATCCAAGGAGAACTAAGACTGAAAGGCGTAAAACTGTAATTAGACTACCAATTAAATGATTAAGGTAAGCACTTGTTGCTTACCTTTTTTTATAAAAAACAAATTTAATTAGCACTCTGCTTGCACAATTGCTAAGTTATGGTATCATATTAATTGTTAGCACAAGAGGAAGAAGAGTGCTAATGATGGGGGCGAGAAAATGTTGACTGAACGGCAAGAACTTATTTTAAAGACTATTATTATGGACTTTACTCAGTCTCATGAGCCAGTAGGTTCTAAGACCGTGATGAATCAACTGCCTGTCAAGGTTTCAAGTGCTACAGTTCGAAATGAAATGGCGGCACTAGAGGAAAAGGGACTACTTGAGAAGACTCATTCTTCAAGTGGTAGAATTCCTTCAACTGCTGGTTATCGATATTACTTAGATCATTTGATTAATCCCGTAAAAATACCAGCATCCGTCTATAATCGAATTATTTATCAATTAGACCAACCCTTTCAACAAGTTAATGAAATCGTACAAGAAGCTGCAAAAATTCTGTCTGATTTAACTAACTACACTGCTTTTGCAGCGGGTCCTGAAACTCGCTCGGTTAAAGTAACTGGTTTTAGGATCGTTCCCCTTTCAAGCCATCAAGTGATGGCAATATTAGTTACGGATGACGGTAATGTAAAGAATCAAATCTACACGTTACCTCATCATACAAATGGGGAAGAGATTGAAAAAGCAGTTCGACTAATTAATGATCAATTAGTTGGAAAGCCACTTAGTTCAGTTAATGAAGTGTTACTTAAGAGAATTGCAGACCATCTAGTTGCTGGTGGATCAGCACCTGAAATTTTGGATTTGCTTCAAGATGTTATTAAGGATGCTGCTAGTGAGCAAATGTATGTGGATGGTCAGATTAATCTTTTGAGTAATTATGAAAGTGACGATTTAGCTAAAGTTAAATCTCTCTACAAATTAATTGATCAAAATGATGCTATTTCAAGCTTGATTGGTTTTAATCCTAAAGATGAAATTAAGAATGATTCAAAGTCGAAAGTTCAAGTTAAGTTAGGTTCTGAATTACAATCAGATCTACTTGAAGATTATAGTTTGTTGACTGCACAATATAGCGTTGGTAAATATGGTAAAGGAACAATAGCATTACTTGGACCAACTAACATGCCATACTCGCAGATGATCGGATTACTCGAGTATTTTAGGAATGAACTAGCAAAGAAATTGTTAGATTATTATGGTAGATTTAAGTAAGGAGGTTAGCTGTGAGTAAAGAAGAGTTTCCGCATGAAAAAGATTTAAAAGACGAGGTGACCCCAGATAAGGCACCAAAGAAAGATCCAAAAGCAACTCCGAAAGAGGAAGTTAAGGAAAATCCAGCAAAAGATTATGAAAAAGAAATCGCTGAATTGAGAGCTAAGAATAAGGATCTTGAAGATAAATATCTACGTAGTGAAGCTGAGATTCAGAATATGCAAGCACGTTATGCAAAAGAGCGTGCGCAATTGATTAAATATGAATCTCAAAGCCTCGCTAAAGAAGTTTTGCCAGCAATGGATAACTTAGAACGCGCGTTAGCTGTTAAAGCAGATGATGAGGCAGCTAAGCAACTCCAAAAGGGTGTTCAGATGACACTTGACTCATTAGTTAAATCAATGAAAGATCAAGGAATCACTGAAATCAAAGCCGAAGGTGAAACTTTTGACCCTGCACTACATCAAGCTGTTCAAACTGTTGCAGCAGAAAATGATGATCAAAAGGATCACGTAGTTAAAGTTTTACAAAAAGGATATCAATATAAAGATAGAACATTAAGACCAGCAATGGTTGTAGTGGCTCAATAAGAAAGGAAGTTACATATATGTCAAAAGTTATTGGTATTGACTTAGGTACGACTAACTCAGCTGTTGCCGTACTTGAAGGAAAAGAACCTAAGATTATTACTAACCCAGAAGGTAACCGTACGACTCCTTCTGTAGTTGCCTTTAAGAATGGTGAAATTCAAGTTGGGGAAGTTGCTAAGCGTCAAGCTATTACTAACCCTAACACTATTGTTTCAATTAAGAGCCATATGGGTGAAGAAGGTTACAAGGTTAAGGTTGGCGACAAGGAATATACTCCACAAGAAATTTCAGCCTTTATTTTGCAATACATTAAAAAGTTTTCTGAAGATTACTTAGGTGAAAAGGTAACTGATGCAGTTATCACTGTTCCTGCTTATTTCAATGACGCACAACGTCAAGCTACTAAAGATGCCGGAAAGATTGCTGGTTTAAATGTTCAAAGAATTATCAACGAACCAACAGCTTCTGCTTTAGCATATGGTCTTGATAAAGATGAAAATGATGAAAAAGTTTTAGTATATGACCTTGGTGGTGGGACTTTTGATGTTTCCATCTTGCAACTAGGTGATGGTGTCTTCCAAGTATTATCAACTAATGGTGATACTCACCTTGGTGGTGATGACTTCGATAAGAGAATTATGGATTGGTTAATCCAAAACTTTAAGGAAGAAAATGGTGTTGACTTATCTAATGATAAGATGGCATTACAACGTTTAAAGGATGCTGCTGAAAAGGCTAAGAAAGACTTATCTGGCGTTTCATCAACTCACATTTCACTTCCATTCATTTCTGCTGGAGAAGCTGGTCCTCTTCACCTTGAAGCTGATTTAACTCGTGCTAAGTTTGATGAATTAACTGATGACTTAGTTCAAAAGACTAAGATTGCTTTTGACAATGCATTAAGTGATGCTGGCTTGAGCGTAAGTGATATTGACAAAGTTATTTTGAATGGTGGTTCAACTCGTATTCCTGCAGTTCAAAAAGCTGTTAAGGAATGGGCTGGAAAAGAACCTGATCACTCAATTAACCCTGATGAAGCTGTTGCTTTAGGTGCAGCAATTCAAGGTGGTGTTATTTCTGGTGATGTTAAGGATATCGTTTTACTTGATGTCACTCCATTATCACTTGGTATTGAAACTATGGGTGGTGTCTTCACTAAGTTAATTGATAGAAACACTACTATCCCAACTTCAAAGAGCCAAATCTTCTCAACTGCAGCAGATAATCAACCAGCTGTTGATGTTCACGTTCTTCAAGGTGAACGTCCAATGGCAGCAGATGATAAGACTTTAGGACGTTTTGAATTAACTGATATTCCACCAGCACCACGTGGTGTTCCACAAATTCAAGTTACTTTCGATATCGACAAGAATGGTATTGTAAATGTTTCTGCTAAGGATATGGGTACTGGTAAGGAACAAAAGATTACCATTAAGAGTTCTTCTGGTCTATCAGACGAAGAAATTAAGAAGATGCAAAAAGATGCTGAAGAGCATGCTGAAGAAGATAAGAAGCGTAAGGAAGAAGTTGATTTACGTAATGAAGTAGATCAATTAATCTTTACTACTGAAAAGACTTTGAAAGAAACTAAGGGTAAAGTTCCTGAAACTGAAACCAAGAATGTTCAAGATGCTTTGGATGCTTTGAAGAAAGCTCGAAAAGATAACAACTTGGATGAAATGAAAGAAAAGAAGGAAGCTTTATCAAAGGCTGCTCAAGATTTAGCTGTTAAACTTTACCAACAAAACGGTGGTGCTCAAGGTGCTGCTGGTCAAGCTGGACCTCAAGGAGCGCAAGGTGGTCAACCAAATAATGATAATGGCTCAAGCAACGGTCAAGGTGGTTCAACTGTTGATGGAGACTTTCACAAGGTAGACCCTGACAAGTAAAAAGATTTATAATTAAATCAAACAAGAAAAGAACTGCGTGATTGTAGTTCTTTTCTTTTATGAATGAAGGAGTTTTCAGATGGCACAACGTGATTATTATGATGTGCTGGGTGTTGATAAGAATGCTAGTGAAAGCGACATTAACAAGGCTTACCGCAGGCTGGCAAAAAAATATCACCCAGACTTAAACCATGAACCTGGCGCTGAAGAAAAATACAAAGAAGTAAATGAAGCATACGAGGTTCTGCATGATAAGCAAAAAAGGGCTCAATATGATCAATTTGGTCAAGCCGGTGTAAACGGTCAAGCTGGTTTTGGCGGTCAAGGTTATGGTGGCTTTGGTGGCCAAGGTGGTTATTCATCTCAAGGCTTTGGTGATTTTGGTGATATTTTTGGTGATATCTTTGGTTCAGCTTTTGGTGGTGGACGAAGTCGAGTAGATCCAACTGCTCCTCAAAAGGGTCAAGACTTGGATTATACAATGACAATTGACTTCATGGATGCGATCAAAGGCAAGAAGACAGATATTACTTACACAAGAAGTGAAGTTTGCCCAACTTGTGATGGTTCAGGTGCTGAAAAGGGAACTCACCCAATTACCTGTGACAAGTGTCACGGAACTGGTGTCATGACTGTAACTCGTCAAACGCCACTTGGAGTTATCCAGCAGCAAACTACATGTGATAAATGTGGTGGACGTGGTACGATCATTAAACATCCATGTCAAACTTGCCATGGTAAAGGAACTGTTGATAAAAAGCAAACACTTGAAGTTAAAGTCCCAGCTGGTATTGACAATGGTCAACAAATTCGCTTAAGTGGTCAAGGCGAAGCAGGTAAGAATGGTGGCCCTTACGGAGATTTATACATTGTCTTTAGAGTTAAACCAAGTAAAGAGTTTAGAAGAAATGGTACAACTATTTATAGTGAAGCACCGATTTCTTTTGCTCAAGCAGCTCTAGGTGATAAAATTCGCGTAAACACTGTTCATGGACCAGTTGATTTGACTATTCCAGCCGGGACTCAACCTAACACTAACTTCAAGTTACGTGGTCAAGGCGTTCCTAAGATTAACGGTACTGGCAATGGAGATCAAGAAGTAACGGTTAAGGTTGTTATTCCAAAGAAAATTAACGATAAACAAAAAGAAGCTTTAGTTGATTATGTTAAAGCTGGTGGAGGAAATATTTCACCTCAAGAAAAGAACTTTTTTGAACGTTTAAAAGATAAATTAAACGGAGAATAAAAGTTAAAAGCGTATATCTCTATGAAGAATGAGATATACGCTTTATTTTTAGTAAAAATTATCTTTGAAAATATTACATTAAGAATTTTATCTAAGTATCAGCCTTTGATATAATTAATAGAGCGAAAAAGGTGAGAACATGGATATTAAAAAATTACAAGACTATCAAAAACATATTCGGAATTTTTCGATCGTTGCTCATATTGATCATGGTAAGTCAACGATTGCAGATCGTATTTTAGAATTAACCGATACTGTATCTGAACGTCAAATGAAAAATCAATTACTTGATGATATGCCATTAGAGCGTCAACGCGGCATTACCATTAAACTTAATTCGGTAGAAGTAAAATATCATGCTAAAGATGGAGAAACATATATTTTTCACTTAATTGATACACCGGGACATGTAGACTTTTCTTATGAAGTTTCGCGTTCTTTGGCAGCCTGTGAAGGAGCACTTTTAGTAGTAGATGCAACCCAAGGTGTTCAAGCGCAAACTTTAGCTAATACTTATCTAGTAATTGACGATGATTTGGAAATTTTGCCAGTCATTAATAAGATTGATTTGCCTTCAGCTGATCCTGAAATGTGCAAAAACGAAATTGAAGAGATGATTGGACTCGATGCCTCTGATGCTGTTGAAGTGTCCGGTAAGACAGGTCAAGGAATTCCCGAACTACTTGAGGAAATTGTTAAAAAGGTACCAGCACCAACTGGTGATTTGAATGCTCCTTTGAAGGCCTTAATTTTTGATTCAAAATATGATGATTATCGCGGGGTCGTTTTATCGGTTCGAATTGAAGAAGGAACTGTAAAACCTGGTGATAAGATTCGAATTATGAATACTGGGAAAGAATTTGAAGTGACAGAGGTTGGTGTTTCAAGTCCTCATCCTGTTAAAAAAGATATGCTTATTGCAGGGGACGTAGGATACTTGACTGCGAATATCAAGTCTGTTCGTGAAACTCGTGTAGGTGATACGATTACTAGCGCTGAAAATCCAACTGAGAAACCACTTCCCGGTTATCGCCAAATTCCACCAATGGTTTACTCTGGTATGTATCCAGTTGATAATCAAAAATATGATGATTTAAAAGAAGCACTGCAAAAATTGCAGTTAAATGATGCTGCCTTAGAGTTTGAACCTGAAACTTCTCAAGCATTAGGTTTTGGCTTCCGTTGTGGCTTTTTGGGATTGCTTCATATGGATGTGGTACAAGAAAGACTTGAGCAAGAATTTGGTATGGATTTAATTATGACTGCACCAAGTGTAGACTACCATGCAATTATGAATGATGGTTCAACTAAATTAATTGATAATCCTGCTGATTTACCAGATGCTGGTGAATATAAAGAAGTTCAAGAACCTTATGTTAAGGCAGAAGTGATGGTGCCAAATGACTTTGTAGGTCCAGTAATGGAGCTATGTCAGCGAAAACGCGGAGAATTTGTAACTATGGATTATTTAGACAAATACCGTGTTAATGTTATTTACAATATGCCCCTAGCTGAAATTATTTATGATTTCTTTGACGAACTAAAGTCTTCAACTAAAGGTTATGCTTCTCTTGATTACGAAATAACAGGTTATCGTGCAACAGACTTAGTTAAGATTGATATGTTGCTTAATAAAGAGCCAATTGATGCTCTTAGTTTCATTGCACACCGTGAAGAGGCTCAAAATCGTGCTCGTCAAATGACAACAATGCTTAAGAAGTTAATTCCACGTCAAAACTTTGAAGTTGATATTCAAGGTGCAATTGGTGCTAAAATTATTTCTCGTGCGACAATTAAACCATATCGTAAGGATGTTACTTGGAAAATTCATACTGGTGACCCAGATAGACGTGCTAAATTACTTGAAAAGCAGCGTCGTGGTAAGAAGAGAATGAAGGCAGTCGGAAAGGTAGAAGTACCTCAAGACGCATTTATGGCTGTTCTAAAAATGAATGATGACGATATTAAAGGTAAATAATTGTAACTTTCTAGACGTACTAAGCTTTTTGGTACGTCTTTTTTGATTTTTAAAAATATATAATAGTCTTTCATCAAGTTATAGCTAACTTGATTTAGTATCTTTTTTGAAAAATGTGTTAGAATTTATAACAGCATTAATAAAATTGAGGATAAAAAACGTATGGCAAAAAAAACAAGAAATACTTCTAAAAAAGCTTGGATAGTTAGAATTGCTGCGATTATTTTATTAATCATCGGTTTAGGGATGATTTTTAATAGTCAAATCCGAGATTTCATGGTTCGACAAAATCAGACTACTGCTTTGAAGAAATTAAACAAAGATACTGTTAAAAAAAATCAAGCAAAAAAAGGAATGTTCGATTTCTCAAAAGTTGAAGAAATTGATTTTGGAAAGGTGACTAAATCAAGGGTTAATAATACTGCTGATGCAATTGGCGCAATCGCAATTCCAAGTGTAAAAATGTATCTTCCAATTATGAAGGGGTTAAGTAATGATGCCATGTCGACTGGTGGTGGAACAATGCGTCCAGACCAAGTTATGGGCAAGGGAAACTATCCTTTAGCAGGTCACTATATGACAGCCAAGGGTGTTTTATTTTCACCACTTGAAGACACTAAATTGGGCGAAAAAGTATACTTAACTAATCTTGATAAAATTTATATTTATCGAATTTATATGAAAAAGGTTGTAGACCCAACTGCTGTTTGGTTAGTCGATAATACTAAGCAAAATATTGTTACTTTAATTACATGTGCTGATGGTGGTGTTAATCGCTGGGCGATTAGGGGAAAATTAATTGCTGAAAAGCCAGCTACAGATAAGAATTTACAAGTTTTCAAACTTAAATAAAGAGGATTTGCTTTTGTTGAAGAAGTAAATCCTCTTTAACTTTTGCTATAATAGAAACTTAGATGTTATAAATGATTTAGGTGAACTAAAAATAATGAAATGGCAACAAAGACAAGCAAGTAGTTTAGATCAGGAATTAATTGAAGATTATGGATTAACAGATATTCAAGCTAAGCTTTTCGCATTAAGAGGTATTAATACCGCGGAGAAGTTGGATTTTTGGCTAAATGCAGATGAAAATGATTTGGCCGATCCGTTTTTAATGCACGATATGGAAAAGTCTATTAACCGCATCAATCAGGCAATTGATAATGGTGAAAAAATAACTATCTATGGTGATTATGATGCTGATGGGATCACGGCAACTAGCATCATGATGGATACCTTAGAAATTTTAGGTGCCGATGTTCACTTTTTTATTCCGGATCGTTTTAAAGATGGATACGGTCCAAGTATGAACCGTTACCAAGAGATAGTAGAGGATGGGACTAAATTAATCATTACGGTTGATAATGGGGTAACCGGTGTTGAAGAAGTTAAATATGCCCAGGAACATGGCGTTGACGTAATATTAACTGACCACCATACATTTCAGGATCAAAAACCAGCTGCTTTTAGTACAGTTCACTGTAACTATCCTGGTCAAAAATATCCATTTGATGATTATTGCGGAGCCGGTGTTGCTTATACAATGTGCCGAGCACTAATGCAGGATACAATGCCAGAACTATTAGATTTAGCCATGATTGGAACTATAGGCGATATGGTTAAAGTAACAGGTGAAGGACATATTATCGTTAAGCGTGGCTTAGATATTCTGAACCAAACAGAGCGTCCAGGATTACGAGCTTTAATTAAGCAAGCTGGTTTAACCATGGGACAGATTACAGCCACTGATGTTGGCTTTAATATCGCTCCTAGATTAAATGCTGTGGGTCGTCTGGCAGACGCGAGTTTAGCGGTTGAACTGCTTTTGAGTGATGATGAAGAACAGGCTGAAGAAATAGCAGCGAAAATAGAAGAATTAAATAATGAAAGAAAAGAGCTTACAGCTGAAGTTTATGAAAAATGTTTGGCTCAAGTTGAAGAAAAAGGGTGGCAGCATCGAAATACATTAGTATTATATGATCCTGACTTTCATGAGGGCGTGTTAGGCTTAGTAGCCAATAAAGTTGTTGAGAAGCTTCATAAACCCACGCTTGTTCTTACCAAGGATGAAAATGGTGAATTAAAAGGCTCAGGTCGGTCAAGCGAAGGCTTTAATTTATTTGATGCTTTAGAACCAATGAAAGATGATTTTTTAGATAAATTTGGCGGACATGATTTTGCCTGTGGCTTATCTTTAAAGGTTGATAAACTTGAAGAGTTGCGTTCACGTTTTGAAAAAAGTTTTAAGCCAAGTACGGATCTTGAAGTAAAAGATTTTGATTTTGAATTAAATTTGAGAGAAGTTACACCAGATACATTAACAGAAATTAATTTGGTTGGTCCCTTTGGAACTGGAAATCCTGAGCCCATATTTAGTATCAGCGAACCGCACATCAAGAGCCTATTTAAGATGGGAAAAGATAAGAACCATGTTAAGTTTACTGCAGAAAAAAATAATGGCAAGCTAACAATTGTTGGCTTTAATAAAGGATTTTTGAATCAGAACTTGCTTCCTTTTATCAAAGAATTATATGTAACTTTAGCGCTCAATAGCTGGAAGAATGTTTCGTCTGTTCAAGGAATGCTAGCTGGTATTGAATATGGAGCACCCAAACTAGCTGTTTTTGATCAAGTGATAGACATGAGGCAAGAAGATTATGTGATGGGATTTGCGGATAAGTATTTGATTTTTGATAAAAATACTATTTCTTGGGCTAGAAATGGTTTAGGAATTCCAGAAGAAAAGATTAGTCTTGCTAGAGATTATCATGGAAATTCTGAGGTTGTAGCTTTATTAGATACTCCGCGTAATCAGGTTGAATTAAATACCGCTTTAGAAAATAAATATCATCAGCTCTATCTGCGTTTTTTATTTGATAGATTGCCAATTACTAATTTGCCTAGTAGGGATGCTTTTGGCAAAACATTGAAATATATTTATGCTCACCCCAATCTAACTGTTGAAGATTATCAGGTAGTATCTGTTTATCTCGGCTTAGATTATCAAGCTGTTTTGTTTATTTTAAGAGTGTTCTTTGAATTGCGCTTTGTTTCATTTATTGATGGAAAAATTATTGGCAATAAACGTCCTGAAAGTAAAAAACTAACTGCTTCAAAGTATTTTACCAGTGTAGCATCACAGATTAAATTTAAAAATCAGCTAAAGACAATGCCTAGTGATCAACTAATTAGTTACGTTAAGCAATATTTAAAGTGATCATTACTAGTTATAAATTAATAAAAAGTTCGGTATAAAACTGATTTTAATCTAAAAATTTGGTAAAATATACAGGTCAAAGGCCGTTAGGTCTGATTTTTCAATGAAAGTCTAAAATGGAGGTTTCTCTTTAAATGGCAATTGATTTTAAAGAACACATTGCAAGTGTAAAAGATTTCCCAAATAAGGGAATTATCTTTCGCGATATTACCCCAATTTTGCAAGATGGGAAGCTATATCGAGCTGCTACTCATGAATTAGCTGAATACGCTAAGAGTCGTGGAGCAGAAGTAATTGTTGGTCCTGAAGCTCGTGGATTTATTGTCGGCTGTCCTGTTGCAACAGAATTAGGAATTGGTTTTGTACCGGCTCGTAAGCCTCATAAGTTGCCACGCGAAGTAGAAAGTGCTTCTTATGATTTAGAATACGGTTCAAATGTCTTAGAAACGCATAAAGATGCAATTAAGCCAGGGCAAAAAGTTGTTATTTGCGATGATTTGATGGCTACCGCAGGCACCTTGCACGCAACTAAGGAATTAATTGAAAACTTGGGCGGAGAAGTAGTTGGTGCAGCATTTTATATTGAATTAACTGACTTGAAGGGAAGAGAACAATTCCCTGATTTAGATATTTATTCTCTTGTTAAGTACCACGGTGCATAAGAGTTATTGAGAAGGCCAAATTAAGGCCTTTTTTATTTTGCTCAATTTCAATCAGTTTTGTATTAATTTAATAAAAAGCGCATAATAGTTAATGTTTGTTTGAAAGAGAGAGTGTTTTAGTTTTTTATGAAAAAAGACAAATCCGTCAAAATTGGATTAAAAAGTCTAGTTTTGATGATCTTTTCAGCCATTTTTGGCTTTAGCAATTCATTAACTGCCTATTATCAAATGGGGTATGCAAGTATTGTTTGGTACATTATAACCGCAATTTTATTCTTTTTGCCTTCTGCATTAATTTTTGCAGAATATGGAGCTGCTTTTAAGGGGGTTAAAGGTGGAATTTTTTCTTGGCTTAAAGGATCAGTTAGTGAAAAAACCGCATTTATTGGTACTTTTATTTGGCTAGCTGCTTGGGTTGTTTGGCTGGTGTCGTCGACTCAATTTTTCTTGGTGTTAGTGTCGACTGCAATTTCAGGTCATGATACAACGCAAAGTTGGCATTTTTTAAGTTTGTCATCAACACAATTATTGGGAATTTTAGAAGTAATATTTTTAGTAGTAGTGACTTTTTTTGCAGCTAAAGGTGTCGATAAAATTGCGGCTGTAAGTAATGTTGGTGGCTTTTTTACTTTAGCTATTACCATTGGCTTTACTTTAGTATCTATTTTGGTTTTCTTTTTGAATCATGGACATTTAGCAGAACCGTTGACTACGCAATCACTAGTTCATTCTCCTAATCCAGCTTTTCAATCTCCAATTGCTGTGGTGTCATTCATTGTTTATGCATTATTTGCTTATGGTGGTTTAGAGACCTCAGCAGGAGTAATTGATTCTGTTGATAAACCTGAAAAGACTTTTCCTAAAGCCTTGATCACAGCTATGATCTGGATGACAGCTTTATATGTCTTAAACATTTTAATGTGTGGAGTTGCTGCAAATTGGAGTAGCGAATTAAGTGGCAAAAATGTTGATTTGGCCAATGTGGAATATGTTTTGATTAACAATTTGGGGGTTGAAACAGGAAAGGCTTTCGGACTTTCTCATTCGGTTTCATTGACACTTGGTGCAACATTTTCTCGGTTTGCTGGGTTAGCTGATGTATTGGCTGGGATTTCAGCAGCATTTTT
>UMFR01014240.1_pt1 | contig 14635 bp, 21 predicted proteins | sample 1965041 | NCBI WGS metagenome assembly UMFR01 (sample SAMEA4836049, study PRJEB28245) | human gut metagenome | biome: gut microbiome; material: fecal sample | place: Denmark | collected 2008
AGTGCCTATTGACAGCCCTACCGTCTTTGAGCAGGCATATAGGCTGGTATCGGACACATTGGGGTATTCAATCAGCATGATTTCGGAAAGCACAGGCTTGCCTGAGGATGTCTTGATAAAGATATTCGGCAAATCTGCGAGGATAATATCATTAAAGCCACTAATATAACAATTATCTATTTTGATACAACACAGGCGGTGACCCACATATCAAGGGTTGCCGCTTTTTGTTTAATAAAAAATGAAAGAACATGGGAAGATTTAAAGGATTGCTTGTGGTAGTATCGGTGTTGTTGACCGCATCATTATGCGTCAACATACTCCAGTGCAGTAATGCCGGAAAGAAAACAACGAATCAGGACACAGTACGGACTACATATATAGACACCATTCCGTTCTTGAATCCTGTACCCAAAGACAGTACGGTGATACGGTATGTTACGGAGACGTTGCCCGTGACTTGCCGCAAAGACACGATATACGAAGAGAAGGGCGGGAATACAGGCGACAGCGTCAAGGTGACACTGCCTATAACTTCCAAAGTCTATAAGGACAGTACCTATACCGCATACGTGAGCGGATTCCGCGCGAATCTTGACAGTATATTTGTATATCCGAGACACGAGACTGTAACTGTCACAAGGTACAAGGAAAGTCCGCGCCTTGGCGTCGGTATTGCCGCAGGTTACGGTATAGGGAAAGACATGAAACCGACACCTTTCATAGGAATATCCGTATATTATAGGCTTTGGCAGTGGTAGTATCAGCCATCTGGGAACAGTCTTTCGTAGAACTCTCCCTGCCGTCGCACCAAAGCTTCCCCATAGTCCAACCCGTAAACATCGGCATCGTGCCTTGCTATGCGTCGCACACGAGCCTGTGCCGAGCGCGGACAATGTATGGCAATCAGATGCTCCGCCTCGGCAAACAGACGGGCGGAGTATTCATCATTTGGCATCTGTGTCATCAGATTCCTCCTTTTCTGAGTTTATAGATACGAACAATCTCTCGTAGTCATCACAACTGATTTCAAAGCAGTTCTGGCTTATTACTCCGTCAGAATCCCCGAAAACGTAAAACGGGGTATACGGACTGTATGTCTTCAGGACACCCACATCCTTTTTGTTGTCCTGCCTGTGTCTGATATAGAACCAGTAATGAGGTCTTTTGTAACCGGCGCACCATAGCAGCATAAGGACAAACAACAAGAAGAAAAAACAGAAAAACCATTTCGGCAGGAAAACGTCAATCAGAAAGAATGTAACCCATGCCGTTACCATTACGGCGAAAGCCTCAAAAGATGTCTTGTAATCAAAATTTTTCATTTTCATAATATGTTTAATATTTCTTATTCCCGTGCTTAAATGGGCGGAGTCTGTTATAGCGCATCTTAATATCAACGAAAAAGTCGATGTCGATGTCTTTTTGGCGGCAGTAGACAAGTAAGACTGCTACTACTAAGTTAAGTTTTTCGCAAAGGGTTTCCTTGTATAAGCAAAGTTCTTCGCAGAGGTGGTACATGACAACTGGAAATGGCTCGCTAATAGATTCTACGTCGGAAGCAAGAAACTCGTCAACGTATTGCATGGATATTCCGCGCAGTGCTGCCAAATCCAAACAGCGTATGATGACATCACAAAGCTCATCCTCAACCGTTCCCTTGATGTATATCTCAAAGTCTCGTTTCCACACGTCACGGTCGTAATCGTCAGCCATGTCAAGTGTTTCCACATCGGCATTGAACAGTCCTGCATCTGCGTGTCTGTCTTCCCTGTCGGCCTGCACGGCCTCGGCTATCTCCGTTATAATCAACATCAAATAAGTTTCGTCGCGCAATTCTTCGTCGTGCCAGCCGTGCGCCTTTGCAGTTTCAAAGGCTTCTTTTGATAGTTTTTGCAAGTCCATATTATTTTATTATGTTATTATGTTTATAATAGATAGATTAAGCCCGACCGCCAAATGTGACAGTCGGGCTTAATGTTTTTTATCGTGAAAGGGAGATTATCTGACATTAATAGTGGATATGGAAATAAAAACCCTGTTTATATGTCCGTTCTGTTCTACGCTTTTTACCTTTACAGCAAATTTTTTGTATTTTGAATCATGGAAAACCTTACTGTGTATTGATTTAACATATCCTAATTCTTTGTTCTCCTTATATAACTTTACTGCATATTTATCGACGCTATTATTTGGCTCTAACTCCCATTTTAGCATATCACCTTCTTTCAAAGTTCCATTAGGAAGCTGCATTTTTGTCAATCCACAAATTTCGCTGGTAAAACGCAAATCCTTTACCGGATAATATTCTGCAAGAAACTCGAATGTGTCTGTCGGCAGAAGTCCTTGCGTTTGGGCAAGCACATAATATTTGTCATCTTTCATCTCAGGGCTTATTTCCCAATAGTCATAATACTTTTGTATATCTGAACGTTCGGTGTTGTTCAACCTCTGTGAAAATATTTCAAGCACGTTGTTATGGTACACTTTTCCTGGGTCTGGAAAATCAGGATACATATTGAATCCCTTTTCCACTGCTTCCTTGACTCCTTCTGACATGTACATGAACCGTACCCCCTCCGTACTGTTACGGAGGATCCTTCCGACCTTTATTCTTCTTTCGTTTCTACCTCGTCTCCATACCAAGTAGATTTGTCTTATATATCTTTTCATAATATAATGTTTTTTAGTCTGTTAAAACGTTCGTCAATCAATCTACATATCAATTCTTTCCTGTCATCAGACAAAGCCCAACGTTCGTCAGCTTTCAGTACGTCAGGAAGGCGTTTGTCTATGTTAAATACAATGTCATGTATCTTATTTTCATCATAAACGGCGATGACTTGGTTGATTGTATCGGTAACGACTTCGTGATATTTTTCTTTTATGCGCTTTATCAACTCGAAATGGTTTAGCTTTCTCCCACTTTCGTCCCAACGTATTTCAGACTGCCCACGGTTGACAAAACTGTCGAACATTATTTTGTCATTAAGCATTTGCCTTACGGCTCCTTCGTTTTTTTCACGTGCGAGACAGCATCCACTGTCATATATCGGAGCGTATTTACCGACAATTTGCAAAATCCGTATCTTGACGTGGACGTCTAAAGGAACGTTTCCGTTGTTGCCACGCGATGAATCCTGTATCTTCTTGATGCGCTCTTTCAATCTTCCAAGAAAACTTTTTGCCTCCTCCCTTGTTAATGTTTTTTCTTGAAAAGGCGTGATGAACCCCCAGTTTTCTTGATGCCTGTCACTATTCCCTATTATAGAGTCAAAGATAATGGTTCTGATAACATCGTCAATGTTCTTTGACAATCCGAAACTGCTTATGGCCTCTTCAATGAAATGGAAAGTGTATTGTGAATATGAATCTTTGTCTGACGGTCGATAAGTATTGTCGAATCCTGTCAGTAGACTTATACCCTCCGTAAGGCATTCACCGTCTTTTATCATAGACATAGAGAGGCAACCGACTTCATCCTTATGTTTGGATATGTTATAATCCAGCACATTGAAATTCAGATATTGCCCAACTTTGGAAGCTATGATTTCTGACCAGAACTCAGTCTTGTAGTCCATAGCACCTTTGTGGATAGAGGTTTTGAAATAATATTCAATACCACTATCTGGGTCTATGACAATACATTTGTTCCTGGTACCTTTTGTGTTGATGTAGGGCTTTTCTACCCAATCACTTATATCGTAAAATTTGGCAAAATTCATTTGTTTGCAAAAATAACCATAATATCGGGAAATCAATTACTTTTCATAAACAATATTAGTTATATGAGAACAAACATCTTGCGATTATCTTACTATTTAAATTTTTAACCAATTAATATTTATGCTCAAAATACCTCTATTCCTGTGACGTGCACTTGCTTTCAAGCTCGTTCCAATCCTCGTCGGTAATGTATTTGCGGCATTCAGGATTAAGCTTCAACGCCTCATAGCCGACACGGTTGAGGAAACGCTCACTCGTCAGCTTCTTCTCTATGATACGGAAGGCGAGCATGGCATTGGCGTCCTTGTTCAAGTCTATGGTTATCCCGCCCTCGGTCTTGCATATCATGTCCGCAGCCTGCTCAAAATGGTAGAGGGTGCGTGACAGCCGCGCGGGGTTCATGTATTTGTCAAAATGAATGCCGGGCGCGGCTTCGTCTGCCGTCTTTATCTGCACATCGTAAAGATGCACCGCGTATGCCAGAAGATTGCGGGCGGTCTCGACATAGGACTTAAGCTCCGTTTCGGTCTGCCTGTACTTGTCGAGCAGCGACTTTATGGAGAAGCGCAGGATGTCGACATGCGGCTGTATGTCCTCCTCCACTGTGTCAAGATAGTCATAGAAGAGCTGCGTGCGGTCTCCGAAGTTCTGGATGTGAAGCTTCTCGTAGGCGTAGTACGCCCTCTCCGCTTCCCTGAGGTGACGCTTCAGAGTGAAACGGTAGTACTGTGTCTTCCGTACTCTCTCTATGGCGTCGAACATTGTCTTGCCCGCCACTGTGTTGGCGGCTCCTATAACAAGGTTGACGAGTGAGTTGAGACGCTCGAACACCTCCATCGCGCGCTGGCTGCTCACTGCCGTAGCCTGTCGTACGTATGCTGTCATTGCTGACCTCCTTTCTTCAGTTCAGCAATAAGCGCATCGGCAAACACGACAGCCCATTTTGCTTGTTCGTCAGGATTGCCTGAATGAATATTGTCACTATAATTGCTCAGGAACGCTGCCATCATGTCTTTGGCAATCTCATATCGCCTCTGTTCCCAATCAATGTCACTTGTCGGCTCTTGCAGTATTTCCACTTCGTCAAATCCGAGCTCCATGGGATTTCCATAACTGTCGCATAGGTCGAGCGTAACCTTTGCATAAGAGGCGATATTGATAATCTCGCCTGTCTTTTTTATCCTTGCTTTCATTTTAAATATCATTTTTAATAAAATGGAACTATTTAGAGGAAATTTTCCTTGTATTTCCTTTTTTCCCCTTTGCCAAACACTCATTGCCACATCCTCTGCCCACGTCGTACTTATCGCACCATCCGTCTCCGTATAAGCCTTCGTTAATGAAGTGGATACATGAGCCGCAGTGTCTTGCTTTCATTTTTCGTCGTCTTTAAATTCAAATTTCTGTTGCAGGAACTCGTCAGCGTAGAACTGCTTGTAGCTCTTGTCGCTTATCCACCACCTAAAGCCTGTTTCAGCGTCGTTGAAATTGTGGTCGATATATCCGTTGTCTATCAGCCATTGGATTGTCTTTATCCAATTGCGTTTGACGTGCGGCCAGCGTTTAGCATCTTCCTTCTTTATCCGTGCGTTCGACATCGGGCAACAGATGCAGCCGATACGTGTCATCCCCTTATCGTAAAGTTCGCAGTGTGGTATGCCGTTCACGTTAAGGAACTCCCACACGTCGCGCTCCGTCCAATAGATTATGGGCGATACAAGGATTTTGTCCTTACCGCCGACACACGCAACCATGCTCTCCTCATGTTCGCTCCATTGGTCAAAGGTTTCCTCATTGCGCTTGCCCTTTATCTCTGTGGATATTTCCTCACGTTTTGCACGCCGTGCGCTTTCTTCTTTTCTCACACCGATAAGTGTCACCTTGCCAACGCCTGACGTTTCCTTGAACTCGGCACAACACCAACGCAAAGTCCTTGTCGGCAAGATGTGCTTTTTCTTCGCCATTTCGTAAATGCTCATCCGTGGTTTGATTAGCTCCACATCGGGGTATTGCGTCTTGACGAAGCGGATGACTTCGGGCGGGTCTATGCTCGTAAGGTTCATGTGAGCCTTGAAGCGGACACCGGCCAGCTTTGCGACATGGTAGAGGCATTGGCTGTCCTTGCCGCCACTGAACGCAAGGTAAAAGCCGTTTTCGGGGTCGAGGCGCAACGCCATTTTCTCCGACTTCCGCAAAAGCTCCACGGAGTGTTCCAGCTTCCTTGCAAGCGGACGGCTTACCTTTGACATTACGGTGTCGTGGTCAAGCAGTATTATTTCACACGCTTTCATTTTGCCTTGTCTTTAAGTTTGAATATAAATTCCATCAGTTGTTTGTTCTGCTGGCGGTACCTGTCAACCTCGGCTTGCAGGAAGTCAATCTCGTTGTGGTACGCCTCACGTTCAAAGTCGGTCATCGTTCACTAATCGTCTACAATGGCTTTTGCTAAACCGAAGAGAAGGATATATATTCCTAACATGAGCAGTACCCATGGGAAACTTGTCAACATCCATATAGAGGCTGCCACGCAAAGTGCACCGGCATGGATGATTAGTTCAGTTCTGTTCATTGCTTCATATTTTTAAGTTTGTAACTATTCTCATTAAGCCACTTTTGGAAATACCATAACTGACCGCATCCGCCACCTATATCGTCTTGCCCTGCCGGGTTAAATACTCTCGTATTAAAACCTACGTCATTCATCTTTGAATTAAAGTCACGGATTAAGTCAAGTTGTCGCTGTATTGATGAATGTACACTTTCATCCTTTTCGCAAATAACAGACAAAGTGACCTCCCATATATCAGGGTTAAATAATTCAGAGAGCCTCATAGCATCTTCCATATCATTATTCCCGACATGTACGCAATAATTAAAGAAAGGCTTTCTTCCGACATAAGAAGCCCAAAACTCACCCGTAGAAGCTATTTGCCGAAGTGTTGACGTATTCGTTGCTATAAGTTTCTTCCTTTTTTCATCTGTACTTTCATGTACTGAAAATTGAAGACCTACTTTATCTATTTCTTTCGATAGTGCAATAAAATCAGACATGTATAAATACATCATGTGAGGGGCAGAAGTGCTTACAAGAAGTTGTGCGTTTGGATATTTCACATGTAGACTTTCTATTGCAGGCTGCAATGCCGAGTAGTTGTAAAAAGGCTCTCCCATGCTCATAAACATAATTTGGCACTTTTTAATGTCATCAGTGCGGCAATCAATAGTAGATAATGCCCCATCAATCTGTTGTATTATTTCGTCAGTAGAAAGATTTCTGACAAAAAATTTGCCTGTTCCGCAGAAAGAACATCCAACTGGACAACCGCTTTGAACCGAACAACATATAACTGTCCTTTTTTTGTATTCTCCATATCTATAAAGAACAGTTTCAGCAATAGCGTTTGGCTTGTCCCACTCAAACACGAATTTCTTTACATTCGTATCACTTGATTCAAATACTTTTGTTTTCATTTGCCGTATGTTTTTGTTTTCTTAGGTTTGTAACTATCGGTTTCTTCGTCCCACTCCACGCAGTCGGGGCAGTAGAGGTGTTGGTTTACAAAAAGCCATTATAGACTGACCGCTATCTGAGCAAGTGGATGCGGCAAGTGAGTGTACAACGTTTCTCCGCACTTATCTTCAATAGTTTTTCCGCACCCGTCGCACACGGCTTGGTACAGTTCTACTTTCTGTATCATAATCAGTAATTCTTCATAACATCTTGATTCATTAACTTCCTCATAAATTCCTCCTTTTCTTCATCAGTAGCCTTTCTTACTTCTGCTCCCCACATGAAATTACGCCACCCGTTACTTTTCTTGATTACACCTTCATTCCAGCCTATTAGTATACCGTATCCATCACCATTTACATATCCGTTATGGATAAACACTCTCTGTCCTTCTTGGTTATATTTCTCAGGTTCTTCACTTGTTGGGATTCCATACAGGAACTCACCCACGTTATATTCACTTCTTTTCATATCTTTACATATTGGCTACACGCCTGTTGGTTGCACTTAACTTTCTGTAAACAATTGAACGTGCGGTTACTCTTGCGCACACGGGAGTAGGATATTACTTTGCTTCCACATTCCCACCGCTGGCGGTGAATACAAGTGCGGCACGTTTCTAAGGTTGATTCTTGCGGCTGAATGGTGTCAGCATTGCTAAATAAATCACTCATAGCAGATCCTTTGCCTCTTCAATCAGGTCACCAAATGTGTCTAAGAACTGGTCGCGGACTTCGGGGGTGGGGAAAGCCAATATCCGGCTCACCGTCCAATAAGAGTTCTTTTCTTTCTTATTTGCTTTGTAACTAATGCAATATTTCATTTTATCATCCGTCCAATACGGCTTCCACCCCAATTGCTTCCACCAGGCGTTGCGGCAGACGAGAAGCTGGCAGAGGGCGAGCATGGACTTGCCGAGACCTTGCGGCAACATGTTTCTGTCGCTATCGCCAAACAGTCGCCCGTCATCGGACAATTCACTTATACGGCAATTATGTATATTGCTGTCTTCCTCTACCAATTCCACGTCATTGATGCTACACAGGCATTTCAGCCACGTCTTGGGCAGCTCTTTCTTATTCTCTTTCAGCACGATGTTGCCTCGTTCGTCCAGGTGGTCGAACTCCCAGCCTTCAGGGACTGTAATTGTCTTTTCGTTTGATTCCATATCTTCTTTGTTTTGTTGTTTAACTTCGATGTCTACGGTGTTGTTGACTGCGTTGTAGTATGCGAACGGTTCTTTGGGCAGGACAACAGGGAATTTCACTCCTGCATACCGCTGCACAATGTGGTCGTAAAGAGGGTAAGGGTCGCCGACGGGTTCAAGCTTCTTGCATTTCGCTTTCACCCAACAATCTCTATTTCCATAGAAACTTGCACAATTTAAATCTTTAAATGATGCACAATCTTTGCAATAATCATACATATCATCTTTCACGTACTGATACCACTCACCCTCGTACTCGAATACCTCTCCTATCTTGCGTTCCATAAATCAAAAAAATTAGTATTGAATCATCATATTCTTTTATAGTATCGGCATCATTATAAGTGCCGTCAGAATACACTTGCACAGTTTTTTACTTATCATCTATTTTTAAGAGTTCGTCAATCAATTCTTGTACGTTCATTGTCAGTCCTCCATTGCAAAATCTATGACTTCATAATCGTATTTACTGATAAACGGATTGTCATTTGAACAGCAACCGTTATATCCAAATTCAAACTGAAAGAACTCCTCAATATCTTCGTCGTTTGCTTGGTCGGGTAATTCAACCTCCAGCCTTATTATTTTTTCATATCATTCTGCCTTTGAGTTCTTAAATATTTCCCGTATCTGCCCGGCTACCTTTTCGGCTGCCTCACGGGTGCGGAAGTAGTTGCCAGCATTATATAATGCGCAGTCTGTTCTTTCGCCTTTTTCCTTCATTTCACGGATAAAAAAATCCGTATCAACTATGTAATACAGGCCACTACAAACCGCCCTCCACCTCGGCAAGTCTTCAATGCACTTCTTCTCGGCGTTCCACCGCTTGCCCTGTTTGGCGAGCGCGTCGAAAAGGCGTCGCTTCTCGGCATCGGTGGCGGGGTGGTAATCGTAGGTATATCCCCAACCTTCCTCGCTGACAACCGTTTGAAGACGTTGCCCGTGAAGTGCTGCGTAAGTCATAATGCCTCCAGTCTTATTAGTCCCGGCATAGATGGCGATTGTATCCATGCCGTTAACAACTATTTCACCGTCTATCGGTATGTATCCCTTTCTCAGTCCAACGGTGACATTGAGTGTACCGTTGTCAACTTTAGCGTCAATTGTTCCCACTCTCGCGCCTTTCGGCAACGTAATCCTGTATGTCTTTTTCATTTTCACTATTCTTTTAATTTACATTAACTAACTATCCCTACCCCACTTCCATGCGGATATAAGGGCTCGGTAGACCATTTGCTTCTCATCCTTGTCGCAGAAGTCAAACGAGGTCGCCAGCTTAACGAGCCACAAGGAAGACGATGAGTGTGCTGTATGTGTCATGCCAATCAGTCCTCCTTCACTTCTACCGGTTCACTGTAGACTAATTTATACCAAGTGTCAGCTTTAATCTTTTTACCGTCAACCTTGAATGCCTTGACATCCTTTATAGGATACGTTTCTCCGTTCCAACTGTCACGTTTCGTAAGGACTATCCAGCAGCCGAGAGCACCTTTCGCCTTGCTGTCCTTGCCTGTCACTATGGCAACAGAATCCTTACCCTCAACACTTGCGGCTGAGCGGTTCCCCGTGTTGGTGGCGGCTGACATGTTGCCCGTATTGGTAGCGGCAGAGCAGTAGCCCGTATTGGTATCCTTGTTGTCTTTCCATTTTACACGGCTTAATATGAATTGCACACCTGCCTTTATAAGACCGTTCAGACCTATCTCTGCCTTGACTTTCAAATGCGTACAGCAGAGTTTGTCGCTTTCTGACTTGTCAAAATCTCCAGAGCCTTCCACCTCACAGAATCTGTTAAGATTCCCAGAATCATCACACGGTGGATAGAATCCTAATACATCCATCGGATTCTCACAATAGTGGAAGCCGGTCTTACAGGCGACAGCCTTATCCGTTGAATACTCCTTGCCGGTTTCGTACTGGAAACCGTGGCACTTCAGGTCTTTGTAAAAGCCTTTGTAGCCTTTTATAATTTCTTTTCCCATATCCTGTGTTTTTTACTTGTTCCGTAACTGTATGAAGCCGTCAGCCTCGTATTTTCTCAATTCGGCAAGTCCGTCATCCGTAACGGTGACGCTGTTCTCACCGTTTACCGTCATGCCTTCTACGATGCCGAACCGCTGCCGGATATTGTCTATGATGCGGGCGTTGTCCGTCGCCCAATAGATTGTAATTCTCATATTGACTCCTGTTTTTCGTTTTCTACTTGCGCTATCGCGCGGAATATCTCGTATGCCACAGCTGGCACCCATGAGTTGCCCAAAGCCTTTATGGTTTCCGCCCTCCACTTAGGAAAGGTGATACCAGCCAGTCTGCCGGGAATCCCATCATCTCCTGTAGAAACAGGGGATTGAGTCGGGAAGCCGCGCCATCGGTCTGCGGGCAGTTCTTCATAATCTCCGCCACAAGCCCGTGTCTGTTCTTCTGTGACGGTGGGAATGTGGAGTTTTTCCCGTTGGTCGCCTCCGGTGTCGGAAGCAGTCTGTGGAAATCCATGTAATCCATCAGACCGTTCGGTCTTGTCTCCCCGTTCGCCCTGCTGTGGAACGTGTCGCCGCCCGCCGCTTTCAAAGCCTTTACCCTCCCAGCGTGGTGGATGTCGGTGCTCATCGGGGTGGGAAGAATACCCATTCTTGCAGCCATTCCTATCGTCGGGCGTTCTTTCGCATTCGGTGATTGGCTCTTGTTTATCCTGCCCGTACCACAGTCTATCGCGCATGGCGTCGGCAACAAGTCTTGCGACGATCCAGACACGGTCTCTCCGGTGGGGCGCGCCGACGGCACAAGCCGGAACAACAAACGGCTGGACGGCATATCCCGCACACTCAAGACCGTCGCAGATTTCGTCGAGCGTGAACCGCTGCTCCTTTCGGTATACGTAATTCTCCTCGAACAAATCATCTGTGCGTCCCATCTTAACCTCATCACCGGGCTGTACCATCGAGAGGAGCCCAGCAACGTTCTCACCAACGACCCAAGAGGGCTGTATCTCCCGTATTGCCCGTAACATTTCAGGCCAGAGGTAACGGTTATCATCCGCTCCCTTCCGCTGTCCTGCACAGCTGAAAGGCTGGCAGTTGTGGACTGCGATTCCGTATACATTGTATGAATGTTCTTCATTTACTGACAAATTAAAAACTTCGTTGACTTCTTGTTCTTGATGAATGGATTTCACATTGCACCAGACAAAGCCGTCCTCATAAAAGCCGTAACGACAGTTATTGGATATTGTTACGCAATATTGAGGTCGTTCGTTCACTTCACGCCCTTCAATCAGACAAATGCGTTTACAGGTCTTTTTACTTATACTTACAGGACACAAATAAGCGTCACGCGCTATCTGCGCCATGTCCTGTGCCAGCCTTTCGCTGACAGTGGTAATACATTGCGCACCATTGGCTTTTTTGTAGCCGTCGGCAAACCATCCTTCAAGCAACGCCTTCTTACGTTCCCTGTCAAGAATGAAACATTGGGGAGACAAATGCTTGCCATAAGCATACCTGCCAAAATCATGCAGAAAATCGCACAGCCACTTGTCGCAGATGATGCAACGGTATGTGGATTTGTCCTCCGATAGCGTATATTTGTAACCTGCGGCTTGGATTATGTGGTGAAGCCTCGCGATGTTCTTCTTGCCACAACAGATGACAACCTTGTGGTTCCGACCATTCACCCTACCACTCCGCAGGGAATCTTGTATCCATCCGTCGGCCAGCCATGTGCCTACAAGTTTCCAAAACGCCTTGGTGTGCGAGGTCTCGTTACCTTCAAATACAGGATAGCCGACCTTGTCGCCTTTTCTTATTTCGGACGCTTTCACGTACCCAGCAGCAAGATGCCGTATCTTCCCAACGCTTTTCTCGTAATACCTTTCCTTCCGCCTGATAAAGAACGGATGATTGGGCGTGCATTTTAATTCCTCGTACATACCTTGCGCCCTCATGTAGACTATCTTGTCCGCATGGTGGTGCATAGTACACTCAACGGGGTGGTAAGTCTTATCGGTCGTAAGCACCTCATCACCAACTTTGACTTCATCAATCGGAACGAAGCCACGCCTTGTCAAGACGGGCGTTCCAGCCACGAAACACGGGAATCCTGCGGTGAGGATGTCGATTTTGCCCCGCCACGGGGTGAAATCTGTCTTTGTGATGTCTTCATAACTTATCGAATTAGGGTACCAGTATTCAAGCACGCGGCGCGGAAATTCCTGTATCTCACAGTGGAAGAGGTTTTGCCAGCCCATCCACGTCGCGGCAAGCTCCGCCCCGCCAATGCCGCTGAATAATGATGCGTGTGTATTAATCATCGTCTTCAATAGGTTTTGTGTTAAGACTTTCATGTTCTTGTTTCTTTTTGAGACATCCGCGCACTTGCGGCAGTTCCTTGTAGCGTGCTATACGCCATGCATTATAGGCACGTAGTCCCAATATGGAGACAAGGTCACACGTATTGTATTTCGACAATGCGGAAAAGACACTCTCCGCATGTGTCATGAAAGAACGGAGCTTCCGTATTTCACTTTCCTTCATAGGCGGTACGTCTGATTTGTAAACGGTATAATATACATCATCTCACGCAGCCTGTCCGCTATCCGTTCTCCGTAACGGTCCTTTATCTTCTTCGGCATGATATTGGTGGTGAACATCGTGTACAGCTGCATGTCGTAGCGTGCCATAAGCAATTCCACCGTTGGTGTGAGTATGTTTCCGTACGACATGACTTCCGCCGGTTCGCAGCCGATGTCATCAATGGCAAGGAACTCATCGTTGCACAGAATCTTGAAATCACTGCGGTTTGCATAAACCGTCGCAATATCTGTCGCCTTGATTTTCCTGAAGTGTCTGTCCTCATTGCCCATGAGGTATGACGTGAGGTTGCATATTGCCGACATTAGCGTCGTCTTGCCGTTGCCCACCTCGCCGCAGAAGGCTATGCCGAACTTGTCCGTCGTGGTCAGAGCCTTAGCCGCATACCACACGTGCGTTTTTGTATGCTCATCAAGGATGAACTTTCCGTTACGTGCCTCCACTTCGGCTGAATACGCCGCCGTAATCAGGTCATATGCCTGCCGCGTGGTGACGTCCAGCTTAAAACGTGGAGCAGTAGTCCTTCTCATCAGAAGCCGCGATTTCATAGCCGCGACGTCTATCTTCATGTCCTTTGGTATTGTCTGCATCTTTTTGTCTTTTTAAGTCCCTGTCGCGCCTACCGCGAAGCCAGTTGTTGAAATGCCGCTTGAAGTCGTCGGCGTCTGTGTGTGTATGCCCATAGCACCGGCAGTCGAGCATGAACTCGTCGCACTTGGCTCGGAGCATGTCGGGAGGTATTCTGTAGAGCCTTTGCATGTCCTCAATCCATTGGGGTGACGACATGACTTCATCGGCGTAGCTTTCCTCGCGCACACGCATACGCGCATTATTATCTTCAAGCATATTATATCTTTCTTTTTTTTGTAGGTCGGGGGTTGGACGGGGTTGGGTCAGGGGGTTAGACGCAATTCCACGTAACCCACTGTCTGTCAGTTCGCTTAGTTGGGTCACAGGGTTAGGTCGCCCGCCCTCTTCTGGCAGGCTTGGCATAGGGTTGTATCTGTCAAAATTTACAAGCGTTATGACGGTAGTCCCCTGCGCCGCGTCAGTGGTTATCATCTTGGCGCGGCGAAGTTTTCCGAGAAACGATTTCACCCACCTTTCGGAACGTCCCCATTTCTTTGTGAGGAACTTTACGGATGCAGGATATTGTCCCCTCGTCCACGTAACTTCGTAGCACCCGATGCGCGATGTTATCGCCGATGGCTCAAATCGTGCCGACTGTATCAAGTCGAGCCACGCTTCGCTCTCGTTAAAAGCCCGGGTCGTCCTCCATATCTCGCTTGCGAAGAAACGACGGCTCAGTGTTATATATCCTTCGTCCATCATGTCATTCCAAATAGTCCTCAACTGTTTTACGGAACTCTATCAGAGTCCTCACTACCACGTACCTCGCCCCGATTGCCTCCAGAGCCTCCTGGTAGGCTTTCTGCCGCTCTGACTGTCCGTTCCTGCCGTATTTCAATTCTATGGCAAGGAACGGACATTTTCCTCTCGGCACGAGCAGCACGAGGTCAGGGAAACCGGCACGCACGCCCATCGCCTTGAATTTCGCCGCCTCGCTCGCGTTGCGGAAGCCGCCGTTGGGCGAGTGGTGCAGGT
>UMFR01033177.1_pt1 | contig 14569 bp, 13 predicted proteins | sample 1965041 | NCBI WGS metagenome assembly UMFR01 (sample SAMEA4836049, study PRJEB28245) | human gut metagenome | biome: gut microbiome; material: fecal sample | place: Denmark | collected 2008
GATGGATCATATTACTTCGGGGGAGTATGAAGGATATTATGAGAAAATGTATAAGAATATATTAAAATAATGTGATTTGAGAATGAATATGTCGGCTTCAAATCTATTGAAGCTTCTTTCATTAATGACGAAATAAAGATATTATTAGAAAAAAAATATAAGTAATTATCATTTTATTCACATGTCTTCATTAAAGGCTAATTTCGTATACAAAAGTTTATTAACTGTATCTACATTTTTAATTAGCTTCATTACGTTTCCATATATTACACGTGTATTAGGAGTTGAAAATATAGGAATAGTGAATTTCGTAGATAATCTAACGAACTATTTCTTATTATTTGCTTCAATGGGAATTTCTATTTTAGGTGTTAGAGAAATATCTTCTGTAGCTAAAGATAAGGGATTGCGTAGCAAAGTTTTTTTCAATATTTTCGGATTGAATTTGCTATTTACTGTAGTTGTTCTAATCATATATATATTATCAATTATTTTAATCCCTTATTTATCTCAGTATAAAGAATTGCTTTATATAGGTACGGCTAAGATACTTTTTACTTCATTACTAATTGAATGGTTTTTTACTGGATTAGAAGAATTCCGTTATATAACAATTCGTTCAATTTTAATTAAACTATTATATGTTGGAGCTGTATTTATTTTTATAAAAGGTCCCAATGATTATGTCTTGTACTTTGCGTTTACAGTAGGTTCTGTTGTATTAAATGCTGTTATTAATATATTATATGTACGGCATTTTATTACGTACAAATTCACTAAATCGATCATCAAGCATTATGTAAAAGATAACTTCGCCTTAGGAATATATTTAATATTAAATTCAATGTACTCTACATTTAATGTAGTATTTCTTGGATTTGTAGCAGGAAATGTTCAAGTGGGATATTACACTACAGCATTTAAATTATACTCCATTGTTTTGGCTTTTTTTTCCTCTTTTACAAGTGTAATGTTACCAAGGATGAATTCACTAATCTCACAAAAAGACAAAAGTAATTTCAACCGGTTAGTAAGCCATTCATTTTCATTAATGTATTCAATATGCATACCTTTAATATTATTTTCTACAATCATGGCATCAGATATTGTATATGTCATAGCTGGTAAAGGTTACGAAAAAGCAGTTATTCCTATGACAATAATTATGCCAACGGTATTTATGGTAGGACTCTCTCAAATATTGGCTGTACAAATCATCACACCTTTAAAAAAAGATAAGATATTATTATTAGCCTCTCTTATTGGATCACTCTTCGGACTTGGATTAAATATATGTTTAGTACCCCGTTTCTTAAGTATTGGTACTGCTATAACCCTATTATGCTCTGAAACCATTGTTAGTCTTGTGTATATCATATATATTCGACGCAATAAGATCGTTTCTTTTCATTCCAGTTTAATAGTACAAAATCTACTTTATTCATTTCCTAGTGTTTTAGTGTTTTTTTTGTCAGCAAGCGTTATAAATAACCACTTTTTAGCATTAATAGCCGGCGGAGGATTGGGACTAGCACTCTGGTTTTTGATAAGTTATAATGCTTCTAATAGTCCAATTCGATTATTAATAAAACATAAAGAATAAATACAAACAAATGATTGAAAACAATCCAAAAGTATCAATAATGATACCTACATACAATCAAGAAGCCTATATAAGTCAAGCAATAGAAAGTGCACTAATGCAAGATTATGACAATATCGAAATTGTTATTTCTGATGATTGTTCTACAGATAAAACTGAAGAGATAGCAAAGCGTTATCTATCCGACCATAGAGTAAAATACTATCGTAATAGTACAAATTTAGGAAGAGTTAAAAACTATCATCACACGTTATATGACCTTACCAGTGGTGAATGGATTATAAATTTAGATGGTGATGACTATTATACCGATAAGTCTTTTATTAGTAGGGCAATGAATCTTATACTTAGTCATGAAAATGTCGTATGTTATTTTGGAAATAGATACTTAACAAAAAAATTAGATCAATATTCGCAATACTTAATAGAAAAAGATACATATCTTTTTAATGGTATTTACTATTTTACCACCTATTTCAAAATAGGTGGATTTGCTCATTTGGGGACATTATATAAAAGAAGCATTGCAATAAAAGATCAGAAATGTTATACTTTTAGTGGAAATCAATCTGATTTTCACGGGATTATAAGAATGTGTATTTATGGAAATATAATTATTGCTAAAGAAACAGGATATAAATGGCGAGCTCATGGAAACAATGCTAGTATATCTATTGATTTTAATAAGAAATATTTAGATGAATTAGCTTGCCAACGGTTGATTTTGGCAGATTTGGGATTTACATTTTTAACAGAGAAACAAAAAAACGAGTGGTTAAAAGAAGGTCAAGAATGGGCTTATTGTGATTATATTTCCAATCTATTAATCTTTCGCCCATCTTTTAAATCGTTGCTTTTAGGTCTTAAAAATTTCAGATTCAACAAAAGCTATGCAATAATAATTTGTAAGTCTATTATAATTCTTTTACAAAAGGAATTGCATATAGTTAAATAATCAAATATCTACATTCTATATGAATAGACTAAATAAAAGAAGCTGAAGATGGTAAACAAAATTAAAAATATTGTTCGATATATCAGATTAAAGTTCATACATGTGCGGCTATTCTGTAAATACCCAATACGTGGAATTGATAATAAAAATATTATAATAGTTGCTCCCCACCCTGATGACGAAGCCTTAGGCTGCTCTGGACTTATACAGCGCACGATTGAAAATGGGAAACAAGTGTATGTAGTTATCTTATCTGGAGGTGGAAAGAGTCATCAAGGCTGTTGTCACATCGATGAATCAACATTGATTGCTTCCCGCCACAATTTATCACGAAAGGTAGCAGAGATACTAGGACTTCCACTTTCTCAACTATATTTTTTTAATTATTCGGATGGTAATATCTCGTACAATAATGCTGAGACTCAACGTCTACAGACATTGATTGAAGAAATTTCACCAGATGCTATTTTCGTACCGCACACGGGTGAAGGATGGAGTGACCATATTGAATCCGGAAAAATAGTAAGAGAAATTATTCGAACAAAATCTACTCCGATTCAGTTGTATGAGTATTGTGTCTGGTTCTGGTACTACAATGTATGGGATATTGATTGGAAAAATGCTTTCGTACTTAAACTGAATCAAAGAGAATACCAATTAAAATTAAAAGCTATTGATGCTTATGTAAAACCGCTTGCTCCTTGTGGGAAACCATGGTCAGGGGTGTTACCGGAAATACTTATACAAGCAAATTGTTGGAAAAAAGAATTATATTTTAAAAGTGTATTTAAAAGATGAAAAAAAAAATCCGCTTTATTGTTCGTCAAGTAATTCTGTTTTTAATCTCTATTTCAGGAATATATAATTACTATAGAAGAAAGAATAAAGATAAAGTATTAATTATGGTGTATCACGATGTCATAGACAAAACAGACATTGATAGCAATCATTATAACTATAATACGACTATTAGCAGAGTTCGCTTTGCTAAACAATTAAAATACATAAATAGGCATTACAATCCGATAACCCTTAATGATTTTATTGCTTGGAAATATAAGGATCAACCCCTCCCTACCAATCCTGTTTTAATAACTTTTGATGATGGGCATACTAACCTATACCAAAATGCTGTTCCTGAATTGAATAAGTATAATATTAAAGGTGTATTTTTTATTAAAAGTGGCAGCTTTGGAAAAATAGAGCAGAATTATTGTGAACAATATCTTTCATATTCTTCTTCTTATCAAGAAGGACAAAAGATGTATACAAATTTTCGTATTGCATTATTTAATGAACAACTTGAAATGCTTGCTTTGCAAGAAGGAAAACTGCAATATGATACTATAAATGAGCAAAAATACAAACATTTAACTATAGAGGAATGTTGTTCGTTGCTTAAATTCGGTCACAGTATTCAATCGCATACTGTTCATCACTATATCCTCTCTTCTTTAAATGACAATGAATCAGACTTTGAAATATCGAAAAGCAAAAAAAGTTTGGAACAAATTTTCAGTTATAATATTTCTTGTTTGGCATATCCTTTTGGAGATCCAAATTATGACTATGGAAATAGAGAAAAAAAACTTACTCAAAAAGCAGGATACCTTTTAGCCTTCAGTGGAGAAAGAAAAAATCTCGATGGAATTTCTAAAGATGAAGATAATTTTTCTATCTCAAGATTTGGAGATGTAAATCATGATTTTCTGTATTTCAAATTACTATTATCTCCCATTAGACTTGTTAAGAAATGAAGATGATAAATCAAGCGATTCTCCTAGGAGACCCCTTTAATAATACTCTAGGACTCATCCGTAGCCTTGGAGAAGCCAAAGTAGATATTATCTTGCTGCTTATTGGAAATTCGGATAGCCTGTATGTATCTAAAAGTAGTTATTTAAAGGAAAAGCAAATATTTCGTTTAGCTAATTTAGATGATTGCCTGCCAGTTCTGCAGCAAATGGCCGATGGGAGTAAAAAACAAATAATTATTTGCACAAATGATAAAGCTGCACAGTTTATAGACTTACATGAACAGGAATTGAGTAAAATCTATATTACTCCCATGCGTGGTTCGCAGTTGGGAAACATGATGAATAAAGACGCTCAATGTAGGTTAGCGGATACTTGCGGATTTACAGTTCCACAATCATTTATATTTAACCGAAATAATAAATTCCCCGAAGGTTCAAATTATCCTTTATTACTGAAACCAATTAACAGTACTCATGGAGAAAAATCGGATATCCACATTTGTAGGAACTACAACGAAGTTAAAAAATGTCTCACGGAATCATCTTCATGTACTGATTTTATTGTCCAAGAATATATTGAAAAAGAATATGAGATAAATCTGATAGGTGTTAGTACTGACCATGGCATTTATATTCCAGGAGGAATCAAAAAGATACGGCACTATCCAACCATTTACAGTCCGTGTTCTTTTGGCTTATTCCAATCCATAGAAAAATTAAAGGTTGATACGACTCCTATCACAAAGTTTATATCACAGGTTGGATATCACGGTCCTTTTAGTGTAGAGTTATTGCACAAAGGAAATAAAAATTATTTTATGGAAGTCAATTTTCGCAACGACGGTCTGGCATACGCTGCAACCGCCAGTGGTGTTAATCTTCCTGCACTTTTGTTTGATGTTCATGCACCTACAACATTTCATGTAAAAGATACCTATATGATGGATCTTTCCATTGATTATTGCCATGTAAAAAATGGTACAATTTCTAAGAAGCAATGGATATGTGATTTCTTAAAAACAGGATGTCAGCTGAACTTTAATCGAAAAGATCCGATGCCGACTATCTGTTATTACTTGCATAAAATAAAAAAACGTTTTCAGTAATGAAAGTAATGGTTTGCATCCCTTGTCTGATGACAGGTGGTACAGAAATACAGACCCTCAACTTAATACGGGCTTTGGTTATAGGCGGACATCAAGTTATAACTGTATGTTACTTTGAATATAGTCCAGAGATGGTTATCCGATTCCAACAGGCTGAAAGTGAAGTGGTTTGTTTGAGTAAGGACGGAACACGTATCGGAGGCTGGAAAGGAATCATCTTCCTTTACAAAGGGCTTCAGAAGGTATTAAGGATATATCGACCAGAAGTAGCACATGTACAGTATATGGCTCCGGGAGCAATTCCAATCCTGCTTTTACGCCTCTTGGGTATGCGTCAAATTATTGCGACCGCACATACGGCAGCCGACATTTATCCAAGTCTACGGTTGGTACACTTCGTTCAACAACACTGCGTACGGGCTTTTACTTGCATTACGGAATTGGCGGAATGTTCGTTCTTCGGAATTTCCCAGCTATATAGCGAACAGACGCAACTGAAGAAGCGAAATCACTTCACGATATACAATGCTCTGCCTGAGGGAATCTCCATCTCTCGACAAACCAAAAGCCAGAATCGACCACTGACAATCGGCGTAGTCAGCCGTTTGGAAAGCATCAAAGGAATGGATTTGGTGGTGCCTGCCTTTGCACAGGTAAAAGCGTGTCACCCGGAAATGCAATTACTGATTGTCGGTGACGGAAGTCTGCGCAAACAGATGGAAGAGCAGGCACACGAAGCAGGATTGGAAGAGACTGTAAAGTTTGCAGGACGGCAACCCCAGGAAAAGTTATCAAACTACTACGACCGCATCGATATCTTGTTGATGCCCTCACGAAGTGAAGGCTTTGGCTTGACAGCCATTGAAGGTATGGCACGCGGTTGCGTAGTCGTAGCTGCCCGTACCGGCGGTTTACCGGAAGTAGTGCGGGATGGAGAAGTAGGCTTGCTTCACGAACCGGGGCAAGTAGAGGAGCTGGCTACCCAAATCAAAAAACTGACAGAACAGCCAGTTCTTTGGAAACAGTTCTCCAACGAAGCAACTACTTACGTACAACGCTTTAGCTTTGAACGTTTTAGTCAACTGTTCAATAACTTATATCAAAAAATAGAAAATAAGTATTAAGTTCTTTAGTTTTTGAGTCCATAAGTTATTGTCATACTTCATTCAAAACTGAAAAACTCAAAAACTTACAAACTCACATTATGGTTTTACTTAATTATCTCTATTTCCTACTCATTACGTTTATCGGTTACAAATGGTTAACCTCCTCGGGAGGAACCATGACGAATCCATTAAACAAACAGGAACAAATGTGGCTAGATGGTCCTGAAAGGTTTTGGGTATTAACCTTCTCCACCGGTCTACTCGCCCTTTCTGCCCCAGCCGGATTGGACCTGATGGCAGTCCGATTATTAATTTTGGAAGTATTCTGCCTGATTGGTTTACTCTTTGTCTGCAAACGAAAGCCAAAATGGACTGCTGCTTCTGTCGTTTATGCAGTGTTTATACTTTGGTTAGTCATAGGTTTGGTGTACAGCCCAACTCCGGTATATGGATTCCGAGTTATTCTGAAATACCTCTATCCGTTACTGATTATGTTGTTTGCATCAGCGGCTGTACGTGATACAGAAGTTTTCCTGAAAGCTGGATTAGGGGCACGTATGGTGGCATTAATAGCATTAATAGTAGCCTTTATTCCCATGTTAGAAGGAACGCTTTTCCCTGGGGTATTCTGGTATGGAACTGCAAGAGCTATTAATTTTATTTCGATATGTATATTTTCCCTGGCACTTGTTTACTATACGGACGAAAAAAAGAAAAACCTCTTTTATATTATCTTATTTATGCTACCTTGTATTCTTTGGGTATTTCGAACCAGTATTATGGGTACTACTTTAGCGTTAATGACATTTTTCCTTTTCCAATACAGATTGAAAGCATTGCCTGTCATATTTGGAGTACTTTTGCTATTCATTATTGCTGTATTTGCCATTCCTTCCGTCAAAGAAAAAATGTTTTTTGACAAAAACAGTGCCAATACTTCACAACTGAGAAGTGGCGAAATATCTACAGAGAATATCAATTCGAACGGGCGCTTTGCCATGTGGGAATGGTCTTTAAAACATTTTTATGAAGGGAAAGAATTAACAGGAACAGGAACAGGAAATTTACAGGAAACATTTTATGCCCTCAGACATCCTTTCGGCACCATCCGAATTGTGCATTCAGATTATGTACAAATGTTATGTGACAACGGCTTAATAGGAATTGTTCTGTTTGGAGGCAGTTTCTTGTTTCTGATATTTCACTGTTTTATTGTTTATCAGAATCATCATCACCATGCAGGAATCCAAATCTGTGCGATTGTGGCTGGTGCTTCAACTGCTGGTGTATTGCTAACCATGATGACAGATAATGTAATCAACTATTCAATGGCAACCATTTCTTATCCCTGCGGATTTTATGGAATGATGTTGGGCATGATGGCTAAAGAAAAGGAGGGATAATGTTTTTTAATTCATTTGAATACATTGCATTTTTATTTGTCGTTTTTTTGTTTACGCTGTTAACAAACAAAAAAAAGACTTTGCAAATAAGAAATATTGGATTATTAGTAGCTTCGTATTACTTCTATGCACAGCTAAACATCTGTTTCATATTTCTATTGATCTATACAACTCTGGTAACCTATGCATGCGGTAAGTGGATCTGTCAATGCCAACAGAATAATAAAAGTGCAAAATTAGCAACAGCTGTCGCCATTGTCTTGTTATTGACTATTCTGGTATTTTTCAAGTATGCCTATATACTTGACGCATCCATCCTGTTACCGGTAGGACTTTCTTTTTTTACCTTCCAGGCCTTGTCTTATCCTATTGATCTATATCGTAGGAAAATCACAGAAGAAAAAAGCATTTTGAATGTAGCCCTTTACATCGCATTCTTCCCGACGCTACTTTCAGGCCCTATTGAACGAGCCCGAAATTTATTTCCTCAGCTGAAACAACCGACAAACATAAATTGGGGAACGGTGATGGAAGGTGGTAAACTGTTCGTATGGGGACTTTTCAAAAAAGTAGTGATTGCTGACCGGTTGGCTGAATATGTAAACTGGGCATACAGCAGCCCCGATACAAAAACCGGAAGCACTTTGGCGATAGCTGCTATCTTCTACAGCTTCCAGATCTATTGTGATTTCAGCGGCTATGCAGATATGGCAATAGGAAGCGGAAAAATATTGGGATTCCAGATTATGCAGAACTTTAAATTCCCTTATTTTGCCTCTACCATTAAAGAATTCTGGCGCAGATGGCATATCTCATTAACATCCTGGTTTACGGAATATGTTTATTTTTCGATGGGTGGAAACAGAGTTAACCAACTGAGATGGATACTGAATATATCTACCGTTTTTCTGCTGAGCGGTATTTGGCATGGAGCAACTTGTGGATTCATCGTTTGGGGAGCACTCCATGCTGTCCTTTATTTAATAGAACATTTCTGTAAACTGAAACATACTAACTTATTGAACCATCTGCTTGTATTTGTTTGTGTCAGCTTAGCCTGGATATTCTTCCGCATTGAAAACAGTTCTACAGCATGGCAGATTATCACCCAGATTTTTAGTGATATTTATTCCCCAATCGGTTTGGGAAGTTCATCTTTTACAACCTTACTTACTGCCGTCTTGCTCATATTGTTTGTGGTCCGGGAATATTTGATATACAAAGAAAAAATACCACAAAAATATGCCATCGAATATATTCTTTTGCTATTGGGGATAGGACTTTTTGGAGTTTCCACCGATCAATTCGTTTATTTCCAATTCTGATATATGAGAAAAATATTTTCTATCATTCTGTTTATCATCTTATTTATCTGTCTAGACCGTGGGTTAGGCTGGGGAATCAACAAAGGGCTGAATCGATACTTCGGATTAGACAAGAATGCGACCGTTTTATTTATTGGTCACTCTCACCTGATGCTGGCTGTTGACAAGACCGGATTTGAACACAAAACCGGAGTTACGGTATCCAAATATTGCAGAGAAGGTGTAAATGTAGCCGACCGCTATGTCATGTTGAAACACTATCTGTCTTTGCCAAACAAAGATTCCTTAAAAGTAGTGATTTATGGTGTGGATCAATTCATGTTTACTGGTAAAGGACTTAGCCAAAATTCATACAAGCTGTTTTATCCTTTTATGGGAAATCCGGCTATGGATACGTATATTAAGGAATCTACGGATCGCTACGATTACTGGCTTCATAAATTGGTTTGCACAACCCGTTACTCAGATGCTCTGCTTAACAGCTCATTACGAGGCTGGTTGGGAAATTGGAATAATTATAAAATAGGAAATCTGAATGTGAATGAGTTACAGAAACAGATAAAGAGAGGAGAGCAAAGACATATTCATTTCGAACAGGATTTGATAGATGATTTTGAAAAGACATTGGAACTATTGAAACAAAAAGGAATTGTGACCATCCTGGTAAATACTCCGATTGCTAAAATCTTAAACGAATACGAGCCTGTAGCCTATCAGAAATTCAATGATTATATCCAAAGTAAAGTTGACTCCTCATTGGTCTATTATTGGGACTTAAATCCGGAATATTCCAATCAATATGAATTATTCTTTGATCCCATTCATCTGAATGTACAAGGCCAACAAGTGATAAACAACGTTTTAGCAGACAGATTTACTTCATTCTTAAAAAATCATGATTTCAGTAGTAATTCCCTTATACAATAAGGAACAAAGTATCGCATCAACACTTCAAACAGTATTGAAGCAAACCTATCAGGACTTCGAAATTGTTATCGTGAATGACGGATCAACAGACTACAGTGTAGAAGAAGTTACAAAAGTCACCGATCCTCGTATTCGCCTGATTCATCAAAAAAATGCAGGAGTATCGGCTGCACGCAATCGAGGAATTGAGGAAGCAAAAGGAGAATACATTGCCTTCCTTGATGCGGATGATGAATGGAAGCCAGACTATTTGAAGACTCAATATGAACTCACACAGAAATATCCGGAATGCAGTATATTTGCTTGTAACTACGAATTTAAAGATACACAAGGGAAAGTGACACCTACCATTATCAGAAAACTTACTTTCAAAGGTGAAGATGGCATTCTATCCAATTACTTTGAAGTAGCCAGTTGTTCACATCCACCTTTGTGGACATCTGCAGTTATGATAAAAAAAAATGTCATACAATCTATTGGCGGTTTTCCTGTCGGCATTAAATCAGGAGAAGATCTGTTGACGTGGGCACGATTAGTCTGCAAATATCACACCGCTTATACTAAAATATCGCAAGCTATTTATAATTTGGGAGAAGGTTATAATAAGAAAAATCTGCCCCCCAGAAAACAGGATGAAGGTGATCCGGTAGGGAAAAATTTGGTAGAATTATATAAAAAAAATCCCCAAATATGCGGAATAAAGTCTTATATTTCACATTGGCATAAAATGAGGGCTTCTGTGGCTATCAGATATGACGAAAGGAAAGAAACAGTATATGAAGTTTTCCAATCATTAAAATATAATATCCTAAATGTCAAAATCATCTCTTTTTTGATTTTGGCATTGATTCCCAAAAAGTTAAGGCATACAATAATATCACATTATTAAAAATAGCACTTATAATAGCTGTATTATAAATGAAACTCTTACTTGTTCATAATGATTATGGTAAATACTCCGGCGAAGAAGCCGTAGTTGACCGACTAGCTGCCATGTGGGCTGCACACGGGCACGAAGTGGCGCAACTACGGAAAACGACCGCAGGAAGCCGGGAAAGCCTGACGGGCAAAATACGGGGATTTTGTGCAGGGCTATATTGCCCCAGTGGAGTGAAAGCGATGCGGGAGGCACTGCAACGGGAAAAACCGGATGTGGTGAATGTACACAACCTGTATCCTTTTATCAGCCCTGCTGCGCTGTTTGAATGCAGGAAAGCCGGTGTTCCGGTGGTAATGACTGTACATAATTACCGGTTGATCTGTCCTACGGGACTGTTTATGCGGAACGGAAAACCTTGTGAACTATGCTTAGAGAAAGGAAATGAATGGGGATGCATACGGTATAACTGCGAACATTCACTGCTTAAATCAGTGGGCTATGCAGCCCGCAACGCGGTGGCAAGGTTGAGTAAAGCATACAGTGAATGTGTAGATAAGTTTGCTTGTATCACAGACTTTCAACGGAAGAAGCTGATAGAAGCGGGATTTGCAGCGGACAGAATTACCGTTATTCCCAACAGCATGGAGGCTCCAGTAAGTTATATGCCCTCGACAGGAGATTATGTAGCATACATCGGGCGGTTGAGTTATGAAAAAGGATTTGACCTGCTGATAGAAGTGGCACGCAGGCATCCGGAAATAGCGTTTCGCTTTGCTGGAGCACAACGCAGTGCCACAAGCATAGAGATTCCGGGAAACGTCACTTTCATGGGATATCTGCATGGGAAGGAACTGGAAGACTTTATTCGCAACAGTCGTTTTATAGTAATGCCCAGCCGGTGTTATGAAGGTTTCCCCATGGCAATTCTGGAGGCTGCCCAATATGGCAAACCGAGTATAGGACCAGATCATGGAGGATTTACAGAAATTATAGGGAAGGGAGAAAAGGCTATCGGACGATTGTTTATTCCGAATGATATAGCTAACTTGGAACAACAAATTGCCACACTTTGGGAACAGCCGAAAATGGTAGAAGAATTAGGAGAAAAGGCTTTCCGGAAGTTGCAGCAGGAATATGCGACGGAAGTGGTATACCAAAAATGGACTAATTTAATGCATCTAATACTAGAATAGAAATATTTATAAAATAAGCTCTTTAAACCAACAAACATAACATTCAAGAATCGATGAATTGATGCGATTCTTCAATAAGAAAACACAACCATGCAAACTTATTTTAACATTCGCTACGAATTCAACAAAGAATCCGTACAGAACTCTATTGCCCGACAAGTACAAACCGGCGGTGCAGACTATATCTGCGTAGCCGACGGAGTGATACTAAACACTGCGAACCGAAAACCGGAGTACCTGAAAGTAGTGAACGGAGGAATGTTCAGCATCTGCGACAGCAGCTATGTTCCCTTGTATCTGAAATGGATCTACGGCATGCACTATGACCAATATTGTGGAAGTCAGATATTTATGGACATCGTACGGATGCGTAAATACAGAATGATATTCATGGGGACTTCGCAAGCCATACTGAACGGACTGAAAGCAAATCTGATGAAGGTGAATCCGGACGTAGAAAAGATGCAGTTCATAGAATTGCCCTACCGAAAGGTGGAGGAATTTGACTACAAAAGCATCGCACAAACCATAGAGAAAGATGGCGCTGACATTATATGGGTGGCACTGGGGGCTCCCAAACAGGAAATTTTTATGAGCATGCTGAAACCACATCTGAAACACGGAGTCATGATTGCCATCGGAGCGGCATTCAAATTTTACAGCGGAATAGACGTGAAACGGGCACCGGCATGGATGGTGAAACATCACCTGGAATTTGTACACCGCATTTTCAAAGAGCCGAAAAAACAACTGAAACGATGCTGGGGAATCGTGTCGTCGCTACCAGGATTATTGTGGAGTGAATGGAGAAGAAAACATAAACTAAAACAGGAATTTAATCAAGAATATTGCTAATGAAAACAGCTCTTATCACAGGCATAACAGGCCAGGACGGATCGTTCCTGGCCGAATTTTTATTGGAAAAAGGATATGACGTACACGGAACCATCCGACGCTCGTCGGTAGACTATCGCGAACGCATCGCTCACCTGGAAGGACGACCGAACTTCCACCTGCACTACGCGGACCTGACGGACTCGATGAGCATGCTGCAGGTGATCGGCAAGGTGCGCCCGACGGAAATCTACAACCTGGCGGCACAAAGCCATGTACAGGTGAGCTTCGACTCGCCGGAGTTTACGGCAAACGTGGACGCAACGGGCGTGCTGCGCGTGCTGGAGGCAGTCAGACTGTGCGGACTGACGGAGACATGTCGCATCTACCAGGCTTCGACCTCGGAGCTGTATGGAAAGGTAGAGGAGGTGCCGCAGAACGAACAGACGCCGTTCCACCCCTACTCGCCCTACGCCGTGGCAAAGCTGTACGGCTACTGGATCGTGAAGGAATATCGCGAGGCGTACGGCATGTACTGCTGCTCGGGCATCCTGTTCAACCACGAGAGTGAACGACGCGGAGAGACGTTCGTGACGCGCAAGATCACACTGGCAGCAGCACGCATCGCTCAAGGGAAGCAGGAGAAGCTGTACCTGGGTAACCTGGACTCGCTGCGCGACTGGGGATATGCGAAGGACTACGTGGAGTGCATGTGGCTGATCCTGCAGCAGGAGAAGCCGGAGGACTTCGTGATCGCAACGGGCGTGCAGCACTCGGTAAGGGAGTTCTGCTACCTGGCCTTCAAGCATGCGGGCATCGAACTGGAATTCAAGGGCGAGGGCATCGACGAGAAGGGATATGACAAGGCCACGGGCAAGTGTCTGGTGGAGGTGAGCAAGGACTTCTACCGTCCGACGGACGTGGTGAACCTGTGGGGCGACCCGACGAAGGCGAAAGAAATACTGGGATGGAACCCGCAGACGACCTCGTTTGAGGAGCTGGTGCGCATCATGGTGGCGCACGACATGCAGAAGGTGGCTGCCGAACACGTGGCGAGCGTGATGCGGACGAACCTGGCGGAATATCTGGAGAAAGGAATCGTCAAATAATGGAGAATGGAGAATGGATAATTGAAAATTAATTATCCATTATCAACTATCAATTATCAATTCAAGAAGTGGAAAAGACAGCGAAAATATATGTGGCCGGACACCGGGGAATGGTGGGATCGGCCATCGTAAGGGAACTGCAACGGCAGGGATATACGAACATCGTGACACGTACGCACAAGGAACTGGACCTGACGCGACAGGACCAGGTGGAGAAGTTCTTCGCGGAGGAACGGCCGGAATATGTGTTCCTGGCCGCAGCAAAGGTGGGCGGTATCGTGGCCAACCAGGAGGCGCTGGCGGACTTCATGTACGAGAACATGATACTGGAAATGAACGTGATACACGCGGCATGGAAGAACGGCTGCCGG